>Ga0181352_1000856_pt1 | contig 12383 bp, 16 predicted proteins | sample Fa13VDMLBSN_FD_130103 | JGI IMG/M metagenome (GOLD analysis project Ga0181352, IMG submission 130103) | Freshwater viral communities from Lake Michigan, USA - Fa13.VD.MLB.S.N | ecosystem: Environmental > Aquatic > Freshwater > Lake | place: USA: Michigan | collected 2013-09-23 | reverse complement strand
GCCTGTCCTCACAGACACTATCGAAACTCGTGTCCAGCTACTTGTCACCGTAACGGTAGTCCACACACCGTCAGGCGTTACAAGCTGCACCGTTCCTGTCCCAACGAGTCGCTTCAGATACACGGAACTGATATAGGTATTGCCGGTAACGAACCCACCACCACCGCCAATCAATGACCCATTCCCGGCTGTTGCTGTGATGGCATAAGCTGACGTTCCACCGTCAGGATCAGACTGTCCAATTACGGATGTTACGTTCGCGGAATTGACATAGTTGGCAACAGTCAATGCTTCGTTGACTACCAGATTCCTCACCCTCCGCGCCCCAACGAACCTCGCCTCACCCGCAATAGCCGTGCGCAGGATGCCTTCGTTGTCTTGGACTGATCTAGCAACAGAAGTATTAGTATATGTAGAACTTCCAATACCTTTATCTAGAACAAGCGAATGCGTAAGAGAAGCATAGAATGCAGCTTGCTCTAGCACATACTGAGGATTTGCTCTATTTCTAAATAGTGGAAGTGCCATATCCTATTACCTCTTTATGTTCTTGTATCAGACAAACTTCCGCGAAATAACATACAGCGTGCGATCTGCTGCTTGATTCACAGGAGTACCTGCAGTACCACTACGGATTTTAATATAACGCGGAGGCACAGCGAGGCCGGGGTCGAAAGAGTACATATAGGAAGCAATTGCTGTAGTGACTCCAATCTCATTTGCAGCTGTATCGTAGAGAGGATAGAAATTGGTTCCATCTACAGATCCAGCGATGTGAAGGCCGCCGGCAGTCCAAGCCGCAGGAGTGATGATTCCAATCAGAGATCCTTCAGCAAGATCAATGGAATCTGAGAGAGAAGCGCCAGAGAGAATTGTAGCAGTATGAACGGAACGCATGTTAGTTTTCCTTTACGAGAGATATTCAACAATTAAGAAACCAGTTTGTCCTGCGGCAGATGCAGTGCCTGCGCCAGAGGTTGTTCCTGCGGTGCCGCCCGATCCGATGGTCACATCCCACTGAGCCGCAGTCACGGTGACAGGGAAACTGAAGCACTGTTCGCCAGCGCCACCACCACCACCGGCAGCGCCCCCTAGTCCTGTTCCGTCGCTGCCTCGGCCTCCACCGCCAAGGTTCCCGAACATCCCGCTGCCGCCGCGACCACCGAGTGCGTTGCTATAGGAGGCCGGATTCACGCCACCGCCAATGTTTGTCTTGGTTTGCCCCGCGTCGCCAGACTTACCCTGATTGATTCCTGAGCCGCCGCCTGCTCCACCTGTACCTGCCGCTGTTCCTAAGTAGGCCAACCCTTTGATACCGCCAGCCAGTGTCAGCACAACCGCGCCGCCGTTGGGGCCGAATGTCGTAGTTCCACCATCACCACCGTCAGTCGATCCACCACCACCGCCACCGCATCCTTGTCCAGTTACCCATGCCTGAGTCACACCTGCAGGAAATGTGAGATTACCAGAAGCAGTAAATACAGTTCTTGTTAGTGTAGTTCCAGCTGCCAGCGCGGCAATAGCTTGGGCTACTCTCTCCGCTGTCCAAGTTTTCCTGTCAGTAGAAACACCTGCTTCAGCATCTACTTGGCTAACAGTGTCAGAATATTCTTGTACAGTCGCGCCAATATCAGTATTGACAACTGCATCCAAATCTGCCACTACTTGGGCCGCGCTCTTACCTTCGAAATCTGTTGCCACTGCATTAGTGACCACATACTTGGATGCACCAATGGTAGCAGGCGTAGAGTCTACAACTGGAATCTCAGATGTGATCTCAGTGAACGCCTCAGCAAATACAATGGTACCTTCTGCAACCGGAGTATCGAGAGTGAAGGAAGATGCTGAAGTCTCTACGAAATCTACTCCGGGCCGCTGCTTAAGACCAGATACGAATACGGCGAGAGAACCTGTACCAACCTCATATGTGAATGCTGTTATATTGAAAAGGGCTTGGGATGCAGTAGCCTCAAATGCCTGCCGCGCAACTGAGCCAGCTGCCGAAACCGCTGTACCTGGCGCCCATACAGATGCACTCATATTAGTATCCTTGTCCGAATAGATTTGAATTGCGGAGTAGGGTAAACTGCTCGACTACTTCTTGTCTCATAGCAGCAGCTTGCTCATCCCATCCGATCTGTTTGAATATTTTAGCCGCAGCCTCATATTCAATAGCATAGGGGTGGTCGAGTGCAACCCAGGAAGTAAAATTGTTTTCGGTCAGGTCAGGATTTACGTAGCAACCGAGGATCATATAAGTATCCTCAGTATCGCTTCGTATCTCCAGCTGCTCACCCGCTACATAACAGACGTTGTCTCTGTTACGATTGAATTCATCTACTGTCTGTTCTGGCAGTAGGAAAGTAAACCAGTCTCCAGGAGTAGAGCCAGTGGCATCATACTTGCGGAGATACTTGAATGCGCGCCACCGTGGTACAAGTGTGCGGTAGTCAAGGGATTGGGTGTAGCCGATAGGATTCCATTGGATGCCAGTCTCGAATACATCCTTAGGATAGAAATCTGAATGATGCGCTTTCAGAGTGGCCACCTTCACAGCGTGCTTGGTCTCAGCATCAAGGTCTGGACGGTTCGTAATGATCTTTACATCTGCTACGAGTTCTGCAAAGGTGGCCATATCTCTTGCTCCTGCTTCTGGTTATTTCAGTCCAGCGCCAACAGCAACACTGGTAACTTGTGCGGCCATGTCAGCAATACCGCGCGAAGTCATTGCTCCCATCGCCGCGGTGTTAGCGCCTTTCTCAGATTTGCCGAAATCATTCTTCGGGTCAATTGCGGCTTTCTGCGCCAGTTGGAACTCAGCGAAGAATTTCTCACGCAGTGCTGCCAGTGGATCGAGTGCGGTATCAGCAAGGGTCTCCTCTCCTTCCCGGATGCTGATGATATCGTGGCCGCGCTTCACCTCATTGGTAAGGAACTCGATTTCGTTCTGCTTATCAGTGAGATAGCGACCGCCCACGAAATGAATGCGAGTGGAATCCGGCATCACAATAGTGATACGCGGACGCGCTGCGAAGAACTGATGGAAACGCTTTTCAGGTGCTGCGACTTCTTTGCCTTCTTTGCTCTCTTGTTTCTTGACGGTGTCGGTAATGCCCATGATTTGATACTCCTGGTTGTGTGAGAAAGGTGCTAGTTTATTTTAGCGAGGGGGAGTTTCGCACGGAATAAACTAGCAAAGACCTAACACTTGTTGGCTAGCCAGTGATCAACTTGAACTTGCTGTGATCCTGCACCAGCTTGGTGGCAGCAAGGGCGGCGATGGTGATCTGTCCCGTAGTTGCATCAGGAGTTTTCACCTCAGCAGAACCACCAGTACGGACTGTGATACTGGAAATGTACCCTTCGTCCGTACTTGCCATACCCGGAGTATTAACTTGGATAACGGCCATGGTGGATTCTCCTTAACCTGCAGCAGCAGCGGTCAGACCGTAGATCACGACGTTGGCTGGCGGGTTCTTCACCAAGCAAGTCATTTCGGTCGTCAGCGAACCACCAACAGAATCGCCACCATCTTCCTGACCGAACTCCTCAGACTTCGTCTTGCGATCGCCGAGATAAGCGACGTTGAACGTGGAGAGGTCGATGCCAACAGCCATCTTCGCCCAGTTTGTGTTGGTGTTGAACAGCGGATGCTCGATGACACGGAACGTACCGCGCGCGGTCTTGAACGTGGTGAATTGCAGACCGAAACTGGTAGCACCATCAACCAGCTGGTAAGTACCGTTCAGGCGCCCAATGTTGTTCAGCACGCGCTTGGCAGAACCACCGACGAACAGCAGGCGCTCATTGGCAACCTTGGGATCGGTAGCCTGATTGAACACCGGATCCAGCATATCTTCCAGCTGGGTGTAGTTCGTGGTAGCAGCAGCAGTATGCACGTTGTCTTGTGCAGTGTACTGTTCCACAATGCTGATCAGGCCATCCATGGTACGGAACGGCTTGCCATTGCGAGTACCTTGCGACTTCTGGCCGAAGAACAGCGATTTCTCGATGTCAGCAGCGTGGAAGGCAGCGCAGTCTTGCTTGGATTCAGCAACGTTGGTTTCGCCAGCGATAACTTGCGTGGCACGAGCAGTATCAGTCAGCGCCCAGGTATTGCGGAAGATCTGCGTCAGGTTGGTGATGCGCTCGGGCGTGATGTTCAGAGCGGTAGGACGATCCGAACCTTCCTCGAAAGCATTGCCGACTTGATACAGGTTGTCATCATCGTTGATCTGCGCCGCGGCAGTAACACCGACACCGCGAGTGACCTGAACCACCGTCGAGGACACGACCTGATTGATGAGAACGTGCTCGCCAGTACGATTGACGCGCATCACCATGCCAGGAAGAACATTGGTGCTGGAATCCACGGTGAGGACAGTGACGCCAGCAGCAATGTTGGCCGCGTCATTGATCTTCAGTTCCGGGAACAGCATGGTTTTGGCGAAATAGCCGTGCTCGACTTGCACAGCAGTTTCCGACTTGAGCATGGACGTGAGGCCGAACAGCGGTGCGCTGCCATTGGGCATCAGACGCATGATCATGCCAGCGAAAGATTTCTTCGCCAGATCGGTCGTGAAGTTGCTGGTATTGAACATTCCAGTGAAGGACATTTGTATTCTCCTAAGTAGAAAAGGGTGTTGTTGTCAGATGGTCAGAGGATCAGATCCAGGTACACTTGACAGTGGTACTGGAAGTCTTCTCGATGATGGCGGTGCGGGTCTGCGCGTTGGCAGTAGTGAAACCTGCGTACGTCACACCAGTAGCAGCGGTGTTCAGCGTTGCAGCTTGCGCAGCCGTGTTGGTGAGTTTGAACACCAGCGTGTCACCGACGTCCATTTCCGGGAAAGCAGCGATGATGTCAGCAGCAACCGGAATGGTGTAAGCAACAGCACCAGCAGCACCAGTGAATACGCCAGCGCCACCAGCCAGCATCGCGATCGTGATGGACTGGTTACCAGCAGATGCATTCGTGGTAATCAGAGGATTGGCAAGCCAACCATCACCAGCACGCACCTTACGGCACAAGCCCTTTTCGTAAACTTCAGCACGTACAAACATGGTTTATTCCTTTCGTGTATGGGAGTAGAAAATGAAACAAGAATTCGGAACTGGTGAATCAACCTTCGAAATACTTTTCCCAGTCTGGCTCATTCTTACCAGCAGGTTGATTTCCATCCGCAGGTTTCTGCGGGGAGAACACACTGCCAAGAGATCCAATGTAGCTTTGGGCCATCTGTGTAATTTCCGTGGGAGTTGCATTCGGATATTTCATAGTGAACCGTGCTTCCATTGCGTCGACGAGGGGAGCAACTGCAGGATTGCTGAACATGGGATTGTCTCTACGCAGATTGTCACTCACTTGATGCCGCTTAATGTGGCTGGGCAATTCGGCGGTGAAATTCTCACGCGCCCGGTTGAGTGCTTGCTCAGTGATCTTCGTGGAAGCGTAAGCTGCCTGAGCGTAGGTTGATTGTGCTACTGCGTTGAGTGCTGAGGCAAATGCGTTCATCGCTTCATCGCCACCAGCAGAGATTTTTTGTAACTGGTCTGGAGTGATTGCTTTTGAGAAATCTATCTTCCCAGCAACTTCCATGAATTTCTTGGGATCCAACTCACCGAACACGCCATTGGGTTTTGGCGAGTTAGGATCAACGGGATCATTCTTCCATAGGTCAGCATACTGATCGAATGGGGTCGATGCAGGGTTTCCTGGCATCTGATCACCAGTAACAGGCAGCGTGCCATTGGGAGCAGTGACCGAATTGCTGGCACCGCTGTTTGGTGCATTCTGTGGGATCTGGCCAGGATTCGGTGGCGCAGATTGTGTGCCTGCTGCGGGTTGATTTGCTGGGGCTTGCGCCGGTGCCTGCCCACCGCCAAACACACTGCTAAACATATTCATGATGCCGCTCATTTTGATACTCCTTTAGGTTGTGATACTACGGTTACGGTTGTTGATTCAGTGTGATGCGAGTTTGTTTTGCTGCATCGTTAAGATCCATCAGATACTGTATCAGATCCAATTGGCCCTTAAGATATGCCTCCTTCTGACTGTAAGTCAGTACATCATTAGGAGTGAAATCTAGATTCAATTTATCTTGTGCAGCTTGGCAGCGGATATTCTGCAACACCGCTATGTTGAGATTTGTGAAAGTTTGTCCGTGGAGTTCTTCCTCCTCACTGAGAGTATAAGAGGAGAATACGGTGGGAATCGGCGTTGGCATCTTACTGTCCTTGATTGGTGATGTTGTTGGTGATGTTGTTTACACGAGTTGCAACTTCTGTGGGAGGTGCGGAAGCGGCGGCCCCTTGTCCTTGCGGATTGTAGCCATACTGCTGCGGTTGTGGTTGCGGCGGAAGTCCTTTGAGAAGTTCCTGCACCTTAGCAGGATCATCAATTTTCTTGAGAGATTCTGCAATAGCGCCAGTCATAGCCTGCCATTGCATCAGTGCTTGCTCGTAGGCAATCTGCTCTGGAGATTTCTCGAATGCGCGCAGATCTGCACCTTTCACTTTCATCAGATACGAGAACATCGGTGTCAGATTATAGCCTGCGCCCAGTTGCGGTACAGATTGCAGCGTCTGGAATCCAACCGTGAGCGCATCGTCGCTGATGAGTTTCTCGGAAGGAATGAGGCCATCGGAGATCTTGAAATCCATCACAGCTTTACGCAGCGCAATTGGATCGATCTCTACTACTTTCTGCTGATCGCGATTGAACAGAGAAACACCTCCCTGATATTGGAGAATGTTTACTTTCAGAATCTCTTTCATCGGCGTAAATATCTGTGCCTCCAGCAGCATCGCTGTCAGCTGATCGCGGCCATTGGCATTGGACATAACGCTTTCAAATTCGCGCAGTGTCTTATTACCTTTCACAAACTGGCCCTGGCGCACAGGATTCTGGCCAGTGATCATATTTCCCATCTGTAGCAATTCCTTGGTTTCCTGCATGATGATGCCAGACTGGTCATCACGGAAAGGAATTGGATAATACGCATCCTGCACATTCTTGCCATATGCGGAGGGGCGCACAGGAATCTTAGCAGCAGGATTCGGATTATTGATATGAACATCAGAGATGCGGCTAGGATCGTAGATGCCGCGATCTGAGATTGCACGCCTGCGCGCGGCCAGTACTGAGTTCCACAGCGAGGTTGTGATAGATTGGATGGAACTCGCATTGGTTGCGAGAGATTTAGTCTGGTAATCCAGTCCATCTTCCAGCGGCTGAGAGAACAGCATTGGCAGGAAGCCATGCGCATTGGTCTGACGTTCAGCGTAGATAACGACTGAATTATTTACAATAATAAATTTCCAGATCTGCGGCGTGTTGGGGGCCGGAACGCGAATGCTGAAATCCGATGGCAGGATCTTGGCATACAACGTGGTGATCTCGTACATGTCCTTGTACTGGATCTTATTGTCAGATCCTGACAGTCCCGCCCACGAGAGCCAGTTGGTAGTGGCACGGGGATCACGATCCAGGAGAGCATCAGGATTGAGTTGCGGCGTGTAGTATCCGAGATTCGCATCGCTGGTAGTTACGCCTGAGGCGCCAATGCTGGATTCAAATGCAGGAATGACATTATCTACCAGCTTGTCCGGGAGCCTGTTGATGAAATCTTTCAGCTCAATCCGCGACATGAGTTCTTTGTAGCCAGCATATTCGCCGCGCCAGTATACTTCTGCAGGAGGCACTCTCATATCGAATATGAGATTGTACGGATTCCTGCGACGGAGAGAATTGCCCTCCCAGATGATTTCTTTCGGACGCGCCTGCTTGGTAGAGAAGCCGATATCAGTCTCCAGAACTGCCGTGACTGAGCGATCCCAAGATACTTCCATGGCCGCAAGATTGTATTTAAATCCGTCGCGGAAGAACATCATCAGTTCCCGCACCCAGCCGCCGCGAATGGATTGATCTTCGATCACGGTCTCCATCTGCATCGCTGCATCCATATTCTGTGGATTTGACACGATGCCGAAGATGGGATGGCCAGTGAGGAATACGCTGGACTGGTAAGTGACAGCAGCCTCAACTAGCGGCATGACTACCGGAACCGTCACGTTCTGGATCTTGCTGGGATCGCCGCGGCGGTTGGACAGTTTCGACTGCACATGAATATCTGACTGATCTTCCTCTCTGATATAAGCGAGATCAATCTTGCGCATCTGCTCACGGATATTCCACTGTGATTGCTGCTGCATATAGCACTGATTGTGATACTGAATTAGGGCCTCCTGCGACTTCTTGGAAACCAGCATCGGGGTGTTAGGTTGTGCCATTTATTTGCTCCACAGGTTTTGGATTGCATCGCCAATGATACGAAAGATCGAAACGCTAGGATCCTCTTTCTCTTGCTGCGAGGACTTTGCTAGATCTGAGTTGTTCAAATTGCGTATTTGTTCCACTATTCTTTTCTGCTCTTGTACCAGAATGTTACGCACCTCAGGACTTGGCGCGCCTGCAATGGCAGCTGCCAGTTCTTTCTGGTTGTGCGCGCTCATATCCTGGTTCATATCTGCAAGCAACTCATCAGGACTGAGGTTGAAGCTGTTTATGAATTTCCTGTCCCGCGAGGATAGCTTACCTGTGCGCGAGGCGTTTATGAATCTATTGACGTCTTCGGGAGTCATGTGGTAGTCCTGTGCAGAGTCAGATTAGAATGGACAATTATCCATAGCTGTAAGTACTGGTATATTGTGATTCTCATGATTCACCAGAATGTTTCCAGCTATGACAAATTCTCCATAAAGTTCTAGTACCCGTGGCGCGTAGGTGAGAAGATCAAGCACATCATCTACGTTATCGCGGCGGAGTGGATTGAATTGCATTATCTGCAAATGTACCTCACTCCGGACAGAGGGGTCTACGAAGATCTCTCCCTGTGCGTACATCTTGAACATATTTAAGATTCTGGCATTCTTATTCATGCCTCCTGGATACACTTCTACGTGCTCCAGTCCGAATATCCCCATCTGCTCACATATGAATGCGAACCAGTAATTCAGGGTGGCCTGATATGCTACAGATTCTGTTACAATCAGGCGGCAGTTATGTCTTAGCGCCAGCGTGAGCGCCTCACGAATGGTATCACCCGGTGAGAATCTGTCGTTTTTAAGTTCTCGTAGAACTGGGTATCCTTCATAGACTTCAAAGTAACCGATTGCAACTGCGTCGCTGTCAATTTTTCCTGTTGCCGGATCAATGATAATGAAATTTCCGCCAGGAATATCACCTTCCTCATAAGGTAAAGCTGGTAACTTAGACAGATCAATGAGATGGTTAGCGGATGCGGTTTCATCATTTAATACCTCAGCAAAGAATATGTCTGGGCGGCCCATCGCAAGGTCATTTTCGTACTCTCTCATCAGCTGATCTATTGGCTGCAGATCTTGCCAGAGAGATTCGCCAGTTGCGAGGATGCCGCCTGCAATAAATTTAACCCAGTTAGGATTGGACTTGAGTTTGCGGAGAATCGACCATTTTGTAGGATACATATTGGCCGTAAATAGGAACAGGCAGCCACGCGGCGATTTCGCTTTCATGGCAGTACCAACCATCCACCGCTCTAGTGCCTCAGATTGCACCTGGGAGTCAGCACATTCGCGCGATTGAATGTCATCAAACAGCATCACATCTGGGCGCTCATTCTTAAGAGTAATGCCGCGAATGCCACTATCAGCACCAGCAGCCATAAGAATAATATTTCGCCCACGGAATCCAAATTTCTTGAGATCCTGACGATCTGTCTCAATGCCGAGACGCCAGTGTCCAAATGTTTTCTTAATGTTTTCTTCATCTAGCATATCCACAATGTCAGACAGAATATTTATTGCTTTCTGCGTGTTCTCGCAGACGATTAGAATGAATCTCTTATCTGTGAATAGAATGCAATATAAGATGAATAGCTTCATCAGCGCAGTCTTACCAAAGCCGCGCGGGAGACCTAGTGCCAGTTGTGAGAAATCTCTGGATTTGTGGATATATGACTTGAGCCAGTCCCAGACAGCTAGGAATACTGGAGGATAGGCGTAAGTATATACAGTAGGTATAGCTAAACCCGCTAGAAAGTCCAACGAAACTTTAGCTAAATCTACTACTTCTTGCGCATGAAATGTTACTTCCTGTACAGGCTCTGCTGTCTCAGTGGGAGCGGATGCCGGTGCCGGATCAGGATTTCCGCTGAACCCAAGTCTCTGGAGGATGCTCACGCTATTGAATCTCTGGTAATTCGTGAAACATAGGATACCTCCGAAACTTGGGACAGCAGTGCCCGCGCCGCGGCCTTGTTAGCTGCGAGCAATTCACGACGCTTGTCCTCTACGAGTTTCTTCTGCGCGGCCATCAGATCTGCATCCTTTACAGTGTTAAGCAGATGCCGCAATTCCTTGCTGCAGTTCGCCACCATTTCGCTTCTCCTTTACTAAAGATTCGAGTGAGCCTGATTGAATTGTAAGTAGTGATTGATTGCCAATCTCAGTAACTTGCCCCTGCGGATTGGCCCTGAATGTGTTTAGAATTTGTACTGGTATATTTAGCTGAATGACTGTCTGTTTGTTTGTGAGAGATTCTGGTGTAGATTGACCGCGGCGCTTTGCCATATTTATGACTTGAATCGCTTTCAGTATTTCCATGGGCCGGTGCATGAGCGGGAGACAGTCCTCCATGCGCTCCAGCAATTTGTCTTCCATGTCGTCATACTTATTGTCTCGTGCATTGTGTTTCTGCAGAGATTCGAATCGCAGTTCTGCCACCCTAGCGGCGAAATGCTCATCTGAGACTAGCTGAGAAATGTATGAGTCCGTAACTCCCAGCGAAGCCGCCACCTGCGCGGGCGCGACCCCGGCCCCAAGCAATGCCAGCGCGCGGTCGGAAGTTGTGGTAGTTGCATTGCTCATAGTATTCTCCTAGTCATCCCCATTGTGCCGCCATCGCTGCAGCAATTCCTGGATATGTTCTGCTACGATTCTTTGCCCTATCACGATGATAAGACATATTACGAATTCTCTCAGATCTGCCATCCACTATATGTGTATGTACCAGTTTCGGCAATCCGAATAGCCAGAGACAAGTACGTTTCTTTTCTCCATGGCCAAATTGATACGGCTGTATTACTTGCATCGGCGGCATGAAATGTACTGGATCCGACATGATGCTCACTGGATTCTCAATGCATTTCCGCGGTATCGGCGCCAGCGCAATCTCTCTAAATAACGCGACCGCGGCGGCCTGCCTACCATCACGAATCTTCTCTCTGAAATGCGCGGCCCCCGAAACTGCCAGATGTGTGCACGGCGGGTGAGCTATCATCATATCCCATCCATCTCCTAGAACATCTCGTACATCACATTGCAGATGCGGCCCAGCAGTTTCTGATGCCAGCAGATCACAACTCCAAACATCATGATCTTTACCCAGTCTTATAAATGAATCTCGCACAGTTCCTGTAAATTCGCAAGCCACTAGTATTCGCATGATTGAATCTATTGTATCGAAAAAGCCAGCGATGGTTTGGAGGGGTCAGTTTTAGTTTGGTGCTAGTATGAGGTCAGTTTTGTTTTCTAGAAAATTTAGTAAAATTTGGGGATGTCCTTAGGACACACGCAAACCCCGGCACCAAAAAGGCCCATACCCCCCGTTCATTAGAATATTGGTATGTAGTGATATGCTGATATGCTCAGATGAGAATGATTCTCAGTCGTATATGAGTAGATCAGTATGTAGTGATATGCTGTATTAGAGTATTAGAATATAGTAGATCCTGTATATACTGATATGCATACACACATTGCCAGTAGGGGAATCCTGGCCGATCTGGCACTATACTGCATAGGCATGAGATATAATGCATAGTGGTGCAGGTTTCTCATTTCTCGGAATTGAGAATGGGTTTTTCTCATTTGTGAGAAATCCTGGCCGATATGCGGTAGATTGGTGTGCCTGGGATAGGTTACGGGATGGCACGATATCTGCTTATATTACTGTGCGCGGCTTGCGCGACTTTGCCCTAATTGGGCGCTTAATTGGAGACTAGAATCATGGGAACTATAGCTAATCTGTGGATTGTGGGAACTTTGAAAAATGTTGCAAAGCAGGACATTCCGGCCGATGCTCGCATCTGCCGTATTGTTGCAAAGGGGAAGAATAAGAAGTTGGCGGAGAGCATGGCAGTTGTTGTTAGCTGTGTCGGCAACAATGTCGCCCAGTCCCTGATGCTGAACGAAGTCGGCGCTGAGTGGATGCGCGGCAAGATAGAAGAATTACAGGATGGCATGATTCGGAAGCAAGTTGAAGGCGGCGCCGATCGCATCCAGTACGAGAGCATTAATATTGATGCAATGCTTGCCGCAATGAAGGCCGACAACGCTGC
>Ga0181352_1000854_pt1 | contig 12404 bp, 17 predicted proteins | sample Fa13VDMLBSN_FD_130103 | JGI IMG/M metagenome (GOLD analysis project Ga0181352, IMG submission 130103) | Freshwater viral communities from Lake Michigan, USA - Fa13.VD.MLB.S.N | ecosystem: Environmental > Aquatic > Freshwater > Lake | place: USA: Michigan | collected 2013-09-23 | reverse complement strand
TGGCATTTAATACATATTCTATTTTCCATCATATCGTTTTAAAAATTTCCACAGCTGTTGAGCTGTTTTCAAAATGTGTTTTTCATCGTTTTCATCTAGTAGTGGATATACTCCTCCTTCAGGAGTTAAACTATCAAACACCCACCATAAAATAATTTCTGTTTTCATTTCACCATAATGCTTTTGTAATAGCATTTTAATTGACTGGTAAAATGGGTTATCATATTTGTCAGCATGTATTCCTATGGTGCTTAATACTGCACCTACAGCCTCAATTTGGCATAACTTTTCCATCAGTTCCAAAAAGAACGTTTCTTCTTTTTTCTTTACAGATTTAGGGCTTTCCTCTACTTTAGAGTTAGCACCAAATAAATCACTTAGATTTTTGAATTTTTCTTCGCTCATATTCTTTAATTTCAAAAACATTTAAAAAATCTTCTTTAGACATTTGTTTAATATGGGACGCTAATAAAATAGCATCTTCCAAGTTGATTGCTTCAAGTTTACCTTGTGGTTCTTGGGATTTATCTAATTTGTTATAATATATGTATAGTTTCATATCTTAATCATTTGATACTGCTCGTCCAATTTGTTTTTCCCAATCTTTATCTGTACGCACCATTTCATTCTTTTTAATAGTTGCGTCTAACATAGTTGAATCAATATTTAACATTTTCATCACATGTTGTAAAGCTGAAATGTCTTTTGGAAAGCAATGGCCTCCAAATCCAAAATCTCCATCTGGGCCGGGAACAGACCAGTGTGAATTTCCTAAACGGTCATCGTATCTAGCATATTCAATTACTTTATCATAATCAATATTTAATCCTTCACATAATCTATAAATTTCGTTTGCATATGAAACTTTCATAGATAAAAATGTATTCGTAACATACTTAATAGTTTCAGCAATCGTTGATGATGTTTTAATAATAGGCACTTTTGGAAATGCTTTTGCAAATATTTGCTTTACTCTAGATGAATATGGTCTGTCTGCTCCAACTATAATTCTATTTTGATTTTTATAATCTTCAATAGCATTTGCTTCAGTTAAAAATTCTGGGTTAAAGGCAATATGAAGGCTAGGAAATTCTTGGTTTAATTTTTCTGTTGTGCCCGGGGGGATGGTTGATTTGATAATTACTATAAAATCTTTTTTATTTAAGATGGTTATAATTTTGTTTATTTGATGTAAACAATCTTTTACAATAGATAAGTCACATTCTCCGCTTTTACGCATTGGAGTAGGTAAACATAAAAATGTTTCATTTACTTCTTTTATTAATTCATCTAATGAAGAAACTGTTCCTTTTCCATTAATATCATATGTTATAACATTGTAATAGTTTTTCATTCCTTCTTTAACGGCTGTACCTACAAAACCTTGCCCTATAACTCCTATTTTTTCCATTATATTTTAATTAAATTATTTTGATATTCTTCTAAATGACTTATGATTATCTTAAATATGTCTATTTCAAAATCTCCAACTTCACCACTTTCTTTTATAATTTCAGATAATTGAGATATAATTTGGAAATTATTATTGTTAAGTTGAGTAGCATCAAACTCAACTACTATATCATTTTCCCATTCAGGATGATTATTTGCTAAAATAAATACTCTTTTTGTTAAGTCAAATTTAGTGTTAGGTTGTTCACGATCAATATAAATATCAACTATGTCTTCATTTTCAATATAAATACGATCACACCATGGTTCTAAAGCTTCCAATAATATTCCATCACAATTTTTTACTACAAAGGCAACATTGTATTTAGGTAATATGATTGGATGTTGGAATTCATCATTTTTAATCCAACTTCCCCATTTCCGTAAATAATTCCTCCCGGCTCGTTCTGAAACTTTTTTAAAGTAATCATCATCTTTCCCAACCTCTTCAGTCCATCGATGACCTCTACAAGTTAAATGATAAACAAATGAATCTCGAGATTGAATTAATTCATACCCAGCTAAAATCCATCGTTGAAAAATATCTGAGTCTTCATATGGGAATGGAGCAAATAATGGATCATGTCCTCCAATAGCTTGAAAATCTGATTTGTATAAAATCCATGGTGCAAACATGCCTTTAGTAGTTTGATCTTTAAATTCAGATTGGGCTTCTGAAACATATTGTTCAAATGCTTCTATATTCAAAGTATCAAAATCCATTCCAAAATCACGGATAATTTTTTCTTTACCTTCAGGATGAAGAGGTGGTTCAATTCGAGTAGCACAAACTACTTTACCAGGCTCTAAATGTTTAATTAGATTTTCAATGTAGTTAGGACCTAAAATCATGTCAGCGTGTAAAATACCTACAATTTTATTTGTAGCTAATTCAATACCTTTATCATATAAAATGGTATGACCAATTCGTTCTTCACTTTTATATTTTATACAATCTTGTTGTTGAATCCATTCCCATGTTCCATCATTTGAACCATCATCTAATAAGATAATTTCAGCTTGTGGAGCATGTTTTTGGATACTAGAGTAAACGTTTTTTAAATGTTTTAAGTTATTATAACTTGGGATAATAAATGATATCATAATTTTTGTATTGTTAATCCCCATATGACGTTAGGGGTGTTTATATTATAGTATGGATAATATTCTGGGTTGTTAATTTCTGAAGACATTTCTTCCCAATTCGTAAAATTATTTGAGAAGAAGAATTTTTCATTTGAAATAAAATAACCATTTCTTTGTAATTCTTGTTTAATTAAATTTTGTCTGCGTTGATCATAATATCTTAAAAATGGTTCACCTGATTCTTCATAATTCATGTAAGGTCCTGCAGGGAGGGTTATGATTAATTTAGATTCTTTATCTTTAAGAAGTTTACATGCTTTATTAATTCCTAATATATCATGATTCCATCGACAAGTATCATCTTCTACTAAACCATTAGCCATACGATTACCAGCAAACCAAAAACCAAAATGTTCAAATACAGAGATCGATACAACATAGTCATATTTATTTGATTCATCAAATTCAATAAAATCAGTTTGAATATGTTCCCAATTAGTATTTTCTCTCAACCAACAACCCTCTTCAGAAGGCATTATATCAGTTGTGTTTACATTTGCAAATCCTTTTTCATGAATAGTTTCAGATACTCCTTCGATCCCACCTTGACATTCACCTATTATTAATACTGATTTAGTATTATCGAGTAATTGATCAGCAAAGTAGGGTACTTCTACTATTTTTGTTCCTTGTAATAATATCATATAGTGTAATTTTCTCCATATTTTCTTAGATCTAAATATACAGAATTATATTCAGATTTCCAAAAATAACTATTCATATTTTGATCTGCTTTTTGACAGAATTCACTTACTCCAACATTAATTTTATTTTCTTTAAATGTTAAGGAATTCATATGAGCAATAGTATTTGTATCAGATACTATAGTATTTAACCCTTCTTTTTCTGAGATACATCCAGCATAAAAATCTAACCCCCACCCATAAACCAATTCATCTGGAAAGTGATTAATTTGTTCTAGAATATCTCGTCTAAGTAAAGGGCATTGAAAATCAATCCATTTTACTTTACGTAATCCTTTTCCCCAATTCCACATTTGTTTCCAATGACATTGTTCCATTGAGGCATTTATAACTGATGGGGAATAAACAGCAGCATCTGATTCTTTAGCTTCACGTAATGAAGTAGTTAAGAATGAAGGACCGTGAAATACTAAATCATTGTTTAAAAAGTATAAATAGTCATGGTCTGTTGAAAGAAAATAATCTAGAACAACATTAAAACCACCTCCAAAAAATATATTTTCTTCTAATTGGTGTGTTGTTGATTGAGCTAAAGATTCTTTTGAACCATTATCTACTACCATTAATTCACATTGTAAAAATAATGGGTCTCGTTTTAATTGGTTTACTAAATTATCTGTCCATTGAGGAAGATTGTGATTAAGTGTTGCTATTAACATAAGGAGGTTGTAATTGGTGAAATTGATAATTTGTTTTAAACTGGTTAAGTAAATGATTATATTTAGATTCTAATTTATTATATGCTACCCAAATGGATTGATTATCAGATAAGTTTTTGTTGTTGGCGCTAATGGAATTTTCTAAATATGGAAAATTACCTGATCTTGATACTAAAAATGGAAATGCTCCTTCAAAATAATACCTATCTAATTTAGAAGTAAACCATTTATCAGTTATAAGCTTAAAAAATATATTTATTGGGTCATGTGCTATGGCATATATAGTATGAATATAGAAGAAATTAGCATGAGTACAAGGAAGGTCTTCAGAAATATTATTATCCCATAATTTAATTTCAACGTCTTCTTCCCCATATTGTTTATTAGGATCATATTCTAAACCTAACATACCATATGATCCTATTTTGTTATCTATTATAAATGATTCTATAGTATCTTTTCGTAATAAAAAATTATCAATATACCACTCACGTAAATAATCGCTATGGTTATTTACTCCACTCTTTGTGTGTACAAACCAATATACATCATATTGTTTTTTAGAATTATATAATAATTTTAAAGCTGCTTGATAAGCGGAAGCATCACTTTCACTATAAAGTTCTAGTTGGGCTCTTGTAGTTTGAGCATTTAATTTATATTCTGCTATAATATGCTCTAAATTAGTAACACTACCTGGGTTAATTCTAATATATAAATCAGTGTTAGGGAAATGGTTTTGGAAGGTTTCTAAAAACCTCCTAAGAACAAATTCTCGTTCTTGGGTTAATATCGTCGCAGCAAATATAATACAACTAGACATTAAATTTATTTTTTAATAATAAATGCTATATCTGATACATTTGCACGTTCAATATAAATTTCAGAAACTGTATTTTGTAAATATTCAATTTCTTCAGGCGTCATACAATTACTAACTAATTTTCCAGTATTTTTCCATGTATGTAAAATCTCTAATGTATCAACATCACCTGGTCTTGTATATGCTGGGTTGCCTGCTGTATGAAGGTCTTCAATGACAAAGGTACCACCTGACTTTAAGTATGGGAATAAAAATCCTAGAGTGATTTGTTGTTGATGTTGCCAGTGACCTCCATCATCAATAATAACATCAAACTCATTAAAAGTATTATCGATTAATTGTTTTAATTGAACTCGATCAGATTGATCACAAATTTTTATCTGTGTGTTTGGGAGTTGAACATGAGATAAATCTAAAATATCTGCTCCTACTAGATTTCCTGTTGAAAAATAATCTCTCCACATTCTGATGCTTTCTCCTTCCCAAAGTCCTATTTCTAAAAAATTGGTTAGATTGTTTCTATGTTTTGAAAAATATTTTTCATAAATGCTTAGATACCCGTGGTAAACATTCCCCTTATCTGATTTATAATTCAGACTTATTTCTTCTAAAGATTTCATATTATGTAAAGTTATATATTGATTGCATTCCTATTCCTAGATAAAGTTTAGCTATTTTATCTACTGTGTAATTAGTGTGTTTATCTTGTTCGTATTGGTGAGGATAATGGTAATTTTTAAATAATGGCCCTTTAGGCATTAATCGAATAGTTTGACTATATAATAACCATTCTCCATACCAAGTAAATTCGGAACCATTTACTTCAATTAAATCACTAAATTTTAATTTATTTGGGATTAAATAATTTTCTTCTAATGATTTCCAAACTTTAGATGACCATATTGTTGGCCCCGGACCAAAGTCATATATAGCGCCTTCTCTACCAAATAACTCCATTATATGTTTTCGTTCTTTAGTAAATGATTCATATGGATCGAAATTTAGTGGATACTTTTCCATAAATTCAAAAAACGACTTATATTCATGACATACTGTATAAGGAGTTTCATCATCAAACATAAAATCGGATGTAGTAAAATTTTTAATGAAAATGCAATCTGAGTCTATGCAGATATAATTTTCACATAACCCTAATTTCCAAAATTGACTTTTAACTATTTGTTGACCTTTCCAACCTTCATTATTTTTATCAATATTTTCATCAGGTATAATATTAATATTATTTCCTAATACTTGTTTAAATAACTCAATATCTTTAGTAGGACATGAAATATAAAATGGAATATTATCAATATTATATTTATTAATACTATCTAGCAAATCTTTAGCTCGATAAACATCTTTATCATATGATTTGCAGTATAAAACTATTTTATTCATAACAAGTAATAATTTTATAAGATTCAACATATCCTTTACCTTTTTTCATACATTGAAAATTAGTATGAAATCCATCTAATACGGATTGGGTAAAATATGGTCTATCAATTTGAGATTTAAACTTTTGCAACATATTGCATTTAATATAATAAAAATCTTCTAAAGAAACAAATAAATTTGGAATCCATTTTTCCAAAGTTGAAGGAGATCTATATTGTATAATGCTGTATGGTTTTATTCTAGATAAAGGTGCTGCTAAACTACTTACAATAACATGTTCAAAATGACTATCATATTCTGATGGTGTCATTATGCAATCGTAGTTATATTTTTTAGTGAAATTAGTTTCAATCCAATAAATCCATTGATCTATATCTTTATATTTTAATAATTTTTCATCACTGAAATATAAAGTATAATTATTAACATTCACTGTTGACCAAGCATTTAATACTTCTTGGATACGACTTTCGCCTGTAGTAGTATCACAATCTCCACCTTGTGTTAAACATAATATATCAAAATGAGTATCTTGATGTTTCAAAACTACACCTGCTACACTGTATTCAGCATCATCGGGATGAGGTGCTAATATTAAAATTCTATTAAAGTTTAAAAATTTCATTTTCTATTTAATTTAAATCTATAACCTTGTGGAGCATATACTCTAATCCCATATCGTCTAGCAAAATCTCTAAATGCATCTGTGATTACATCATGTTCTCCTTTATATGAAAAATTAATTAAGTTAATTTCCAACTTATTAATATTAAGTGTTGGGTAATTATGACTAATATAAAACTCAGAGGTATTATAATAGGACATTAAATCTTTAAAATCTCTAACTAATCCATCTAACATTTCATTTTTTTCTTCTAAAGAAGGCTCTACTATGTTTTTAATTAATTTGGCAGGGGACCCAGCATAAATGCCTTTTGGTGTAATTAATGATTTAGTTACTGTTGAATGTGATCCAATTACAACATCATTACATATTTCAACTCCAGCCATAATAACTGTTTTCCATCCTACAATAACATTGTTTCCAATTTTAATTTCTTTAAATACTCTAGGATATCCTTCTAACACATTATACCAAAATCCATGAGTAATTAAGTCAACATCATGAGATAATCCCACATCATTTCCTATTGTTACAGGAGCAGCTAAATTGATATGCCCTGTATGGCATACCATTCCAGACCCTATTTTTAAATTAGCGTATGGAAAGTTTGAACTGCCTCCCCCAATAACCATACCACGACTATCAGTTGGCCCATTGTAGAAGTACTCTCCCAAAGATACATTTTCAGCGTTAACTGTAAATCTATCCCCAATTATGCTATTATCTCCAATTTCTAAACGACCACGGACTTTTATATTAATATCTTTTCCAAATTTAACATTATTTCCAATGATTAATTCACCTGCTTCAAGTATTCCATCTATCATATAATTCCTCCACTTATGTTTATGTTTTGACCTGTTATATATCCAGTCTCAATCAAATACTCTATTGTGTTGTATAGTTCTTTAATTTCTCCCCAGCGTTTAGCTGGGATGCTGTTCTTAATTCCATCTCTAAAATTTTCAGGAATTTTATAAGTCAATCCTCCATCAAAGTAACCTAATTGTAAGCTATTGCAATTTATGTTTTTACTGGCGTTTTCTAAAGCAACTGTTTTAGTAAAACTATCAACAAATCCCTTACATCCAGCGTATATGCTAGTGCTAATAACTGGGTGATCTGCTAATACAGATGAAACTAATATAATACGACCAAATTGTTGTTCTCTCATTTTAGTTAAACAGTTAGAAACTACATTTACTGTTCCTTTAATGTTTACATCAATTTGTTTATTTAATTGATCTAAATTAACATCATTAATTTTATGTGCAAATTGATCAAAATTATAACCACTTAAATTAATTACAATGTCAATATTATTAGTTTCAAAAAATGTTTTAACTTGTGTAAAATTAGTAACATCAACATCTGCTGAATTTACTCCTATTACATTATACTTATTTTTTAATAAAGGTAATAATTGGCTTCCTAAACCACCTCTTGCTCCAAATAATGCTACTGTTTTCATTGTTTTCCTATAAAAATTTCTTGTGTATCAGATTCAGAAAATACATAATTTTCTCCAAAATATTCACGTAAATCATTAAAATATTTTTCTTTATCTTTAAAAAACAAACCATGTAAACTAATATGTAAATTTACATTTAATGTTTTCCAAAATGGATCTTTTAATAATTCACATTCATATCCTTCAATATCTATTTTAATTACTGATATATCATCAGATGTTAAGTTATATTTGTCGAATATTTGTTTAATTGAGATGGTTTTACATTCAATACTATTAGATGATTTTGTAAAACTAGTTACTCCCCCTCCTAATTCATCAGCGCCTATATTTAATTTGGGTTCTGCAGAAACTGCAACATTTTCACAAATTATATTTTCAAACTTATTTGCTTCAACATTTTTAGCTAAATAATCAAAAGCAAATGGGTCTGGTTCAAAACATAAACATTGTTTTGAGAATTGTTGTGCAACTAATGATATTGGTCCTTGCCATGCACCTATATCAATAAAAGTTTTATCTTTACTTAAATGTGGTAATATATCATAAAATGTATTATTTTCCCAAGATGTTTGATATATAGTTTTCCAAAAATTATCAAGTTCTGGGGTTGAAGGGGTTACTAAAAAATTAATACCTGCTTTTTGTATGTTTATCATTTTTACTTTTATTAAGTTATTATTTTATTTCTACTTTACTTGACCAATTACTACTTTGTTTATTCATATGTTCTAAATAATATTTTTCATCCTCGGGTAATGCATCTGGGTTGTAATAAAAAGGAGCATGTTTAACAACATATGGGTATCCAACTCTTAAAGTATCATTACTCCAAGTTGGTATAGTTCCTGGGGAATGAACAGAAAATGTAGTATCTAATGGGTGAGGATACAATTCAACATCTCCATCTATAATAGCATTAGTCCAATATGTTGATTCGTAACTATATACCCATTCATTTAATGGATAACTACGATCAATATCATTAATTTCAATTGACATACCTACTTTAGATTTATTATATTTCTTTGCATATTCAATTAAATGCTCTATAAAATTATCAGGAACCCCTTCTGATGGGATTATATCACTATCATTAAACACATACCAATCAGACACAATATTAATAAATTTTGGATGACCTATTAAAACTAAATCCCTAAAGGCATGACATGAATTTTCAGTTATATTATTATAAAACACATCAACCTCAGATTCTTTATACCAATCTAATAATGGTTCATATGTTGATTGATTATCTATAATTGTTATATTATTATATCCTTTTTGTTTTAGTGCATTCACTTGATCCATTAGTGGATATAATCTATCTCTATTTAAAATTACTATTGGTATATTTTTCATATTATTATATTTTTGTTATCATATTGGTAGATGCAGGATTTACTTTATTATTTAAGAAGGTCTAAATCATTTTGAATCATTATTTTTACTAATTCATCAAAGTTAGTTTTAGGTTCCCATCCTAATTGTGTTTTTGCTTTGGTAAAATCACCTCTCAATACATCAACCTCTGCAGGTCTCATAAATCTTGGGTCTACTTTAACATACGAACTCCAATCTTCAATCCCAACATATTTAAAAGCAGCATCTAAAAATTCTCTGATTGATCGTGTTTCACCAGTAGCAATAACATAATCATCTGGGGTTTCTTGTTGTAGCATAAGCCACATAACTTCAATATAATCAGGAGCATAACCCCAATCTCGTTTAGCATCTAAATTGCCTAATGAAATATGATCCGCTAATCCTAATTTGATTCGAGCTACACCATCAGATATTTTTCTAGTTACAAAATCAATACCACGTCTTTCAGATTCATGGTTAAATAAAATACCTGAACAGGCAAATATATCATATGATTCACGATAGTTTTTAGTAATCCAATGACCATATAATTTTGCCACACCATAAGGGGAACGTGGATAAAATGGGGTATTTTCGTTTGCCGGATTTTCAACCATACGACCAAACATTTCTGAACTTGATGCTTGGTAAAATCTAATTTTTGGGTTAAATTCTCTAATAGCTTCTAAAATTCTTAAAACTCCTAAACCTGTTACTTCGGAAGTATGTTCTGGAGTGTTCCAACTTTCGCCTACAAAGGATTGGGCTGCTAAATTGTATACTTCATCAGGGTTACTTTCTTTTAAACAACGAAATAAAGAGTTTTGGTCTGTTAAATCACCTTGTAAAAATGTAACTTTACCTTCTAAATGTTTAGTATTTATTCGGTTTTTGGATGAACTTCGTCTTTCAACTCCATATACTTTATATCCTTTTTCTAATAAAAAGTCAGCTAAGTGACTTCCATCCATTCCGTTAATTCCTGTAATTAGTGCTGTTTTTGACATATTATATATTTAATTTAATTGTATTTGTTGATCCATCAATTGGTTGCATAGGAATATAACATCCTACATTATCATAATCTGGGAGTTTTCCATATTTTTCAATGAATCTTTGTAAACTTCTTTTTTCATATTCTGCTAAATGGGTTGGACGAGAACCAAAATTATCATCTGGGAAACGGCTTGTTCGGGAAGCAAAATGGTATAAAACGGATTTACTTGAAATAACAAAATCATAACCTTCATTTAACATTCGGATAAAGATATCTGCATCTTCCCAATACATTGGAGCAAAACGATCATCATTTCCACCAATATAATCCCAATCTATTTTACTAATAACTCCACTTACACCTTCTGATTTTCTAATTTGAACGTCATTCATTTCTGAAAATTCTTTACTCCATTGGAGGAACGATGTTTCATCAAAATTATCATGCATTTCTCCAAAAGCATCTACTGGGACTTTAAGGGTTCCGGGTCTGCTGTTTGGATCACTAAATATGTCAGGTTCAACTCTATGACTAAACGTCCAAAGTTTTTTATCAGGATTAGATTCACAAATGTTAACCAATTCTTGATCCCAATTCTCAGCCATATAAAAATCAGATGATAAGAAACCAATGTATTTTGTTTTAACTTTACTAGCACAAAAATTCATTCCACCACCAATTCCTCTAGGGGTTGGGTTTTGTTCAATATAAAGTTCTAAATTATATTTTTCTTTATTCTCTTCTAACCATTTGTTAGTCCCATCAGTACAATTTTCAGCATGTATAACAAATGGTGAATCTTTATAAAAGCTATTTTGCCTTACAGATTTTATAGCTAACTTTAGGTAGTTGATTGTATTAAAGGTAGAAAGGCAAAAGGTAATTGGACTAGAGTGTGTCATAGTAATTGTTTTGTTTTTCTTGTTTCTGAATTGTTTTTGGGTGATATAAAGCAAAGTACTCTACATCAGGCATAGCAGTATATGTTTTAAAGCCATATAAACGCTCATGTACTTTATTTACCCATACGATTTCCGGCTTGTTCTTCCAGATGCGCCATTGGTAATCAGGCCAGTTAACCCAACCAGCATCATTTACTCTCCAGCCCCATTTTGAAATGTGCTCGGGAGTTAAACCTTCTACTGTGTTTACTCGGGAAACTAGAAAAACATCTATTTCATTGTTTTCTTCTAGCACATCATGTAAAACAGCAATCAGGTTTTCATTTGGGATTTCATCGGCATCAATTTGGAAAATGTAATCGCCGTTACAAAAACTGGTTAATTTATTTTTCCAGTTTGCAAAGTGGCGATCAAATTTTCCTTTGTGCCATGAAAACTCTCCATTTATGGAGTGGGTGCGGAGAAAATTCTCCACTTCGGGGTCACCATTTGCTTCATCAAATAAAATCACTATGTTGTCTTGTACGCGTTTGTGTCGAAGCAAAAAGTTCACTAAACGTTGAATTTCTATAAATTCATTACAGACTGTGATTGCATAACTAATTTTCATATATTTTATTCAGGTAATATTCCAATATAAGAAAGGGCTTCAATATAGTCACGCTCTTCAAACATTCTCATGTTTTTCATATCCATTTTGAATTTCATAAATTCTCCTGGTTTACCTGGGACAGGGTGTTTTTCTCGGTCCTCTTCAGGGATTTCAATTGCTTTAACAGCAGCCCACCCCCAACTTGAAACATTTGGACCATTTGCAAATATCATACCTTGATCGGGATTGTTAATGGTGTTTGGA
>Ga0181352_1000852_pt1 | contig 12466 bp, 27 predicted proteins | sample Fa13VDMLBSN_FD_130103 | JGI IMG/M metagenome (GOLD analysis project Ga0181352, IMG submission 130103) | Freshwater viral communities from Lake Michigan, USA - Fa13.VD.MLB.S.N | ecosystem: Environmental > Aquatic > Freshwater > Lake | place: USA: Michigan | collected 2013-09-23 | reverse complement strand
CTTATTAGGGTATTTACCTAGGAAGTACGCAGGGAACAGGTATGAGCTGAACTCTGACTTACCCATACGTGGCGCGATGTTGATAATCACGCGCTTTTTCCTGCCTTCGACCACATCGGTAAAGATCTTAGCTAGTTTCTTGTGGTGTGGGCCGATCTTAAAGCCCGGATATACCGCTTGGGCGAAGCCAAGCATGTTTGTTTTAGCCGCCTGTAGTTTGGCGCGGGATTCACGAAGCTCTAGGTCGTCAAACAACTCCATCTTTTCTCTGATGCTCATGTGAGGCAACGCCTTGGACATGGCCTCAAGTTCCAACTTACTCAGGGTGGTAAAGTTCTCAGGCTTCATCTTTGTCTTCTGTCACATCGACAACGTCGATCACGCCCATGAACCGGTTGAGCTTGTCTTTAATGCGCGCCTCTAGCTCTACGTCCGACATCTCGGTCTTCTTAACCTCAATGCGCTCAGTAAACAGCGCAACTTCCGTGACTTTACCTAGCATGTCCAAGGCTTTAAGCCTGATGCGTGCGTCTGGGTGTTCGACTTCTTTTAGGATCTGCGCCACTGCGTAGCCCCGCAGTTCCTTGGCCTGCTCGACAAACGCCCAATCGTAAGCTGTGAGCATTCCAACCAGATGTTGCACGGCGGCTGGCGCTTTTATATTAGCCAGCGCTTGTTGTGTATTCCCAACAGGCTGGCCTGTGACCAGAGAAGCAAATGATTTGCGTGCGGCTTCGGCGTCTGCCTTGGTCTCGATCTCTTCGTCTTCAAGTTCCAAGTCTTTGAGCCACTGCGCGGTTTTGACTTTGGCGTCAATCGTTGTAGTCGGGTCAGCTTTTTCAAACGGCAAAACCTCAGCCGAGGCCTCGACCACGTCTGGATGAAACTCGCCGTTAATCAGATGTTCAAGCATTGCGTAGGGTTAGTGCTGGCGTTGCACTTGTTGCCTCGTTGGTGTTAGTGTACACTTCTTTTCGGCAATGGTGCAAGTTCTTTGTTCTATTGCTTCTCCTTGAGGTTCGCCTCCTTGTGCCCCCGGGTAAGTCTGCAGACCCCCGGGGGATTTTTTTATTATGCAATGTCCAACGTTTGACATGGTACCTTGGAAATTTTTTAGAAATTTTTAGGGGGTGGGGTGCTGGCGCTGGCGCTGGCGCTGGGAATTTTGAAAATTTGATTTGCGCCCGTGGAATAGTGTTTATGTCCTAACCATCGGGCCGCCTCAATTCAGGGGGGTGGGGGATGGGTGGGGTCAACGCCACAGCCAACTTCGCAGACTTTTAGCAAGTTTATTTTCCCCCATACTTTGTAAACTGGATGTGTCATTGAGGGAGATCGCCCTCGTGACATCACAACCAATCGGGGACGCTGTCCCCAATCAACTCAAGGAGAGTTACCATGTCAGTATCTATCAAGTCCCAAGTCGTCATCATCAAAGCAGAGAGTGACGCATCAGCCAAAGCCGCAGTTGCCCGTGATGTGCTCAAGAAACTTCTTGGTCGCAAGTCCCGTGAGAGTGTTCGTGCGATCTTGTTGCCTGAGTTCGCAAGTGTTTACAAGGTGGCGCTTGTGACGGGCGAAGGCTCAGGCTCAGGCAAGCAAGTGCTGGACTCAAGCGCCAGCGCATACGAGGCTTGCCGTAAGGCTCTCGGACGCACAGTCACATTCATCTGTGGTGCGTCATCTAGCAATGCCGTTGAAGCGGTGTCACCCAAGCTTGTCAAGAAGCTCAGCAACGAGATTATTGAAGCAGGCTTGACCAAGAAGCAGTTCGATGCCTTGATCGCACAACTGCGTGCATCTGTTTCGTTTCAATAATCTCAATCGGGGACGCTGTCCCCAATCTCCCAGTTCAGCGCAAGGGCGAGGCTCTTGCGCTGTTTCATTTCGTGTCCAATCAATTATCTCAAGGAGTCCATCATGCAAAAGCTATTAGATAAATACCGCACCAACCCAACCCCTGCCAACCACGCACGCCTTCAAGCGTACATCCACAAGCACCCATTCGCTGTGTGTCTTGCACCCGAAGAAACCGAGTTCCTCAAAGCCCACAACTTTTCATTCTAAGGAGAATCCCATGAAAGCTTCATCAGTAATCTCACACATCGTGCTGTCCGTCAGCCTTGTCCTGTGCATCATCACAGGCTTCATTGGCATGGACGAACACGGCGTTGTTCCCTTGTACGCCTTGCTTGCGCTTGGCGGATCGTTCGTGCTCGGCACACAACTTATGTTCATCGTCACAGGAGAGTAATCATGCGCAACCTTATCCAACCCATCATCAAAGAGATCGGCACAATCGAGCGTGGTGGCTTTGAGTACCACTACCAAAAGATAAGCTACGGCTCCAACCTCCATGTCCATGTGTTCCGTAAGCGTGCACCCGAAAGACGAGGCATCGTGTTCGAGTCACAACAAGCCTTCGAGGAATGGCGTACAGGCATGAAGCAGCTTACTCTGCACCTTTAATCTGGGACATTGTCCCCGATCTTCTTTAATCTGAGATTATTGAAGACCATAGGTGCTGTAAAATACCGATGGCGGAGATTAAAAAATTCTGCCACTTGTCGCACCACCTGCAACACCGCATGAATACAGGCGTGCCCGCAAAATCTGGCTATATATATATCTTTTTATTATTATGTATATATATAGGAGTCTTTTCTAGGGGGTGTGTACTTTTTCCTGAGCGAGCCAGCTTCAATAATCTTGAAAGCTTTTTCTTTCTTTGACTGGCGTTACCCTTTTGGAAAATACATAGATACCCTGCCACATTTCGCTGTACACTAGCATTCATGCGGGCTTCCGCATGGCACAGAGCGAGCCAGAATTATTTAGGCTCACCTTTTTTAACATTTCACACCCTCGAGGTTCAATAATCTCATGCACAACTCTTACCTAACCCTCACCCCTAACGCCCTTCATCAAAGATTATTGAAGGAACGAATACACCCTGCCGAAATGCAGGCGATCAAAGACGAGGTAGCTGCACTCAAGGAAGCACAGCGTGTAGATAAAATAACTAGGACTCAAAGAAAAACCGAATGGGACAAGGTGCTCAAGCCCCTGCGTTACGAGCTCAATAATGCCAAGGTTGGGCGTGCATACGATCTCGATGATGAGTCACGAGTCGAGGCGTTCGATGCGTACATCTTGGTCATGGAAACATTATTGAGTAAGTTCGCTCAGCCTCTAGCCTCGCTCGAAGCTACGCCCATACAACTCGCCTTAGAGAAAGGACTGCCCAACAACGGCGAGCATTGGACAGACTGGGTGCCTGACAAAATAAAAACGAAGATCTCAATAATCTTCGAGGCACTACCGCACAAGACACGGGCTAAAAGAAAAATACCATTTCAAAGACTAACCACGCCTGAGCAGAACGCAAAGGCTAGAGAGAAGCTCATCACACGCACACGCAAGGAGATAGAAACCCTTGAGCGCAAGCAGAGCATTACGCAAACAGACGCAGGTCAGGAACAGCTAGGGCGTATGCGTGAAGCTATGAAAATTATCCTGCGCTTGACTGACACTGAGCACATACCTGCGACTTGGTCTGGCGTCTTGTGACGACCAGTTTCAGCTTTTTTGTGGGAATTCCCATGGGAATTCCCTCTTGGTCGGGGACTCTGTCCCCGATCGTTTACTTTAGTTTCCCCCATGAACTGCGCTTGGGCAATGCCGTTCATCATCCTCAATCTGCCCGTTAAGGAGAAGCAAAATGAGTTTAGAAATCAGAAGAAGTATCGACAAGCTTAAAGACCAAATCCAAGCTTTGGAAGAAGCAGACATAGTCACGCCCAAAATGGTGCGTGCGTGGATTGGCTCGGACAACATGGATGTTGAGGCGCTTATCAACTTTGCGACTGAGTGCATCAATCGGATACCGCACTTCAAGTATTCCGTTCAGGAGTATTGGGAGGATCAGCTTGAAGACACGATGGACTGGTCTAAGACCAAAGCCCAATGGGATGGTGAGGATTGGCTGTTCTATAACGTACCGCCAGAAGCAGGCTGGGCATCAGGTCAGACTTGCTTCAACGAGCGAGAGCTAGGCGTTTGCAATTCGCCTGAGAGGGCGATCAAGGCACTTAAAGCATGGGTAGCAGATAACAAAGGAGAAATGTAATGAGCAAGACAGCAGACATTTTCGGTAACAAATACGCCGTGTATGAACCCGAGGTGGACATCACAGGCAAATGGAATCTACGCAGGGTAGATAAGACACGCACCGATGGTGGGTGGGAAATCATGGAGGTGTACTACGACAGCAAGGATCGTCCCGTTGCGGCGTGTGCGTTCTCGGTCATGAAGACAGAGAACGCTAACTTCACGGATGTGATTGGGATGCTTCAGTCAGCGCAAGCCAAGCCTGTACTGAAGTTGGCGAAAGATGGCAAGTTCATTAACTAAGGAGAAACAAATGAAAGCAATTAAACACAAGACCAACATCCAGTTGGTGACAGAACTGATGAACAACTCTGCGCAGGGCGTGCTCATGCAGGCATTCATCATCGAGGCGATAGCCAACTACGCCGAGCGTGTGAAGGAGGCGTCGAGCAACCCATCGTGGGCATCAGGATCGTTCATCAGCGCTGAGTCGTGGGGCAAGTGCGCGACAGAGGCATTGGATGCAATTACTAACCGCAACAAGGAGTAAATGAAATGAGTGAAGTTATTTGGAGTTGGTACTACGACCGCTACATCGTGCGGTCTGTGTGTGCTTGGTCTTCGATCAAGCCTGCGTTTATCGGCACACAAGATGAGTGCGCCGAGTGGATCAACCGCAACATTGGGAGTAAATGAAATGCGAATCGTAAAAATCCGTGTGTTCGGCACATTCAAAGAGCCGTTCAACAATGCGTTCAAAGCGGACTGCATCGTACTACCCGCTGAGTTATCCGACTCGATGCGTGACGATGTGCTACGCAAGTACGACGATGTGTTCTACGTGTTCACCTCTGGTGATCCTATCGTGGGCGAGCACCACACATTCGAGATCTATTCGTTCGATGTCATTAGTGAGGAGGAGGTTAGTGCGGTCTGTTGAGATCGTGTGTTAGTTAGTCGGGGACACTGTCCCCGAAGTGTATTTCTTTTCTATAACTCAAGGAGAATTTATGTTTCAATTTACAAAGTTCGTGATTGTCGATGCTCTCGACAACAACGTGGGCATGTTGCTTGTGTCTTTCCGCAACAAGTATGTCGTGTACAACGCCAATCGTCGCCGTACTCATACCGATGTGATGCGTGCTGCTCATGGTGTCGATCCTGTCACGCTCATCAATGATGAGCAGTTGGCAACGATCTGGTTCCATGGCAATAGCTATCGCGTCAACAAGCGTTATCCGCTTGAGTCGCTGACGTATGACGGTGCGGTTGGGTACACCAATGATCGCTACGACGTACATCAGATGATGCGGAGTACCCTACGCCCTGCTAGTGCTGACAATGTATTGGTAGATCGTGCTACTCGCCGTAACATTAGCGATCGTGCTGAGGTGCTTGTCAACCGCTACATCAGTCGGCTGAACGGCACAGAGTCAGTGATCGAGCCACACGCTAGGTTCAAGGACGGGTACTACTACCAAGCTACAACCTACAAGCTTGCACGCAATACCTTCAAGCAGTTCGGTAAGCTTGTTGCTCGTGCCAAGGCAGGTGATGAGTCTATCTCTGACGATGACTTGACCGAGGCGTTCTTCGATCTCGACAATCGCTATCACGACTTCACTACGCACATCAACAGTGCGTTCTATGTGCTTGACCATGACTTCAATCTTGGCATTGTGCATTGCGACTGTGGTCACTACGAGTCTGACAGCAACACGCACGATGTGCGTAACGACACATGGTGCGACAATTGCTTCGACGATGACGCTGTGTATGTCGAGGACTTGGATGAGTACTGGCCTCGTGACGATGCGTACTACTGCGACGGCGATGACTGCTACTACTCGTACGAGCGTGACTACGACAGCGATGACGATGATGACGACGATCGTAACCAACCGATCATGTCGTACTCTACCAATGTGCTCAGCGTGCTTGGTAAGTCCTCGCCTATCATCTCATCGCAGTTCGGTGAGTTCACCATGGGCATCGAGCTTGAGATGTCATCGGGTGACAGCCATTGCGAAGCATCTGCCGATGATGTGCGTAGCCGTTTGGGTACCGAGTACTGCATCATCAAGCATGACGGCTCGCTTCCTCACAATGGCTTCGAGGTTGTGACTACACCGCAAGGTCTGTCTGTTCACATCGCCAAGTTCAAGGCTTGGGACATTGACCCAGCCTATCGTGCATGGAACACGGGCAAGTGCGGTATGCATGTACACATTGACTCTCGTGCGTTCACTCAGATGACGCTCGGTAAGTTCTTGATGTTCATCAACAGCGCTGCCAACATGGACTTCGTTCGTAAGATCGCTGGGCGCCATCCCATGGTCGACGATCAAGCCCGTAGCTACTGCTCGGCAGAGCATCAGTCCATCCTTAGCAATCCCAAGCAAGCCGTCAAGGGCAAGTCTGGTGAGCGCTATCGCATGGTCAATATGTGTAACCTCGGTGGTCGTGAGGCTATACGCTTGGGTCTTAGCATGGACAACAGCTACAACGGCAAGTACAACACTGTCGAGTTGCGTATCTTCCGTGCGTCACTCAAGAAGGAACGTCTGCTTGCACAGATCGAGTTCACCCATGCCGCTGTCATGTTCTGCCGTGTCGCATCGTGGCGTGACCTCAATGGTGCATCGTTCATCAAGTGGCTCAAGTCTGTAGCGGGTCAGTATCCTGCGCTCGTCAAGTGGTACGGCGTGCGGAATGTACATACCTCTACGCCGACTGTCATAGCGCCAGCCGAGGTGACTTGTACTGATGCTGTGCCGCCTGCCCCTTCGGTTGAGTTTCGCCATGCGCATGACCAAGACCATGGGTATCGGCTAACGATACCCAACCACCACGGCTTCGGTATTCGTGACTACGCTCGTCAGCACGGGTTGTACTTCACGTACTTCCGCTGTGCTACGTTGCAACTTACGCTTGCTGTGTTCCCATACTCGGGCGATGAAACAACCATCGGCGATGACGATGTGATCTATGTGCTTGACGTTGTCGACAACGTGTGGAATCTGCAAGAGGATGACTTCAACGCAATCATTCGTGAGCACAACCCTGTGCAAGCTGATGCCCCTGCTACTTCAATCTAATTCAACAACAACCAATCGGGGACACTGTCCCCAATCTTTTATCTCAAGGAGTTTATTATGTGTTTAATCATTACTGGCAAGTCTTCCAAAGTTCGTTCAACATTGCTCGATACACACGGGCTACTGAGCGACATCTTCACGTCCAACCCTGACGGCATCGGCTTCATGTATGGCACAGCCAAGGGTCTGAAGGTTACCAAGACACTGCCCAAGAATCTCGGCGATGCTACTGCATTCATTCAGCGCCTGCCTAGTGACGATCGTGAGATTGCCATTCACTTCCGCTGGACTACGCACGGCAAGACCGATATGCTTAACTGCCATCCCTATGATGTGATCCCTGGCTTCATCGCCATGATGCACAACGGCGTACTGCACACAGGCAACGCTGCTGACAAGTCCAAGTCTGACACATGGCACTTCATCAAGGACTACTTGCACAGCGCTGTGTCTTCTGCCCCTGACCTTGTGTATGACGCAGGCTTCGTGTCTATGCTCGAGGAGTTCATTGGCAACAATCGCTTCGTGTTCATGAACGGCGAGGGTCGTATGCAACACGTCAACTTCGAGCAGGGCGTTGAGCATGACGGCATGTGGTTCAGCAATACCTATGCTTGGACTCCATCACGCTTGATCCCAAGCTACAAGAGTACGACTGCACTCAAGTCATACAAGTACACCAATGCATACAGCAGTTACTACGATGACGAGTATGACGAGATGTATGACTACAACGCTAGCTTCAACGTTCAGCCTCGTAGCCCTAGCGCACACAGCGCTAACTACGATGAGTCAGCGTATGACTTCCCCGATGACGAAGATGGCTTCGTTAAGCCTAGCCCCGAAGAGTTAGCCATTGCGCTCGATGAGGCTGACGTCGAGGCGCTCGAGGTGTGCTTGGAGAACATGCCTGCTTACACCATCACTACCATCCTGCACTGCTTCCAGCCTATGGCTACCAGCTACACACATCGTGACGACTTGTGCGTTGTCGAGCAGGGTGTCTACGACATGCTGATGGAGGGCGATGCGTCTGGGCTTATCAGCTCGGCTACCAAGTCGTACTCATCTGCTGGCATCATCGCTGAGGTGATGTGCTACTACATGCTGTGGACTGACCGCACGCCTGTGACATTCAAGCCAACATTGCCTGCACTGTTGACCTAACCCAACCGCATCGGGGACACTGTCCCCGATGCATAACCCAAGGAGAAATGAAATGAAACTAGATGATTTGTTGGAAGAAGTAGAACACCTCAGCGCAAAGCTTGATGTGTATGTGTGGGTGGACGGCGAGCGCTACCCAATTACCTATGTGGACAAGAGCTTCATAAGAGAAGGCTTCATTGAATTGAATGCGCTTGTCACACAGATATACCAACCCACGCCCGAAGAAGCAGCGTTCATGACGGCGTACTTGCGCAACGTAGCGCAGGCTTCTGACACAGAGGTGTTGTTCTTCCTCGAGCATAAGACGAATGAGTCTGTCGTAATCAAAGACGGCTACCACTGGTGGGCAGGTGTCGAGGACGCATGGCTCATGTGGCAAGACGCTAAGCTATTTATCAAAGGAGAAAGCAAATGAAAGTATCAGACACAACTGCGCTGCACCTGCGCTGTATCGAGGCAGACCTGCGGGACTACCTCATGAACCCTGCCGAGTACCGAGTCACGCACATCGAGGACATCCATGTGTTGTTGCTCGAGGTTATGCGTACGCTAGGGATTACACCAACAGAAGGAGAATCAGAATGATGACACGCTGGGAAAAGTTCGAGCGAGTAATACTTTTGTTAGCGGTAATAGTACTACTAACTGATCTTTTTTATTGGAGGCCCTATTGACTTCTGTCTACTCTTGGACAAATAATACCCACTCAAGGAGAAAATAATGAAACAGATACCTTACGACACGGGTAAGGTCAAGATCGGCTTGACCTACACTCCCCCACCCCCTAAGCCTACGCCCGAAGATGATTGGGCACAGGACATTCTGATCGGGTCAAGCCATCGCCTGACTGACCTGATGCTCACCACCATTCAATCCCTTGCAGCAATCGCTGTACTTGTTCTCGTCATGCTACTACTCGGAGGAAACTGAAATGCCTGACATCCAAACTGCCTTTAAGACCGCACTTAGCAAAACTTTAGTTGAGTGGGACGATGATGACGAAGCACCGCCTCCCTCTTCAAAGCAACCAGTTTCAGCCTCTGTGCCCCAACCTTCTCAAAACATTCAGGGAATTCCCATGACCAAAGTATTCAACGTAACAAACAACGTATCCCGCGCAACATTCAATTACATCAAGGACAACCCCGGCTCTACGCGTAAGGAGGTCATCAAAGCGCTCAGTCATGAAGGCTATAGCGAAGGCTCAGTGTCTAGCCTGATCGCGCAGATGGTGCGTAACAAACTGATTCACGTAACCAATGACTTGTACTACGCAGACGTAGACGAGTACCGCCCACTCAAGTCACTCAAGGCGATCAAGAAGATGGAAGCTATGGCGGAGCCTAAGCCCAAGCGCAAGTACACTAAACGCACAGAGTCAGGCATCGGTGCATTGTTACGCGAGAAGTTGGAAGCTATGCCTAACCCTAGCCAAGATGCGCTTGATGCAGCCGCTTACGCCATGGGCGGTCACGAGCCTGCACCTAAACGTGTTATAGCCCTCGTGCGCCACAAGTCACCAGAGAGCGTACTGAAAGACATGACTGTGTACGAGGCGCACGCTTTGTATGTTCACTTGAAGCAGATGTTTGGAGGTTAAGATGCCAAGGTTCAATGGTGCAGACTATCAACCAGACAGAGATGATGTGCGGCTGTCTGGGCAAGTTGCGCGTGTTTGGAACTGCATGTGCGATTCCAGATGGCGCACGCTTGGAGAGATCGCTAAGATCACAGGCGACCCAGAGGCAAGCATCAGCGCACAACTGAGGCACTTACGTAAGAAGCGGTTTGGTAGACACACTATCGAGCGTGAGTACCTCATGAATGGCTTATACAGATACAGACTAATTCCTAACAACGGAGAAGATGAATGAAAGACATAAACATCACCATGTACACCAAGGCTAACTGCCCCAACTGCGTGACAGCCAAGCTCATACTGGATGCGGCAGGGCTGAAGTACGCTGACGTTGACATCGAGGTGGGCGAGCGCTTGGGCAACTTGCTCAAAGAGTTCCCTGATGCGCGTCAGATGCCACAGATTTTTATCAACGACCAACGTGTTGGTGGGCTTGCGGGTCTGCAAAAAGCATTGGGTCAACTGGGGGTGCTCGTATGACTGACAAACCCAAAGTGCTCAACCCGTGGGAAGAACTCGCACAAGTACAACGGCCAAGCATTTTCATGGCCGACCAATACTTCCGCGCCAAGAACCCAAGCAATCAGATCAAGAAGGAAGAAGATCTTGGATACAAACAGTTCGGCGTGTACACCCGCGCCAAAGAAAGACAACCCAACAAGCATGAAGGAGTACTTGTACATGCCACGCCCAAAGCCCCCCGCCCCCCTAAAGGGACGATACGTACGTTTAAGTGACAAGCAGTGGATGATACTGACACAACTTGGCGGGCCTGATTGGTTGCGTGGGTTGCTTGAGAAGAAAGCGCCCATGCCCAAGCAGTTCTACGACAGAGAGCTTGAGCGTTTGCAACACCCTGCTGACGCTGCATTTTTAAAACGTAAACGAGGAGAGATCAATGACTAGCGCTAATGAAATACAGGTAGCGGGTACTCACTACAAGAGTAAAACCATACAGCCATGGGACTACATCGTGGCAAATAACCTTGGCTATCTCGAAGGCAACATAGTAAAGTATGTGTCCCGTTGGAAAGACAAGGGCGGTGTTGATGACTTGAAGAAGGCACAGCACTACTTAACCAAACTCATAGAAACACAGGAGAAGTGACATGACCAAAGACATTCAAGAAACACGCGAACTCAACGACAAGCGGGCGCAAGTGGAAGCCGCAGTAGAGATACTGAAGACCGCTATGGCCAAGCAGCAGGCGGGCATCGGCATATCTGCGCTGATGAGTTATATGTGCATGCTTGCGTACCACAATAAATACCCGCTTGAGATGATGCTTGCCTACATTACAACTCTGTACGAGATGCACGGAGCAAACGACAAATGATTAAAACCCATCAACTCAAGAAGAAAGATTGGGTCGTCTTGCGGCTCTTGTACCTCATACTGGCGTCAGACCCAAGTGCTGCCGCCTTGCCTGATGTGAGCAAGACTATTGATCTGTACGGGTACATGACTTTGTTGAAAGCTTTCGAGCAACTCAACAAAGAGATCGCTAATGATGGCGTCACCTTCGGCAACCCCGAAGTTAACTTAACAAGATACGTCCAACCAAATCAGGAGATGTAATGGCGGCAACCCCCGAATCCAAAGTCAAGAAGCGTGTGCGTGAGATGCTCGATGCGCTAGGTATCTATCACTTCATGCCACCAGCCAACGGCTTTGGTCGGGCGGGTATTCCGGACATCATCGCCTGCATGGACGGACACTTCATTGCGATCGAGTGCAAGGCAGGCAAGGGCACAACCACGGCTCTGCAAGACCGCGAACTCGATCGCATACATAACGCAGGTGGAACAACATACATTGCACGGGAGAGCAACATAGATGAACTACAACAAATACTCAAGGAGAAAAGAAGTGGCCTTTGAAGACATGATGACACAGGAGGAACTCGAGCGCCGAGTCCACGCTATGTCAGACGAAGAGCAAGCGCACTTCAAACTACTGATACAGAAGCTGGTGATGTGCTACGGCGAAGGCAAAGCCCAAGGCGTGGTCATCATTGGTCGAGCCGAAGATGAGTTCGCAGGAGTCGTTACCCTAAACTGTAACGAGATGGAGGCGTCGCAGCTCATGCTGGCGGCAAACGATTTTTTCGGCTTTTTAAATCTCATGGACGCACCACCAAAGGAGCAATTTAATTGACACAAGATGAAATCATGAAGACGGCGCAAGAGATCGCGGCGCAGTACAGCAAAGCTGAGCGTTTCCAGACATGGACACATGACTACATGATGCAACGCCTGATGGAGTTGGTGGCGGCTGAGCGTGAGGCGTGTGCAAAGGTGTGTGATGACCATTGTGGTTGGACACCAAGAATGATTGGAGAAACCATCCGAGCAAGGGGACAAGCATGAAAGATAAATGGTTATTGTTTGCAATAGGTCTTTATTCAATAAATATGGTTGGATGGCTTTTGTTTGTTATTTTGAAAAT
>Ga0181352_1000851_pt1 | contig 12472 bp, 13 predicted proteins | sample Fa13VDMLBSN_FD_130103 | JGI IMG/M metagenome (GOLD analysis project Ga0181352, IMG submission 130103) | Freshwater viral communities from Lake Michigan, USA - Fa13.VD.MLB.S.N | ecosystem: Environmental > Aquatic > Freshwater > Lake | place: USA: Michigan | collected 2013-09-23 | reverse complement strand
CTGGATTAAGAACAAACTTAACATTTGCCAAGAATGGAATTACATATGAAGTATAAGCAAATCCAAAGTTCAAGTCCATACCTTTACCAGTGATTGCACCAATATCAGCAGCCTGAATAAGTAAACCTGAAGATACAGCCTCACGCTTGATAGCTTCATTTACCATTCTCATTCCACCCATACCAGTTTGTACTACTAGTGAACGCTTAGGATCTGGACCTTGGAATTCAACTTTACCATTGAAGAAGTTGTAGATCTCTCCACGGAATAAATCTAATGTAAAGTTATTTTTGTTGTATACTCTTTTGAATGAGTTATCCAACTGCTTCCAAAGACCCACAGATAATCTTAGATCATCTGGACCATCTTGACGCACTCTACCTCCTTGTCCCCACATTAAGTAAGTCTCAATATCAGAAGCAATTTTAGTTAAGTGAGCAGCTTCCATTGTAGTTAAGAAAGTACGTGATAAGTCTCCGTTATCAAATGCTTTTTTAACTTTATCTTTTCCAAGAACTTTAACCATGTCTTCCAAAGAAGTGATTGATGGATCAACAGATTTGTCAAATGTTCTCCAGATCTCAGTTACAGGAACTGTACCATCTGCATTCATACCACCTTTGATCATCAAGTCAGCACGGCTAGAGATAGAATAATGTACGTGAGCTTCAGCACCACCAACAAAGTTATAGAATTCACGGAATCCTGTTCTTGTTGTGATATCTGAAAATCTTTCACCATATTCTCCACGGGCAGAACCTTTACGGAAAACTTTAGTACCATTAGCCAAGTACTTGTTATCCAAGTATTTAAAGTTGTCATTGTTTACCAACTGTACTGTATAGATGTATCCATCTCCTAATGGAAGGATATCTTCAGCAGTAATGTACATCTCAACTCCGTTATATTTGTCATAAGTGATGATATCACCATGTCCAAACTCACGTCTGTTAAGCTTGATACGGAAGGTTGTTCCTTCAATACCTTTAAAGTTGTTTTCTGGCTCAATATCCTCAAGGATGTAAGGTAAGTCTACAGACACTGGAGTCTGCCACTTATACTCACCACGAGCATTATCAACCATAATTACATTTTTACCACCAAAGCTAGACATTTGGTAAAGAGGCATTTCCACCTTCTGAGCCATAGCCCATAGGTCTACTGGACCTAAGTCCATTGGTTCTGCATCCTTCAACATGTTAACCAAGTGGTAAGAGTCTACATGTGACGTAGCATTGTACGCGGTATCTCGTAGAAATATACCATTGTTTAAAACTGGAGTTGCCATTTTTATTTGTTTTTATTTGTTACTAATTAAAATCTCTTGAACATATTAGCTCTTGAGATGGTTTTTTGTGGAGCTCTAGTAGTTGTATTTCTTCTCTCAGGTTCTTCATACTGAGTAGATGCTGTACTTCTTCTAGCCTCTTCTGTTTTCAATTGTCTTACTACTTTTTCTGTAGCTGCTTTTCCACCTTGTTCTCTTACTCTATTTTTATATCCATTTGGATCAGCAAGTAACCAAAGTGCTTCAGCAATAAGATCATGTCTTGGTTCTACAAACTGATACTTCTCTAGTAGATGTCCAAGTAAGTTTGTAGGTTTACCAGAAATTGAAGGGTAGTTAGGTTGAACTAATCCTGAATAAAGTAAACCTTGTGTTTTTTTATCAAGTTTAATTCCTCCAATATCACCTGCAGCTAGAGTATTATATACATTATCGGTATAAGCTTTTGCTGCTGCTTGCTGTTGTTCTTTTCTGTCTTCTTGCTCTGCTAATTGTCTTGCAATAATTTCTTCTTGCATTCTATCTAACTTTGGTTTGAATTGATTAGCTTTTTGTTCTAGCTTATCCATATCCATCCAATCCTGAATTTCTGCTTCTATTTCTTCAGTGGTTCCAAAGTTAGTAGCATAAAGATACTGTCTTGCAATTTCAGCTTGATCATATTCATCAGATGGATCAAGTTGTCTCATTTCTTCTACTTGGGCAAGAGTTCTGAAAAGACCTTTAAGATCTTGACCACCATCAGCTACATATTTAGCTGCATACTGTAGTTCTTCAGGAAGTGAATTAAAGAATTCTTTAGGTACATTATTTCTTACTTTTTCTTCTCTTTCTTGGAAGTTAGCCTCAAATAACTCTCTGAAGTCTTTAGTAGTATATTCTTCTAATGGTTTATCATCATCAAATGGAATTAATGTACCTTCTTCAATCATTTTAGTTGCCAGTTCAGCAAGACCTGACTTGTCTACTTTAGGTCTTCCTTTATTACCAGCTTCTTCTTCTTGTGCAATTAAGCCATCAAGCTCAGCAATAGTTTCTTCAACTTCTGCTTTCTTTTCAGCTGTTTCCTCCTTTTCTTTTGGAGTAGCAGTTGAGTTGTCAAGGAACGTGGTGTCTATATTTTCTTTAGAGAACATAGACTTTGGTTTGTCATCTTCATTATCAGAATCAGGTAACATTACATTATCTGCTCCTGGTATTCCAAAGATCTGATCAATATTTACATCTACTTGACCTACCGTTGTAGTGTCTAATGTCTGGGTTTCCCCAGTTTTAGTTGTGTCTTCCATAAGTGTTGGTTTTTTATGTTATACTTCAATATACAAAATAAACTTGATAAATTTAAAAATTAGCAAAACTTTTTCTGCACTATATAGCTATACTACTTTTTATTTTTCACTGAACCGCCTTTATCATATTTATTTTTATTCTCTCTAGCTACTTGTAACTGCTTATCTGCTATCTCTCTTTGTACTTGTAACTTTTCTCTTTCAATTGCATTCTTATCTCTATCTAACATAGTTCTAGTAGCTTCTTTATCTCTTTGAAGTTGATTTTGAGCCATGTATTGATCACTTTGTCTAATATCTCTCATAGCATCTTGATAGTCAGAGATTTCATTTTTATTAACATCAGCCATTGAACCATAACCAGCAGCTCTAATTTCTGCTATAAGTATTTCAGTCTGTCTATCTTTTTCTTTTTCTGCAGCAGTAGCATCAAGCTTCATTTTCTCAATCTCTTGTTGTTTTTGAAGTTGTTCTTGTTGCATTTGTTGTTGTTGTTGTTGTTCTTGTTGTTTTTGTTGTTCTTGTTTTTGTTCAGAAGCTTTAAGAGCATTGTTAAGTTCTGCAATAGAATCAGATTGAACAATTTTACCAAGATCATAGATACTAGCTCCTGTAGTATTATTCTGCATAGCCATTTGTTTAAGTTGCTCTAAAACAGCTCTATGGTTAGCAGTTGTACTACAGAAGATATTAAGATCCCTCATTAAAAGGTCAGTACCATTTATTTCAAAGTTTACCTTTTCATCAGCAGTAGTTATATAACTTAATCTAGTTGATGGTTTTGTTGCATGATAATACTGAGCTAGATCTGTACGCATTTGATGAACTCTTGGCATTAAGTAATCACAGTGTTGAACAAAGAACATTTCAGTTTGAGCATATGATGCAGCTGCCGCTTGTTCAATACCTGTTGCTGTCATTTGTGCAATCTGCTGTCCCATTCTTTGTGGAGTTACACCTATTACTTCATAAGCTTGTTGCTTAAAGTGATTAGCTAACTGTATCCTAGACATTAATCTCTCTGTCTGAGATAGATCTAATTTTTGGAAATGTTGGAAGTTTAATGCATTCTCAGTATTTGTAATAGATGTATCTAGAGGTAACATCTGGAAATTTTTCATTGCTACATAAGCCTTAGCATAGTTACCCTTACCCCAATCTTCTCCTAATGAGTGTCTTGGTAAAGTGTTCTGGTCAAGCATGATTATAGTACCAAGCTCATCTACTAAGATATCTGCTATCTGATTATTAACTATATTATAACCAATCTGGTATGGCTTCATTAAGTCAATAAGTGCTGTGGATTTGGTATTTCTGTCTGAAAAAACTGCGCCCTCCACAGGAAGTTTGCAACCATATAATGAATTGTCACCTTTAAATTGAAATCTTAATGGTCCTATTTTAGGTTTATCAACACCAATATACATAGGAGTAAATCCTCCAGGATTATTCATACCCCAGAAAGATGGAATATTTGGTCCTATTTTTACACCACCCCATACTTCATTAATCCATATCCAATCTATATGTTCTCCATAAACTAAGTTATCCTTGGTTTTATTTTTTAATAATCTAGTGTCATAAATTGGTTTTGTAGAAGATACATAGTCTTCATCTACAATATCCATCTCTACTTGTCCATTATCATCTATACTAATTAAATGTCCAATTTTCCTTTGTGACTTCCAATATATGGTAGATACTCTTAATAAATATGCAGTACCTTGATCATAATAATCTTCTCCTTCAGAAAGTATTTGTGTTATAATATCTCCGCCTTCTAATACAGCACCACCCATAGCAGTAGTATATTGTCTGTATGCAAGAGATGGCATATTGGTATTCCAATCATGAGACTTGGTTCCATCATAGAAAGAACCATCATTTTGCAAACCACCAATAGTATAACCGGCAGATCTAATTGGATAAACTGCTTCTAAAGCTCTAAGTTGTTCTTCATCCATTAAATATCCATATCTATCAATAACATCGGCTGGTGTCATCATATCTGTTTTACCTGCCCAGTTTGCTTGTGATATATATCTTGCATCTGGAGACTTGTGATAGAATGAAATAGCTGGATTCCAGAGTTCTACTTCATAATCATCCTCCATCATACGGAAATGCCAGAACTCACGGTCTGTAATGAGCATATCTCTAAAACCTCTTTCTTCAAGCTCATCCATTCTAAATCTTTCAACATCAACTTTATGCTGATGTGTTGCCCATTCTTCTACCATTGATCTGTAATCTTTTCTAAAATACATTTCAATCTCAGGAAGTGATTTAAGTTTTTCTGGAGAAGTTTCTTGTTGAAACTCTTCTGAATCTGGTTGAAGCCCTTTATCCATGAGAGCTGATGCAACTTTTAGTTTTGCATCTTGAATTAGAACATCCTCAACCATTTGTCTTTTTTGCTCAAGCAATTCATTATATGAAAATTCATCTACTGCTCTATATGTAAGTTTAGTAGATCTTTTTGCAAACTCAGCTACTAAAACATTAATAACATTTGGTATAATTGGATAAAATTTTAACTCTAATGCTGAGATATCTTCTTTAGTTAATATTTCTACAATATCTCTATAATCATTATTCTCTTCTACTATATAATCAGACTTATCTATGATACCTTTTGCCAGTTTGTAATTTTTCATTAGTCTTCTGGCATTTCTCCGGATTTGTTTTAGTCCTTGCCACTCTAACCAATCTAAATTCCAAGCTGCCCATTTTTCATCTTTTTCTTTTTTAGGAATAAACTGTAACGGTTGGGTGATGCTACCCATTCTGTTATTTTCTGTTGTTGCTCCTCCTTTTGCTTGTAAGGCATTTATTATCTTCATAGTACCTATTTAATATTTTTAAAAGGAGATCTTGTAATTCCTTTGCTTAATGAATTACCAGAACCCCCCATGTGTCTAAATGGACTTCTATTTAATTTAAACAAATTTTCTGACTTTTGCAAGTTTTTGGCCACATCATCCATGATTGTTATTTTTGGATAACCTTTATTTGCTTCCTGTATTCTCATAAATGCAACAAGAGCAGCAAAGGAAACCAGTCTATCCACATTGACTCCATCTGCATATTCTCTCATTTCTTTAATTAGCATAGGATCAGGAAGTCTTTCTATACCATATTTTGTTCTTACTATTGTACCATCTGGTTTTGTTTCCACATCTATTTCCTCTTTACAATATTCTATAGCATAACTAAGAAGGTGTGCCTTAAAAAGAGTACCTGTATTTTTCCAACCATACTCCTGAAATACATTAGCATTGGATCCAAGATCTTTTAGAAACATAATCTGACCTTTAGGTACTAGGTACTTTTGTTTTTTTCTGGATATCATGTACTGAATAAATAGAGATATGTTATTCTCTATAAGTGTCCAGGCATTGTACCATTCTATAATTAACTCTAGCTTTTGATGAGTTTTATTTATATCATCAAATCTACCACACCATGCAGCCACTATTTTACCCTGTTCTATATATGTCTCTGTTTCAACACCAGTAACCTTAGTTACTTGAATTGGAGCTTTCATTACATATATTGAACATAGTGATTCTGAGGTAGTTGTCTTTCCTTCAGACACCGGGTCAATAGATGCATAATATGTTTTAGCAAACTCTGCATCTTTAACCGGTCTTTCCCATACTACCAATACTCCTGTTTTATCTTCTGTCTTTTTAGATATTGGGAACTCAGATATAGGTCTTTTATTTGTAGGCATAACTACAGGTTTACCATTCTCATCTGTGCTAATATCTAAGAACTCATATCCATAGGTTTTTTCTTCTATTCTTCTTTCTTGTGCTGCAAGTAAGTGGGTAGGAAATACAGATACTGTTCTATGATCAAATGCTTCTTTAATGTTTCTTGGATGCTGAGATATCCTAAGCTGGTAGTCTTCCGGGTTTAGTTCTTTCTTCCATTTATCAAACTGCTCATCTAATGCTTTTAATGCATCTTCTACAAGTGAATTACCATAAGTATCTATATGAGGAGGCATAGACCACTGTTCAGGAATAAATAAACCTGACATACCTTGAGTGCCTTTATCATCTATAAGATTAGTTTCTACTGCATATACATCTTTAGATAATGGATTAAGGATCATATCTCTAAGTGGATTACACTGTGATAGATCACCCACAGATCCTGCAGCTATAAACATTCCTGTAGTGATAAGTCCAGACCTCATGGCCGGGCGCATGTACTCATATGTCTGATCCATCTTAGGGGCAATCCCAGCCTCTTCATGAAAGAAGTATTTAACTGGACCCCCTACACCATTTGTTGGATCTTTCTCAAATGACATACCTTGTATAGTACCTTTAAGACCAACTTCTGTTTTTCTATCTCCTTTTCTTACTTCAATCTTCTGTTGCCACATCATTACTTTGTCCGGAGACATAGGTCTATACCATGCTGTGTGTTCATTTAAGAATGCAGCATATTCTTGTAAAAACTTCCAGGATCCTTTCTCATTAATATAGTCTTTAAGACTAGCTCCCATCTTGAGAGTAACCCCGGCCTCAAACCATTGCTGATTTATAAACTTACCCATGTGATAGTAAGAAGATGCTATCTGCCTTTTCTTTAAGATAGCTGAGTGTTTGTAATTAAGTTCTGCTAACAACTCATATAAAGCCATATGATACTGAGCATCCCTGATTTTAGCAAAGCCAAACTGTTGTATCTCTTTGTCAAAGATGGGTAAGAAGTTTAACCACATGTAGTATTCTCTAGCTACAAACCATGTGTTATCTTTATCTTTAACTATTACACCCTTGCGGCATTTAGCTTTCTGGTCATCCCAATAAGCTATATAGTCTTTTGATTTGAATGGAGCTGTAGTATATACTCCATCTTTTTTGAATTTAAGTGACTCAGATATGAAAACTCTATTGGTAGTTTCATTGAAGTTGTACTTACCTGGTTCTTTAAATACTCCAAAGATAAAGTTGCTGAACTCTTCTCTGGATTCAAAACTTGTGGTTGTCCAGTTTCCGTTGTCATAGGTTGGTATATCTTGATAAATTTCACTCATTACATGTCATATGCTAGTCCTTGTCCACCTCTTACTTTACTTTGCTGTTCTTCTTGAAGATCTTTATAGGCTCCTTTGAAAGACTGTCTAATGGCTTCATAGTTTTTAGCTGCACTAATGAGAGAGTTTATATTACCATCTCTACCTGCAGTGATAGTAGTTACTTCCATATATCTTGCTAATCTATCTAACATGGATGCAATACCTTTATATGCTCTGGATGTTGGTGTTTCATACATTCTTTCACAGAATTTAAGCGCAGTAAATACAGCATCATCTTCTGTTGAGAACTCACCTTCTATCTGCTGCATGATTAAATTCTCTTTGTCTATATCTGGTGTATAGAAGAATGGATTCATATCTGGGTTAGGACATGTCATGTAGAACAGATACTGATATATCTTAAGGTAATCTTCTGGATAATCATCCATAATATCTTTAAGTGCCTTTAAGGTATAACAGTGCTCAGTTGGTATTACTACATTATTTTGTATTTCAAATAGCTTAACTATCATTATTTCTTTTTAATTGGGTTATCTTTCATGTAGTGAATAATAGCCTGCACTTCATCTACTAAATAAGGTACTGCAATTGCTTTTACTTCTTTTATAACAGGGTCTCCATTCTCATCTTTCTTAGTTACAGGGTATCCCCAGTTATCTTCAGCCTCTACTTCAAATATAACATGATGTATAAATATTCTTCCAGGTTTTAGCTTAGGATTATGCTTTAATATAATATACATATAAATACTCAATTGTAAAGCATAATGATAGAAATGGCAGTCATCTAAGCTATCTACTGGTGGTAGCATTTTATCTGGAATACCCTCCCAGTTTACATAAGATTCCATATCTATCTTCTTATTAGTCTTGTAGTCAGTGATATTTACTTTACCATTGACTACTTCAACTAAATCTGATTGGCCACATAAGCCTGCTGACTTAAGATAGACCATATGTTCTGGATACACGCCTGGTTCTAGTTTTTGATTTGGTGCTACTCTTATACCATTATTCTCACCAGATGGTTTAAATACAGGTACAGTAACTCCTTCCCTTTCTATTGAAGCTAAAGAGCATAAGTCATCTTCTCTTTGGTTATGGTACCATGTACCTAAGGTAGTAGATCTGTCTGCTTCATTAGTCCATATCTGTTGTATTAATACCGGATCAATGCCAAACCATTTTGACTTTTTATTTTTGCTTACTTTCTCTGCAGTTTTCTTTGCATCAAAAGGTTTTTTAAAAGCTGATACTACAGATGTAACACTAGTCCAGCTAATGTTTTCTTCTGAACTTAAGCTTTTATAGCTATGATCTGCTGCATTAAATACTATACTCATTTCTTTAATTGTTCTATAGCAAGTATTGCTATGTTAAAATTATCTATGTCTTCTGACCTCAACATAGTTATCAAACTTTTTGCTGTCTCAGAATCTACTTTACCTCTGCTCTCCATCCACTCTACAAAGCCTACAGAATTTTCTATAGACATGTAATGTGCAAGTTTATCATCAGTGTCTGTACTATACATAATGTTAGGACCCTGAGCAGCCATACCATCTGTTTGAAAATGTTCCCAGTTATGCATTGTCTATTATTGATTCAGCTAATGTTCTTGATGCTTCATCTTCAGAGATCAACATCTTCCGGATATTAGTTACTTCTTCCTGAGTAAACTTACCTTCTATTGAAAGAATCTTTAGTCTTAAGAACTTATTCTCTGTTTCTAGTTTCCTAAGTCTTTCTTCTATTAGATGTATAGGGTTCCATGGATCACTGTATGGTCCAGTATTTATTTGAGAAAATAAACCGTTACCAGTTGTGCTACCTGGTATAGTATTAATTACTTGGCTGCCATCATTAACTAAAGTTCCAGCTGGATGATATACATTTGGAATAGGTACATTCATAAGTTTAATCTTTAAGGTTGTCTAATGCATCTTCTTCATCTTCAGTAGCAATAGCATCCCATTTACCTAATGGACATTCTGATGATAAGGATCTTGTTTTAAAGTTAAGAGAACATCCACACTCATTACAGCATGGAGCTGTGCCTTTAACAGCACACTTTCTACCTTTGTGTTCACACTCATCACAGATAGAGAATCTTAATCTTGCTATCTCTTCTACTGTCTCATCTCTGATAACTGAGTTAGTTATACCCTCAATTATCTGCTTCCGGTTGTCCCAGATTAGTTTTAGTGTATTCTTCATGTTTCATTATTATTTAGCTTATAATTTTCTTTTTTATTAGTAATCTTTTGTTTTTTTAATTCAAGTTTAGCAAGTTGTTTTTCTATGTTTTCTAAAGCTATTAATTTTTTTTCAAGCATAATTTTATTATGATATGCATTAAATGTAGAAGTATCATGGTTAGATAATATTTTTTTATATTTAGGAATTGTTTTTTTTACAAAATTTTCCTTTATAACAAACTGACCCAAACCTTCAACATTTATTCTTAAATGTTTTAAACCTGTTATATTACTTTTTATTTCTTTATAGTAGTACTCTATTATATCTTCAACTAAATTAATAGGTATGTTAAGTTCTTCTGCTACTTCTTTATATAAAGCTTTAGATTTATACGGGATCATCTACCTAAAAATTTAAAATCCAATAAAATATCACCATTTATCTGAACTTTTAAATCTGGATTAACAAACACAATCTTTTTATTTGCAGGATCTTTTGAAACCAGATTGTTTTTTTCACATTTGTTTATGCAGTTTCTAACTGTCTGTTCTGATTTAAATATCTTATGTTCATCAGATGCTTCATAACAAAAATGGGTAAGTTCAATTGGACCAAGTAATGACAACAGAGTTAAACAATCTAAATCAGATTCACTCATTGTTATACGGTTAATATAACAATGAGTTAAAATCTGAAACTTAATGACATCTTTTTTAGACATCATTACTCTTTTCTGTACCTGATTAACTAAAGCCATGATTAGTCTTTCTTAAGCTTTCTTTCTTTTGGTGCAGGTACCTCATGTTGAATAAGATCTTCTCTTTCCTTTTCTTCTTCATTCTCAGCATTTTTAGCTTCATTCATCATCATAGCATACTGCATCTGAAGACTCATTCTTTTAAACCTTGCTTCATCAATAGCTAAAAGTTTTTGTTCATAAAGCAGTTGAGCATCAAGATAAGGAATAGAATCAGTGTAAAAATTTAGCATATCTGCCTTTTTTTCAGCTAGTTGCTCAGGAGTTAGTTCCTCCTCAAAATGTTGGTTTTCCATTTTATATATTTTATATGTTTAGACAAATATACAATAAAAGTTTAAACTAGATATGTTTAAACAAAAAAATCCAGGCATACAAAGTACCTGGATTATAGTAGTTAGTATGTTATTATCTATTCTTGATTGTAAAGTTTAGAATAGTAAGCAAGTAAAATTCTCTTGCTATGTCTATCTCTAATGAGAATAAGTCCAAACTAGATAGTCTCAATCTTATCATCACCTTATCCCACTGTCTTCTTGAGTTACTCCAGTTATTCCTTAGTTTCATACTATAAGCTTAATAACATATCAATTAAATCTGGGTGAGGATACATGTCTACTTTACCTCTGATAACATTAGTATGTGAATACATCCCCGGAGTTTTATTAGCTCTATCTAGATCTAGTACATCAAATCCATCAGCTCCTTTAGCTTTTACATATTCTACTAAACCTACTCTAGGATCAATATCATATTTCTCTGCTATAAAAAGAATCCAGTTTTTAAGATTGGTTAACTGTGCTTCTGAATAGTTATGCCAGAATTGAAATCCGCGGAATGGCTTAGCTAACTTAATTACTTGAGCTGGATCAGCAGAAGTATTTACATAAGTCTTTCCATTAACAATCTGACCCATACAACATACTTCTATACCTACAGAGTTTCTATGCATAACAGAGTTACCTGTACCTGTGTGCCATCCATAACCTCCTTCAGGAAAACATTGTATTAGTTCTCCATCATATTGTTTAGATTTGTTGTCTACAGATTGTCCTCCTAAGATATATTCAGTGGCTACATTACCTCTGTCATCTCTTGCCCACATATCAGCTACTTGATAAGGATTAGGTCCTCCGGCTGTGTGATGTAAAAATAACCATTGCTTTTTAACTGGTCCAGGGAAGTATGTTCCTACTGGCATGTAGTGTTTCTTGATCTCTAATGCTTTTTCTACTTCTAGATTCTCAGCATTGTCTGTATTTAGGATACCCATATGAGCCCAAGTTTTTGGACCCACAATTCCATCTGCTACTAAACCATTTTTCTTTTGATATGCTTTTACTGCAGATTCTGTTTTAGGACCAAAAATACCATCAGCTGTAAGTTTTAAAAATTCCTGAAGAGTGACCACTGCTGGGCCCCTACTTCCTTTCTTTAAAACAGTCATTGTTACTTACGGTTAAATTTTTTAGTCATCATGTGAGCAACCCACTTACCAACTCTTTTTAACACTGGAGTTTGAGCTTCTACTTTAACTGTAGTACCTTCTTTTGTTTTAGTAACTTCTACATCTAATTTTTTAGAGTCAAGTACAAACTTCTTTTCTTCTTCATTTGCATGTACTTCAACATCTGTATTAGGTGTGTCTACTACTACATCTAATTTCTTGTCTTTTTTCTTAACACTTACTCTGGTTTTCTTTACCTTTACTTCAGCATTAATTTCCACTGGGGCTTTTACTTTCTTTGCCATTTTTCTTTTTTTTAGTTATTACTGTTTCTAAATCCTTGTAATCTTCTACTGTTAATTGGGATAAAGTAGCTGCTACTGTTCCTGCAGTTACTAAATATCCAGCCACTGTTACTACTGTAGCTGGTAATG
>Ga0181352_1000849_pt1 | contig 12487 bp, 23 predicted proteins | sample Fa13VDMLBSN_FD_130103 | JGI IMG/M metagenome (GOLD analysis project Ga0181352, IMG submission 130103) | Freshwater viral communities from Lake Michigan, USA - Fa13.VD.MLB.S.N | ecosystem: Environmental > Aquatic > Freshwater > Lake | place: USA: Michigan | collected 2013-09-23 | reverse complement strand
TGAAGGTATGCCGGATAACACTATCGTGTTGACTTTGAAAAACAACCTTATCTACGCATTTGATGCTGAAGGTGATGCTAAAGCATTGAAAGCTGTTAACCTTTCTGACACAGTTGCTGAGCCGTACATCCGTACAAGAGCGAACTTGAAAGTAGGTTTTTACCATACAAATCCATCTGAAATCGTAGTTTATAACGTTTGTTTCGATTAATAAACATTATTTCATAGGTAAGGGTGGTGACTAATCGCCACCCTTTTTTTTGAAACTTTAAAAAATATATATTTATGTCTTGTGCTACATTACAAACCATTACAAAATCGTGCGATAACAATTCCGGAGGAATTTATACGTTGTACGTAAACCAACAAGATAATATCGCATCTATTACAACTGACGAAACAGGGACTAATTGGATTGTAGATACTATCACTTTAACTGACCCTTTAGATGTATTCGTTCCTATCGAATTTAGAAGAAACGTAGGTTCTTATACTGAAGAAGCAAACATCGACTTAATCAATGGTTCTTCTTACGTTACTCAAACTATCAACTTAATGTTGCATAGAAGAGACCAAGAGAAGTCAAAAGCTATTAAAGTGATGGGTGCTGGTCAACAATACTTAGCTGTTATCGTAGGCGATGCAAACGGAAAGTTTTGGTACTTCCCTTATATGCAAGTTACTGCGGTAGGTGAAGGTTCGGGTACTACTCGTGCGGATGGTTCAAAGTATTCTTTGACGCTTACTGCTGAGAATGAGTTTTTAGCTTACGAAGTTGACCCTACAATTATCGCGGGGTTATTGTAATCTGTTTTCTCTCCATAATTAGCCACTCTTTTCGGGGTGGCTTTTTTGTTTTAAACAAATACAAGATTATACTTATAATATAGTTATATGATTTACTTAGAAAAAGGGCAAATAAACACATTTGTGTTGACTTTAACTGAAGTAACTACGTATAGTAGTCCCTTTTATTTATTCGTGTTTGAGAATGAATTTAACACAGCTACTGAGCCTATCTTATGGGCGGGAGTTGACACTTCGCCTTATCCGGATAGATACAACTTATTTACTTTGGAGGAAGGTGTAGACGTAGACTTTGTAAAAGGGCAATATACTTATAGTGTTTATGAAAGTGACGAAGCTATAATAGTGGGCGAAAACACGAATGTAAACGATTACAATTTAATAGAAGAAGGAAGATTAATAGTAGCGGGAGTAGTAACTAATTCAATATACGACTAAATGGCGTGGTATAATATATTTAAAAAAGAAGAAAGTAAACCCGAAGTAGTAGAGGGTTATCAATCATTTAGCACACCTTTTGGTAAGGTAGGCGGTGCAAACTTAGCTTTGCCTTATGTAAACGGAAGATATCAAATTTCGGGGTACATCCCTTTTGGTCACGATAACCTTTACCCACAGCTATTGACGCAACTCTACTTTACAAGTCCACTTCACGGAGCAATAGTAGATTTTAAAACCAATGCTGCTACGGGTGGAGGCTATGTCTTGAAAACTGACAAGCTAACAAACGAAGAAAAGTTAAATGTTTATACTTTCGAAAAGAAGGCAAAGTTAAATAAGTTAGTTCCTTCCATAACAAAGCAATTAATTGTACATAATAGAGTTTACTTTAAGTTGTATTTTGGTGACAAGGGAGAAGTAAAGAAAATAGAAAATGTTTTCCCTGACAAAGTAAGAGTAAACAAAGAAAAAAGTTGTTATTACATTTGTGAAGATTGGGCTTCTCGTATTGACGTAGAACCTATAAAACCTTATTCACCTTCTTGTGGTGATAAAGTTCAATTATACGTTTATGAATATCATTCTTTAGGACAAGATTATTATTCATTACCTACTTATTCAAGTTGTACTAATTGGATATTTTTAGATGGCGAAATGAGTTATCTACATAAGTCAAATATTCAAAACTCTATTTTTCCGTCTTTTGCTATGATGTTTCCTAAGAAGCCACAAAGCGAAGAAGAAAAGCAAATCATAAAAGAAACTATAGATAGAATGAAGGGCGCAGCAAATGCCGGAAAAGCTGTTGCGTTTTTTGCTAATAGTGCTGAGAACCTTCCTAAAATAGAAACTATTTCTACAAACAATAACGACCAATTATTTATACAAACCGACGGAAGGATAGACGAAAAGATATGTCAAGCGCACACAATAGACCCTATATTAATGGGTATTCGTGTTAGCGGTAAATTAGGTTCGGGTACTGATATTAAGCAATCTTACACTATATTCGAAAAGAACACTATTATGCCGTTAAGAAATGAAGTAGAAGAGATATTTAACGAACTATTATTTATTTCTCGTCTTAATGTAGAATTTGAATTAAATAACTATCAAATAGTAGGAGATATAATCGAAGAAGAAACTAAAATTAAAGAATAATGATTTACTTCATAACTGAGACCTATTTAAAGACGAACACTCCTATAACTGCAAACGTAGATGTTACTGACGTAACTCCTTATGTAAAGACTCAGAGTGATTTAAGAATACAACCTATTTTAGGGACTTACTTTTACAACTATTTATTAGCACAGTACAACGCTCAAACGCTTAACCCTGACGAAGAGTTATTAGTAGCGAAGATACAGCCTTGTATCGCGTGGTATAGCGCAGTAGATGCCGTGTTTGGTTTGTCTTACCAGCTTAAAAATAAAGGTTTGCAGCAACAAAACGGAGATTATTCTACGAGTGTTAGTAGAAGTGAAGTAGCTTTCGGTATGGAACACTACGAAGAGAAGGCTGCATTCTACGAAAGACGTTTGAGAGAATGGTTAAAAGAACAAGTTAAAGCTAATCACGATATATTTCCGGAGTTCGTAGACCCTTTAAATACTGACTCAGATATGAAGCCATTAAAAGACGATAATCAAAACGGATATAACATAGGGATTTTGATAATATGAAGACTAAGTTATTTTTAATTTGTTCGTCTTTTCTTGCGGTAATCGCTCCTATTAAACCGCTTATTTACGTGACTATTTTAGCGATACTTTTAGACACGGGGTTTGGTATTTGGAGAAGCGTTAAGAAAAATGGTTATGCATCGTTTAAATCGCGTAAATTATCGCATACAATAAGTAAAACGTTTCTTTATTCTTTAGCTATTATATTCGTGTTTTTCGTGGAAAAGTATATAGCTTCGGATTTAGTAGCGCATTTCATAGCTATTGACTTAATCTTAACGAAAGCTGTAGCGTTATTCTGCGTGTTTACGGAAGTTGTTTCTATCAATGAATCCTATCAGTCGGTTACAGGTAGAAACATTCTTAAATCGCTTAAATCATTCGTATTAAGAGCCAAAGAAGAAGCTGACAAAATAAAAGAATAATGGACACTACTAAAATAGTTCAACAAAGATTACCTGAATCGCAGTTTATTAGCGAAAACACGGACAAAAAACAAATCTATTTACACCATACAGCGGGTAATAAGAACGCGGTAAACACAATTAAAGGTTGGGAATCTAATAAAGAACGTGTAGCTACTGCATTTGTAATAGGATACGAAGGTACGATAGCACAAGCGTTTAGTTCAAGAAATTGGGCGTGGCACTTAGGTGTAAAAGATAGCGTGTTTAAAGGTCAAGGATTGCCCTATAAGAACTTAGATAAGTATTCGGTAGGTATAGAGTTAACTAACTGGGCTTACTTGGTAGAAAAAGACGGAAAATACTATAACTATGTTAACGGAATAGTAGACCCTTCAGAGGTTACGTTTTTAGAAAAGCCATTTAAGAATCATAAAAGATGGCATAAGTATAGCGACAAGCAAATAGAAAGTTTAAGAGAATTGTTAGTTTACTTAGGTAAGACTTACGATATCAATTTAAAATACAACGAAGACATTTGGTCATTAAATAAAAGAGCATTAAAAGGAGAGAACGGATTATTTACGCATAATTCAGTAAGAGTTGATAAGTCTGACGTTTATCCTTGTCCGCGATTAATTAAAATGTTAAAAGGCTTATGAGGTTTGTAATTTTATTCGTGTTTTTGTATTCCTGTAGTGCGGAATATCACCTAAACAAAGCAATTAAAAAAGGCTACAAATGTGAAGAAACAGGGGACACGATTAGAATTACTACTATAGATTCGATTCCTTACATCGTTAACGATACTATTATGTGGGAAAAGATAATAACATCAAAAGATACTATCATTAAATACAACAAGGTATACATTCCTAAAACTAAGTGGAAAATAAAACAAGAACTACGCTTTCAGCGTGACACTATTAGGATTAAAGAAAAAACAAAACAAGCTGAAGCAAAAGCCGAAGCTAAGTCTAAGATAAGACCCAATCTTAACTTTCTATTTATAGGAATTTTTATAGGGTTTGCGTTGTATTATTTACTTCAAAGAGTAGACAAAAAAATAAACCTATGAATTTAATAAAACACGCTAATAACATACACGAACTTCGTGTAGATGGTACGTCTTTTCGTATGGGTATGTTTTCGGATATACATTGGGACAACCCAAAATGCGATTGGAACTTACTAAAACACGATTTAGACTATTGCTTAAAGAATGAAATTCCTATAATGTTTAACGGCGATACTTTTTGTTTAATGCAAGGTGCTTACGACTTCCGTAAAGTAAAGAACGACATAAGACCCGAACACAATAACGCAAGGTATTTTGATAGTATAGTAGAAACTGCTGTAGACTTCTTCCTTCCGTATGCTAACTTAATGACAGTAATCGGTTATGGCAACCACGAAACAGCTATAATAAAAAGACACGAAACGGATATATTACAAAGGTTTGTTACTTTGTTAAACTATAAAGCTGGTAGTAATGTAATGACAGGTGGTTATGGCGGTTGGTTTATAGTAAACCAAGTAATTCGTACAAACACAAGCTCAGCTACAAAAATAAAGTATTTTCACGGGAGTGGTGGCGGTGGATTAGTTACAAAGGGTGCTTTGAATTTAACTCGTGCTATGGAATCCTACGAAGGTTACGATGTGTTTACTATGGGGCATATACACGAAAATTCAGCGCGTAACGATGTCCGTGATAATATAAACTTTCATCCTTCTAAAGGCTATTACTTTAATCATAAACAAATACATTCAATGATTACAGGAACGTACAAAGAAGAGTACGCTAACGGCGCGTATGGATGGCACGTAGAACGTGGCGCACCTATGAAACCTGTAGGCGGTAGAATATTAACCATTGAATACGCACGTTTAAAAGGAGAAAATACCGATAGTGCTATAAGAAATATTGATAGTATGAAATTTCCTTTGTAGATTTACACTTTCATAATGTGTTAATTAGGGGGTCACTGACCCCTTTTTTTATGTCTAAGAAAAAATAATTTAAAATTTTTTACTAAAAATGTTTGTAGTTTGTAAATAAGTATTATATTTGCATATAACTAATTGATAAAAACATTATGAAAACAACAAAAACACGAAGAAAAGACTTAGCCTACCAACAAACTGCTGTAGGTCAAGCGTTACAACCAATGGAAAAGCCTGAAGCGTTACTCGATTGGTCTATTGAACAACTATTAAAACTTGTAAAGAAATGAGATTAGAAAACTTTTTACCGAGAACAAGTGAGCATAAATCGTTTTTAAGCCACTTTTTAACCCCTTTAACGGCTTTTATTGTAGTGTTTGGTGTAATCATATACCTACTTAATTAATAACGTCTTAAATCAAAGAAAATGAAAACAGCAGTAGAATGGTTAATACATCAACTTATAACAGAGAATGAAGTTTCTATCAAAGGAGAGAACTACAAATTATTTGATATTGCTAAAGAAATGGAAAAGAACCAAATAATTGAAGCGCACGGAAACAAGAAACGAAATTCAAGTGGCGTAACTAATTACGAATACACTTATACAGGTGAAGATTATTATAATGAGAAGTTTAACGGAGTAAAAATAAGAAAATGAACTTAGAGAATTTTTATATAGAACATAGCTTTGTAAGTCAAGAAAGAGTAGTTACTTTTAATTGGGAAGACGAAGGTTTGACTTTTTACATAGTAGCTAATTACGGATTAGATGCGTATAGTAACGAAATAGAATTAGGTAGTATTATTCAGTCTGAGTGTTGGAGTGACGTAGAACCTATTACTAAATTCGTGTTATCGGAAGCTATGTTAGACTATTTAGAAGAAGAGTTGGTTAATTACCAAAAGACGAATCCATCCGTGTTTTTAGAAGATTATGATAACGATTATTTAAACTATTGGATATGATGACACTACTTAAACAAATTGAATACTGGAAGCGAAACGGGAACTTCAATTTTGAATTGTACTTAGCGGTATGTAAGGCTAAGGAATACACGATTAACATAAACACGAATGAAAAAATTTTTAGATATGAGAAAAAGAAAATATCCAACAAATGACGCGTTTGTTTTGGCTGCTATTAAAAAGCAGTTAGAACTTGCTGGTCTGCCTTTAGACTTGTACGAAAAACAAGAAAATTGGTACACTAACGAAATAAGCTACGATAAGTACGTAGAGTTTAAAGAGTGGTGGTTAAAAGAAGCTAAAGAACACTTACGATACTCTAAACCACATCTATTAAAGGCGTGGGGTTGGTTCGACTTATCTTATGGTTTAAAAGTCCCATTACAAGGTTATGAATAAGTATAAGGTTTGGATATGGTTTACTTTCGGATGTAAGAAGGAACTATCCTATAAGATTGTTACGGCTAATTCACCTGAAGACGCTAAACGAAAAGCTGACGTTTGGGAAAAGATTATCCACAAAGTAGAACTTGTAAAAAGTATATAACGTTAAACCCTTAATTTGTAAAGAGTATTTAAGGTTATAGGCTGATAAATGTCCAGTTTTTTGCATAATAAACTTGACAATAAACTATAATTTAAACACAACAGTATAATATAATATTCAATGAAAGCACAATTTAACAAAAGAAAAAGCGCGATGGTTATGTTAGATGACATTTATCATAACGATTCGATAGATTACATTGAAGTATGCAAGTGGAGTAATGGCGAAGGTTGGGATATATCTATTTCAGATAAAACCATTTTCAGTTTACACTACACGGAATACGAAGCAATGAAGAAACTAATAAAGAAGTTGGACAATGAAGACAATTTTTAACTTAATTTTTGAAATAATAATACTTATAATGTATGGAAGACAGGATTGATAAAATAAAAGAAATAATACAGCGTGATGGGTTAGTAACTAAGGCGCGTTATAGAAGGTTTTTAGACAAGCGAAGCTATTTATATGCGATGCTACACAAAGACGGAATGTCATTAGTAGAAATAGGACAATTATTCGATAAGACACACGCTACTATAATCAACGGAATAAAGAAACACTACGACTATAATCGATACAAAGACGAAATGTATGAACATAACGTAAAAGATTATCGTGAAATATTCTACGAACCAAAGAAGATTCACGTTGATTTGATAGAAAAAGACGGAAAGAAATACAACGGTACGCAGTTAATGACCGATATTTTAGAATGTAAAAACACTACTGAACTACAGGATATAAAACGCAAATTGTTAAACGAAGAATATTTATTTGATGAGGCAACTTTATATAAGTAAATAACGTTATATTTGTGCGGGAAGGCAGTCCTAAGTAAAATATTATTGAAGACCCTGTTGGTTAGTAACGCTGCCTCGTGAACGCTGACAGGGCTTTTTTTAAGGCAGTAAAAATGAAAAATCAAAATGGATGGATTAAACTCCATAGGCAAATCTTAGAATGGGAATGGTACGATGACATAAATTGTTTTCGTCTTTTCACGCATTTAATTCTCAAAGCTAACCACAAAGAAAAACGCTACAAAGGAATCGTTATTAAAGCGGGACAAATTGTCACGAGTAGAGATTTATTAGCTGAAGAAACAGGTTTAAGTAGTCAGCAAATAAGAACTGCAATAACTAAGCTAAAATCAACCAACGAAATAACCAGCGTTACAAGTTCGCAAGGCACTATAATTGAAGTAGTTAACTACGAAAAATATCAAATAGCAACCAACGAAATAACCGAAGAGCAACCAACGAGCAACCAACGAGCAACCACTAACAAGAATGATAAGAAAGAAAAGAAAGAAATATATATACCTGAATTTTCTGAATTTTTAACTTATGCTATAGAAAAAGAACCTTTAATTAATCAAGTAGATTTGAAACTTAAATACGAAAGTTGGGTAGTAAATGAATGGCGTGATGGTAATGGTAATAAAATTTCTAATTGGAAAAGTAAACTTTTAAATACTTTACCTTACATAAAAAAAGTTACAAATGGTTCAACTCAAATTTGGGAAGGTTGCTAATAAAAGACGAATGATGTACACAAGACTACAAAACATAAGCGGACAAATGTTAGAAATACGTCAACAAAAAGACGTAAAAGGACATTCAGTAGGTTGGGACTTTGATATACTACCCTATACAATAAAACAAGGATGTACTACTTACATAGGTGCTGCACCAGCTTCAGGTAAAACAGAACTTTGGTTTGAGTTCTTAATTAATACTTCGTGTTTACATAATTGGAATCACGTTGTATTTTCTCCTGAAACAGGAAGTGCTGCAGAAATATACGCAGAACTATGCCACAAATACATAGGTAAGCCTTATCATTTAATGACACAAGGCGAACAAGTAACTGCTGAAATGTTTGTAAATCAACACTTTGTAGTAATTGACCCTATAGAAGAAGACTTAACGATAGAAAAGTTTTACGATTTAGTGGACGAAATAGAACGAAAAGAAGATATTACTATACACACTACAACTATTGACCCTTGGAATGAACTAACTGAAGAATTTAAACATTCAGATTTAGGACGTGAAGATAAATATTTAAGTAGAATTTTGAACTTGGTAAGAAAAAATGCACGTAAAACAGGAAGGCATAACTGCATTATTAATCACGTTCGCGACCAACCTATGATATCTTCAAAGACTGTTGTAGGTACTGACATAAGTTATTTTCCTATTCCTACTGCTCGTGACTTCGCTGGTGGTCAAGTATGGTTTAGAAAAGGTTTAAGCGTATTAATTCCTTGGCGACCACCTTTAGGACTCGCTGATAGTAATGGGGTTGGCGCAGAACTTAACGAAGTACATTTAAAAGTAGCGAAAAGTAAACCAAAAGGAGTAAGTAAAAATGGAGTATATAAGCTATATTTGGATATTGAAAAATATCAATATTATATGTTAGATGGCAACGGAAAAAGAATTTATGCTAATAGAAATAGAGAATCACAAGTTACTCAAACACGAATTATAGAAACTGACGGATTAATGTCAACAAGTGAAAAACTAAAATTAAAAAATAACTTACCCTTTTAACTATGGAGGATTTAATACTACTAAAAACAAGCGTTCAGATAGGAGCATTACACGCTAAGATAAGCCTATCATTAGACGAAATAAAACAAAACCACCCTAATAGAACTGACTTAATAGACTCTATGTCACAAAGTCTAAAAGACGTTAAAGAGATACATCGTGTTTTTTTAGACTTAGAAAACGAATATCGCATAGCAAATAAAAGTTTATTCAGGTTAGAACTTATAAACCTTGATTTAAAAAGTCAGGTTATAGACTTAAAAAACCAAGTAAAATTTAAAGATATAGACTTATGAATGATTTAGAAAATTATGTGTTATTTGGCAAATTAAAATTAAAAGGCAAAAAAGTAAATTACATTAAAGAAGATTGTGTTTTTTCTATTAATGATAAATATTATAAAAAAGAAGAAATAATAGAAATTATTGAATTTAAAAAAATAGGAACTAAAAACAAAACAAAAGACTTTACACAAGTTAAAGCAAGTAATGAAAAACGTAACAATATAACTGGAGCTTATGAATAATTTAGAATTAAACAAGATTTATTGCGAAAGCAATTTAGAAACGATGGCAAAGATGCCTAATGGTTTTGTTGACTATGTACTAACAAGTCCACCTTACAATATAGGATATAATCAAATGAATGGTGATGATACAAAAAAATATAAAGAATATGAAGATAAGTTAGATGATTATTTTATAAATCAAAAGAACCTTATTAATGAATTATTAAGAGTTACTAAAAACCATATTTTCTATAATATTCAAATGTTAGGTAATAACAAAGTTGATTTTTTGAATTTATTAGGTCATTTTAAAGATAACATAAAAGATATTATTATATGGCAAAAAAATATGATTCCACATATTGAAGAAGGAGTTATATCATCATCATTTGAATTTATAATAATATTTAGTAATCAGCAACCTGATAAAAAGAAATTTTATGACGGAAATTTTAGAGGTAATTTTGGAAATGTAATTAAAACATTGAACATACATAATAATCCATTTGCTAAAGAACATAAGGCAATTATGCCTTTAGATATCCCACGAATGTTTATGCAAAAATTTGGAAAAGAAAATGATTTATGGTATGACCCATATATGGGAACTGGAACTACTGCAGTAGGAGCTATTGAAGAAAAACGTAATTGGATAGGTAGTGAAATTTCACAAGAATATGTTGATTTAACTAATAAAAGATTAAAACCATATTTAACACAAACAACCTTATTTTAATGCGTTGCAAAAATTGTAAAACCAAGTTCGAACCTATGCGTTTTAATCAAAAGTATTGTTTCAATAAAATGTGTGTTGATGCGTGGGTGCAAGAAGCAAAGGTTAAGAATTGGAAAAAGACGAAAAAGAAGATGCAAGAAAATTTAGAAACAATACAAGACCTTGTAAAAGCTACTCAAATAGTGTTTAACAAATACATCAGACTGCGAGATAAACACGAATTATGTATTTCTTGTAAGCAAATACCTAAAAAAAGTAACGCAGGACACTTTTATAATGCTAACAACCATTACAATGTTAGGTTTAATGAAGACAACGTTCATTTACAATGTGAACACTGCAACACGTTTCTTTCCGGTAATCTTTTGGAGTATAGAAAACATATTATCTTAAAAATAGGCATTGAAAGATTTAACATATTAGAAGCTAAAAGTAAGCAAACACGGAAGTTTACAAAGGAAGAATTAAAAGAAACAATTAACATCTACAAAAAAAAGATTAAAGAATATGAAGCACAATAGCGACTTTAAATACGATTTAGAAATAGGATTATCCTACGAAACTGCATTATATGAATTACTTGGTAAAAAGATTGAAGTAAAACGCGACTTTCAATGTTTAGAAACTGGTAACATATTCGTAGAATACGAAAGCCGAAATAAGCCTTCAGGAATAGCTACAAGCGAAGCAGACTACTATTGCTATTGGTTAAGTGAAAAGCACTTTGTAATGGTAGAAAAAGACGAATTAAGAAGGCTTTGCCGTAAATATCTTAAATCTACTCGTGATGTATATGGCGGTGACGCAAACACAAGTAAAGGAATTTTATTTCCATTGAATGATTTTTTTCTAAAAATAGATTGCGATATAAAAATAATACTTATATTTGCTTATAATTTTAATTTAACACCTATGAAAAATTTATTTAAATCGTTGGCTTTGTTCCAACAAGAAGTGCCTGTAATTCACAAGGCGACACAAGGCTACGGCTATTCTTACGCTGACTTGCCTAAAATCTTTGAAGTGATTAATCCATTACTACAAAAACACGGATTAGGATTCACACAAACCTTAAACACTAAAGAAGGTACTACTTACCTATGCACAACAGTATTCCACGCAGAAAGCGGTGAATGTATTGATTCAATGGTAGAAATACCACAAGTAGCGTTAAAAGGAATGAATGACTATCAGTCTTTTGGTAGTGGTGTAACGTACTATCGTAGATATGCTTTGTCTTCAGCTTTAGGATTAGTTACCGACAAAGACACTGACGCAAGTGGTGAACAAGTAAAAGACGAACAACCTAAACAAAAGAAATCAAAGATTGACTCAACTCGTTTCAATAAAGCTATCGAAGCAATTAAGAACGGAGAATATCAAATAGAGCAGTTGATAGAGAAGTTTGATTTAGATGCGTCACAACTTAAACAAATCACTGAGTTATGAAAATACGTTGTTCACAAATAGGTAAGTTAATGGCTACTCCCCGAACCAAAGGGGAGAGCCTATCGCAAACAGCTAAGACTTATATTCAAGAATTAGTATTAGAACACAAATACGGAATTAAAAAAGAGTTTTGGTCACGTTATACCGATAAGGGCAACCAAGTAGAAGACGAATCAATTAGTTTTGTCAACGATGTTTTAGATTTAGGCTTTATTTACAAAAATGAAGAACGCTTCGAGAATGACTTTATAAGCGGTGTTCCTGACGTAAACACGAATGAAATACTTTTAGACGTTAAATCTTCTTGGGATGCTACTACGTTCCCGTTCTTTGATACTGAAATTCCTAACAAAGACTACTACTACCAGCTTCAAGGTTATATGTGGTTAACAGGAAAAACTGAATCGTTACTTTGTTATTGCTTAATGAACAC
>Ga0181352_1000848_pt1 | contig 12495 bp, 21 predicted proteins | sample Fa13VDMLBSN_FD_130103 | JGI IMG/M metagenome (GOLD analysis project Ga0181352, IMG submission 130103) | Freshwater viral communities from Lake Michigan, USA - Fa13.VD.MLB.S.N | ecosystem: Environmental > Aquatic > Freshwater > Lake | place: USA: Michigan | collected 2013-09-23 | reverse complement strand
AGTTGGAGTGTGGAAATTGATGGTACTTATTCTGGTGGAAAATGTAGAAAAGGTGGAGAAGCAAGTGGTGATTCAATTGAAGAATTAGAAGAATTAATAAAAGAATAATTTTTGTTTTATTACTTATAACGGTTGGCAGATACACGCTGTGAGCGTTAGATTGAGGGAGGGAAAATAGCGTGTATGTGCTGTTATCGGCTGCCCTTCTTTCAGAATGATTAACTTAAAAACAAACAACCATGAATAAAACAGCAGTAGAATGGTTAATAGACCAATTAATACCTAAAGATCAACACGAAGGGATAATGGACATTATTCAAGAAGCCAAAGAAATGGAAAAACAACAGATTATTGATGCTTACAGGAAAGGTTTTAGTGAAGGTGTGTGTTTTGGAGTAAGCCCAACAGGTTATAATCATATTTCGGCAGACGAATATTTTAATAAAACATTTAAAAATTGTTAAATATTAATTAATCAATAAATAAATAAATTATGCAACTATTAGGAAAAAGACTTTTAATTAAGAAACCTGAAAGACCGGTTTCTGTTATTGAACTATCTGATGAAGCTAGAGAAGCTTTAGATAAAGAATTTATTAAAAGATATACCCGTTTAGAAGTATTCGAGGTAGGATCTGATTGTACTACTATAAAGAAAGGAGATTTTGTATATCTAGGAACATCTTTAGAACATAGTGAAATAGTAGAAATCGACGAGACTTTATATTTTATGGTTAATGAAGCTCAGGTTTCTATAGTATGGTAATTTTTAAAACTTATAAATCATAGGTCAATATGGAAAATTCAAAACAACCAGCGTACCCATGAAAGAACTAATAGAAGTAGGTAGAATAGCCCACAAGATAGACAATAACTATGTAATAATTTTAAACGAAACTACTAACCACTAACACAAAATAACTATGATACCAACAGCAAAAGCATTTTATCAAAACTACATTGAAGAAAACAATCATGATTCTCATGTGGATATAGAAGAAATGCTAATTGAATTTGCTAAACTTCATGTAGAAGCAGCATTGAAAGAGGCCTTAGAAAGCATACCTTGTCTAGGTTCTAGTAGCGATATAGCAACTTATGAAGAAGTAGAAGATGCTGTTCTAAACGCTTACCCATTAACTTTAATAAAATAAATAGAAATGTTTCAATATAATATAAAAATATTAAAAGATACTCCTTTTGATAAAGCATATACTATTTTATCTCCAGAAGCATTTAGAATTAAATATTCTTACCTTATTAATACTCATAATTCTGATAAATTTTTAGCTGATTATTTAAATGGTAAATATAAAGAAGACCATTTAGATATAGAATTATCTGATTGGTTTGAAGTAATAGAAACACCTATGAATAATTTTAAAGTAGGTGATTGGGTTTGGCATGAAGGAGAAAAGAAAGCTTATACTACTGTTGTTTATAAAAATGATTATCAAAAAGAATGGAGACCTAATTATGCTTCAATAGAAGCTGTTAATAATAATCCTAATACTTGGAAAAGATTAGCTACTAAAGATGAAATAACTTATTATGATTTACATTCTTTTTGTGACGGTCAAATACTTATAGGACAATATAAATGTTATTATTTTGTAAACGTCTGGAAAGATTTGATTTGTATTCATAAAAATATTACTAAGTATTTAGAATATCAAAAAGAATTTCATGGTGTAAGTGTGTTAAAACAATTTTCTTCTGATATAGAGTCAACTTGGGATTGTAAACCTAATGGACTTAAAGTAGGTTGTAAAGAAATTAAGCATGACGACATTATACAAATAGCTAAAATTTTAAAACTTGGGTAATAATGAAAATATTTAAAGAATTAAATAAACTTGGTTATATACATTATTCTGCTACTACAATAGAAGAATTAGATGATTTACCATTAAATAGTGCTGAAAGAGTTTCAGAACAAGCTTTGGTTTTAAGATGGTTTAGAAAGAAATATGTATTGTTAGGATTTATAGAACCTGCAAATGGATATGAAGATAAAAGTTTATTTGCATTTTACATTTGTGATGATGAACAAAACATAGTAGATGATTCTCATTCATATTCAAAAGATAGTAGTTTACATTTTAAAACCTACGAAGAAGCAGAACTTGCTTGTTTAAACAAACTAATAGAAATTGTAAAAAACAAATAAGATGGAAAAGATAAAAAAGTATTATCCCTTTTGGCTAGGTCTTTTGTGGTTTATTATCTTAAATGGTTTTGAAATCATTAGAAGTGCGCCAAGTATTGGAATGCTAATCATGTATCTGATTGGATATTTTAAACTAACTAAATTACACGACTAAAAACAAAATAACATGAAAAACATACACGTATTACCAACAGATAAACCAAGTAGGTTATTAGTGAGAAATGATAAACCTTTTGTCTTAATGTTAAAAGAGCATAGTCCATTTGCCACTAATCAAACTCATATTAATCAAAACATTTACATCACTAATTCAGAAGAAATTAAAGAAGGAGATTGGCATATATACGAAAACGAAGCAAAAAAAACTACTAAAGAAACTCTTGACTATATTGACAGTTCAGGAGATGAAGGATTTAAAAAAATCATCCTAACAACAGACCAATCATTAGATGGTGTACAAGCTATTGATAATGAGTTTTTAGAATGGTTTATGAAGAATCCAAATTGTGAGAGTGTTGAAGTTCTTACAGATGCGTATACAATGCAAGAAATATTTGAATTAAAACTACAAAATGGTGTTTTTAAATACAAAATCATCATTCCAAAAGAAGAACCTAAACAAGAAACACTTGAAGAAGCAGCTCATAGAATATTAACTCAATATGGAATAAAATCAATAGGACAATCTATTGGAGTTATAAAAGTTCAAGAATTAATGGTTGAAATGGCTAAATACCAAGCTGAAAGAATGTATAGTGAGGCTATTGAATTTGCTGAATGGATCAGAATTAAAGATTTTCAAACCACATCTAAAAATAATTGGATTGGTTTAGATATGAGGTATTATACAACAGAAGAATTATTTGAACAATTTAAAAAGAAATAGTATGAACAAGGATGATATACAAGAAGAAGCGTTAAAAAAAATTAAAAACTACAAACGATGTAGTGTTGGAATTTCAATGGGTGTTGGTAAAACACTCATAGGTTTATATGATATGCTTAACTATCCAACCGGACAATTTCTAGTAATAGCTCCAAAGAAATCAATTTTTGATACTTGGAAAGCTGAAGCTCATAGATTAGGATTAGAACATTTATTAGATAGGATAACGTTTTCAACTTATGTATCATTAGATAAGAACTCTTTAGATTATACTAAGTTTTATTTAGATGAGTGTCATTCTATGACTGTTAAAAATGCTATCTTTTTAAACAAATATGATGGGCCTATTTTAGGGTTAACCGGAACTCCTCCTAGAATGGGGGATAAGAAACGAATGGTAGATTCCTTTTGTCCTGTAGTTTATGAATATATTGTGGATACGGCTATAATGGATGCTATTTTAAACAATTACAAGATATACGTTCATTATATTAAACTTGATGCAGCTAAGAATATACCTATTAAAATGAAAAACGGTAAAACATTTTATGTATCTGAATATGATAATTATAAATACAGTTGTCAAAGGATATATGATGCTACTACCCCGGCGGATATGAAATTTACTAGGATAATGAGAATGAAGAACTTACAATCCTATAAATCAAAAGAAGTATACGCTAAGTCTTTATTTAATAGTATACAAGATAAATGTCTTATCTTTGCTAATACTACAGAACAAGCTGATTCGTTATGTTCTTATAGTTATCACAGTAAAAACTCTAGCTCTGAAGAAAATTTAGAAATGTTTAAGTCCGGTCAAATCAATAAGTTATCTTGTGTACTTCAATTAAATGAAGGTGTTAACGTACCAGATCTAAAACAATCTATTATATTACATTCATATGGTAATGAACGTAAATTTGCTCAAAGACTGGGTCGAACTCTGAGACTTCCTGTTAATCAGGTAGCTATTGTACATGTTTTATGTTATGTAGATACTGTAGATGAAGAGTGGTTAAACAAAGCTCTTTCGGATTTTGATGAAGATAAAATAATAAAATTAGATCATGAATACATCAATATTAAGTAGAGATATCCTAATAGACAAGATTTTACCTAAGGTTAGACCCCTTTGTAATAAATGTGATCAATCACAAATTCTTGATATTATATTGGATAATTCAATAGCTTTATCATTAGAAGAGTATACAGATATTATAAACTTTATATCTAAAGAATTAAAACCTTGTCAAAAATGTTCAGAAAATGATAGAACAACTAGAAAAACAACAGTTAAACGAAAACCTACAAAGCGAAAATCAGGAAAATAATTATAACATTATTTTATATAATGATGATTATAATACGTTTGATTGGGTTATAACTTGTCTTATGAACTATTGTAGTCATACCTATATGCAAGCTGGTCAATGTGCTGATATTGTTCACAATAAAGGTAAATGTGCTGTTAAACAAGGTTCTTATAATAAATTAAAACCTATATGTAAAAAGCTTATAGATAGTAATCTTACAGCTAAAATTGAATAGATAATGAAAGTAATTGAATTATATACAGACGGAGGTTGTGCCCCTACTAATCCCGGACCTGGTGTATGTGCTTATGCTGTTGTAAATAAAGATGTATTGGGTAGATTTGCCACTTTTAAATTTGATGATGCTACTAGTAATATAATGGAGTTAACCGCTATAATAAAGGGTTTAACTTATTGTAAGAAAAAGTATCCGGATTATAAAGTCATAGTCTATACAGATAGTCAATACGTACAACAAGGTCTTACGTTATGGGTTCATAGGTGGTTAAAAAACGATTGGAAAAATTCTAAAGGTAAAACAGTAGCTAATATACCCTTATGGAAGAAGTTACTTAGTTTAAACCGTAATATGATAATAGAATGTAGATGGGTTAAAGGGCATAACGGTAATATTTGGAATGAGTTTGTAGATAATTTATGTAAACAAAAAACATAAGAATATGCTGATAACTATTAAGAAAGTATTTAGAGATGGTGTACTTGTATCGGTAAATGATACGGAAACCTTTAAAGAACAATCTTTTTTTAGAGGTTTAGCGGAAGGAACAGTTGTTGAACAAACTATTGAAGTTGTTGGTGAAAGTAAAACTTATTCCCAAATAGCTAAAGTACACTTGTGTGCTAGATTAATATCTGAAGAAACCGGTGATACTTTTGTTAAAGCTAAAGAGGATATAAAAATACAAGCAGGATTAATTACCCCTGAAGGAGAATTAAAATCTTTTAGAGACTGTTCTAAAGAAGAATTAAGTAGAGCTATTAAAACAGCTATAGAAATAGGAGAGTTCTTAAACCTTAATCTTTATTAAGAGGAGCGTTCATATCTAACTCAAAAGGTTTTGTTTTGTTTTGCTTTTTAGCTTCTTCAGAAATTAAAGCGTTTATGTATAATAAAGTTTCAAAGTGATATTCTTTTGAGTTTTCTTTATTTATATTATTTTCGCGAACCTTATTAGTTAGTTCTATAAGTTCTTCAGCTTTAGTTATACCTAATCCTGAAAACATTAGTTGGTTAATTCTCATAAACATGTATCCTGGTATATTGATATTTATCATAGCTTCTGGATCAACCGCATCAAATACCTGTTTATTATTTTGATTTTCCATTAATTAATTATTTTAAACAAATTTATATAAAATGAACGATAACACAAAAGACCATAGTCTAAAAATAGAAGAAATTAAATCTAAAGTATATAATAAGTTAGTTTCTTCCGGTTGGGGCAATAGACTTAAAGGATTTATACTGAGTGCCGATATGGATATTATTATACAAAAGCTTATTGAAGATAAAGAAGAAGGTAAACGCTTTGTTCCAGCTTTAAAAGATGTATTCAATGCTTTTGAGTATTGTCCTTACGATAAAACTCGTATTATTATGATTGGACAAGATCCCTACCCTTATATAGGTGTTCCGGACGGTCTTGCTTATAGTTGTAGCATGACAGGTAAACCACAACCTTCTTTACAGTATATGTTTAAAGAGATAAAGAAAACTGTTTCAAATGATTATGATGGAAATCCGGATCTTAAACGTTGGTCTGATCAAGGTATTCTATTATTAAACTCAGCTTTAACTGTTAATGAAAGAAAACCAGGTAGTCATTATTTATTGTGGAGACCTTTTATAGTTTATCTTATTGATACAATAGTCTTTAATATGGATATGTATGATACTATATTTGTTTTTATGGGTAATAAAGCCAAAGAATATTATGATACAGTACCGGATAATTTCTTTAAAATAAGTTGTACTCATCCCGCTTCAGCAGCTCACGCGGAACTAGAGAATTGGGATTCTGGTGATTTATTTAACAAAATTAACAATAGACTTAAATCACTAAATAAAGATACCATAGTTTGGTAAAAAGAAAGAGGGATCAATTAAGATCCCCCTTAAAATAAGCAAATACAAATGGTGACTGATAACTAGGGTATAAAATTAAACAATAACTACTAATATTTCCAAATTTTTTGTCAAAAAAGATTTTAACATATGAAAAAACTAATTGATTTTTGTAAAAAAACTAACCTAACAATTAGTCAGCTTTACTGTTTGTATTCTAAGGTTAACAAACTAGATATAGATTATATAGTTGTTTCTGAAAATGACTTATATGGTTTAGTTACAAAGGGTTACATAGATATTAATTATAAAGTAACCAATGAGGGTAAAGATCTTTGTAAAAAGATAGATAATACATTAGAACCTAAGAAAAAAGTACCTACTCAGATTTTAGATCCTGATATCGATTCTTTAGTAGAAAAGTATAAATCTTATTGGCCTAATAGAGTATTACCTAGTGGTAAATCAGCTAGAGTATCTAGTAAGGTACTTAAACATGCGTTTTCTCAATTTTTTAAAGATTATGATTATAGTTGGGATATTATATTCGAAGCTACTTTAAAGTATCTAAATGTTCAACAATCGGAAAACTATAGGTCATGTAGAACTTCTCAATATTTTATAATAAAAACTACTCAAGAAAAGATAAGAGAGTCATTATTAGCTGATTATTGTGAATTAATTAAAGATGGAGATGAGGATACTTATTTTAAAACAAAAGTTGTATGATTGATTTTGGTAAAATCTTATTTAAGATTGTATTTGCGATACTATTAAGCGTAATAGTATTTTTGATAATAAGAAATTTAATTGTTAAGATTAACATTATTCAATATATATTTATTGAATTTGTTATTGTTATTTTCGCAAGATTTTATAAATTTGTTTCCCTGTCTATAAATAGAACTGATAACGATGGAAGAGAGTAAACTACCTTGGATAACCAAACGAGAAGCTTATAAAAACGCTTTAAACTATATTAAATTAAGAAAAGACGGATTAATTAAAAGTATTAAAACTCCTTGGCAAAGGTTTAATGATTCAGCTGTTGATGGATTTGAATGGCATAGTATGATTGTAATAGGTGGTCGCCCAGCTGTGGGTAAGACTATGATTAAAGATCAGATTATTCGTGAGGCTTTTAATTTAAATAAACATACCTATTTTAGAGTTTTAGAATTTCAGTTTGAAATGGTAGCTAAAGTTGGTGCTATCAGAGAATATTCTTCTGTATTATCTAAATCTTATAAACAAGTATGTAGCGCTGATAATTATAAGATAAGTGATGATGATTTTAAAAAGTGTATTGAATACTCTAAAGAAAAGGTTAATGATCCTATCGAAATAGTTGAAAATCCTTGTACTGTAAATGAGTTTGAGCAGTTTATAGAAGCTTGGTTTGAATATCACGCTAAAGTAGTAGGAAATGATAAACAGTATGTGCCAGGTATAATCACTGTAGATCATTCATTATTGTTTAAGAAAACTAATTTTGAAAATGACAGGATGGATACCCTTTATCATCTAGGAGAGGCACTTACTAGATTGAAAAGAAAGTACCCAGTAATTTTTATTATTTTAAGCCAGCTTAATAGAAACGTAGATAGTGTTGAAAGAACTGGTGACGGTAAACATGGTAATTATATTTTAGACTCGGACATATTCGGTTCAGATGCTTTACTTCAACATGCTGATATTGTAGTAGCGTTTAATAGACCGGGAGCTAAAAATATAAGAATTTATGGTCCTGAAAGATGGATAATTGATGATGACAGAGTATTAGTAGCTCATTTCTTAAAAGTTAGAAATGGAGATACAAGAATGAGTTTCTTTAGAGCGGAGTTTGAAAAGATGTCTATTGTAGAAACTCCACCTCCGCCTCGAGACGTTAAAATTAAGAATTAATAATATGGATACAAGTCAAAAAAGAAAGAGGATACAGGAGTTAAGAGCGTATCACGAGCCTATCTTTAGAAAGATGAATTGTATTGATCCGTTATTTATACCTAGAACAGCATATAAACCGGTCAATCATAGTGAAATTTGTATAAGCTTTTTCGCAAGTGAATTACGAAACGAGAAAGATATTTATACTGAATTTGTAAGTAAGAAGTATGATATAGAAGATTCACAGCGTACATTATGGAAATGGAAATATGATCCGGAATGGAAAAAATATATTAAATCCAATGATGTTATTCCCAGTGCTGTACAATATTTCATACCTACTTCAAAATTAATTGTTGTAAGTAGAAATAACGAATTAATATTTAATAAAGACAAAGTAAACGATTTTAAATCTAATATCACTACTGTTTTAAAACCTAAAACAAATGACGCAAATAAAGAAGAACTAATTAGTCAAATGACTATTAAGGACTTCGCGGCTATTATTTGGAAACAACCTGTTAGTGATAAAGAATGGTTAAATATATTAATAGATAGCATAGAATAATGGAAATTAAATTACCGACAGAAATTGTAAAAGCTGATTCTGACAATCCTACAAACCTTATAATTTTTTCTAAACCTAAGGTAGGAAAGACAACAGCTATTGCAGCTCTTCCTAATTGTCTAATCATTGATTTAGAAAAAGGAAGTAAATATGTAGATGCTATGAAGATTCAAGCTAATTCTATAAAAGAATTATTTGCTGTAATCAAAGCTATTAAAGAAGCTGATAAGCCTTATAAGTTTATAGCTATTGATACTATTACAGCTCTTGAAGAAATGTGTGTAGAATATGCTGATATTCTGTATGATAGAAGTCCTATGGGTAAAGGTTGGTTAGCCAAAGACCCTAAAGGTATTATAACTGGTCCAGGTCCTAGAAAGAAAGAATTACATAGTATTCTTAATCTACCTAATGGAGCTGGTTATAAATGGTTAAGAGACGCGTTTTCATCAACTGTTAATGAGATTAAGTCTTGTGCTGATCATATTATATTGTTAGGACATGTTAAGGACGTAAACTTAGATAAAGCTGGTTCAGATTTCAGCGCTTTGGATATAGATCTTACTGGTAAGATTAAAACCTCAGCGGCTTATAAATCAGACGCTATTGGGTATTTATATAGAAAAGGAAATCAGAATATATTAAGTTTTAAAACTTCTGATAAAATTGCTTGTGGCGCTAGACCTAAACATTTAGAAAACGCTGAAATAGTATTATCAGAAGATGATGGATCGGGTAATTTTATTACTCATTGGGATAGAGTATATGTTAACATTTAAATAAAAAGGTATGATTAGAACAACAAAATCAGCAAAGAGCGAAGGTGGTACATGGAATAAAAAGTTAGAACCAGGTAATCACAAAGTTAAGATTGTAAGCGTAAAGTATAATCCTGTAAACATTAGAGGATATGAAAATGCTGTTAATCTTATTTATGTTCTTGAAAGTGAACCTGTAGGAGGTGATTTTCAAGGATTTCAAATAGATAAGGATGATCCCAGTAAAGGTGATCACGAGGGTAGAGTGTCTTGGGTAAAGGCTAATTCTTTTCCATTCTATACCGGTAGAACTAAAAACGGTAAACCTCGAGATACAGTTAGTTCTGTACTAGCTAGTATAAAGGGTATGTGTTTAAGTCTAGGTTGTATGGATTGGTGGAAATCTGTAGATGGTAAATATGAAACCGTTGAAGATTTTGTTAAAGCGTTTAATGATGATGCTCCCTATGAAGATAAATGGCTATATGTATGTATTCAAGGTACACAGTATAAAAAAAGAGATAGTAACTATTTAGAATGGGATTTATCTTTTCCGTATGGAATAGATGGACGTTATCCATATTCTTCAGCTGATGGTGATTTATCTAAAGTTGTAGAGTTTGATTCTGATGTTCATGCTATAAAGCTACCAAGTCAAGAAACAAATGATAATTCTGATTCTGATTCAGGATCTGATTTTGATATTGATCTTTAATTTAAAATCCGGCAATTAATCAAAGGAGTCTGAATCAAGTAGGACTCCTTTTTTTAACTATATTAATTATGATAAAGACAAGTTTAGTACTTAGTTGTAAAGATATACCAGATCATTGGGTATATTTTTATTACGCCGGTGTTGAAATACCCGATAATATAAAAAATCATTCGGTATTATCAATATTCAATCCTAAAGATACTAAGCCTTCATTAGTTTTTTATTATAAGGATGACCGATTATTATTTCACGATTTTTCAATAGGTAAAGGTGGTAATATCATTGACTTTTATATCATGATTAGTAAGCTTTTAAATAAAAAGGATGTAACTTATTATGAAGCTAAAGAAACTATTGTTAATGATTATAAAATGTTTATAGATACGGGAAACGTACCTAAAAAACTTCAACCTAATATGACACCTAAGTATCAGATAAAAGAGTATAAGGTAAGACCATATTCTTTTGCTGATATTACATATTGGCAATCCTATAATATTAGTCAATCTTTACTAGAGAAATATAACATATATCCATTAGAATATATCTTATTTGATAATGGTTATAAAAATTTCAGACTAAGGAAAGGTATGATGTACGCTTATACTAAGAAAGACGGTACATTGTATAAGACATATTCTCCTTTACAAACTGATAAGAAATTTAATATCTATAAACAATATGTTCAAGGTTTTGATCAATTAACCTGGGATAAATCAACTTTAGTAATAGTATCGTCAATAAAAGATGGGTTAAGTCTAGTATCCTTAGGGTATGACGTAGACTTTTTAGCTCCTAATAGTGAGACGGTTATGCTTAAAGAAGATCTTGTTAAAAAGATATTAGATAAGTATCCAAAAGTATATGTTTTATATGATAATGATAAAACCGGTGAAACACAGGCTTTAAAGTATAAGGAAAAATATAATATAGAATTTATATCAATTCCGTTATCTAAAGATCTATCAGATTCTATTAAAGATTATGGAGTTGACCAAGTAAAACAAATTTTAAATCAATACCTATGAGTTGGATTTATAAAGGAATTGTCTTTACTTCAGAAATGATACCTGAAAATAGTGTTGGATTTGTATATATTATGAGCGCTGTAATAGATGGTGCTTCTATGTTATATATCGGTAAAAAGAACTTTTATTCCGATAGAAAATCTAAATTAGCTAAAAAAGATTTACCTACTGATAAACGTAAAAAGACCTATAAACGGGTAAAGAAACTAGCATATGAAAACTACTATAGTAGTAACGAGGTATTAAAAAAAGCTCATAACGATGATGTAAAAATTAAAAGAGAAATACTATGTATTTGTTATTCTAAATTAGAATTATCGTATATGGAAACTAAATATCAATTTATACATGAAGTACTCGAAAAAGATAACTTCTTGAATTCTAATATTTTAGGTAAATTTTATAAACAAAAAAAAAATGATTTCAGAACTAACTAAATTAAAAGACGCGGGTTATATTAAATTAATAATCAGATACTCTGGTAGTGGAGATAGTGGTGATATAGACGAAATACTAACTGAAGATGCTGGAGGTAATGAAGAATATATAATTGAAATGGACAATATTGATAGAGAAGCTATTAGCGATTACTGTTATTCTAATTTATTAGAAAATATTGAAGATTGGTGTAATAATGATGGAGGTTATGGAGAAATACATGTTGATCTTGATACCTTAGAATATTCAATTTCAAATAATATACGTGTTTATGATATAGAATCATATGAACATTCAGGAACAATAGAAAATAAATTATAAATGGAAGAAGTAAAAAAACAAGGAATGGAAAGTCTTTTTGTTCCTTATGAAATCGCATTAGCTTTAAAAGAACTTGGATTTGATGAACCTTGTTTTGGGTATTACAATGGACAAGGCAACCATATTGGGGAAGAAGGTAAAATGAACTCCAATTGCAACAAATTAGGAATGCATGGCGCTTATTGTACTGTACCACTATACCAACAAGCATTTAGATGGTTTAGAGAGAAGTATAAGTTACAAGCTGAGATTCTTTGGAGAGGTGATATGGAGTGCTTTTGTTATAAAACAGGTAAATTCAAATATGGTTCACATGATTTTT
>Ga0181352_1000847_pt1 | contig 12517 bp, 29 predicted proteins | sample Fa13VDMLBSN_FD_130103 | JGI IMG/M metagenome (GOLD analysis project Ga0181352, IMG submission 130103) | Freshwater viral communities from Lake Michigan, USA - Fa13.VD.MLB.S.N | ecosystem: Environmental > Aquatic > Freshwater > Lake | place: USA: Michigan | collected 2013-09-23 | reverse complement strand
TAGAAGAATGGAGAGAATCATTTTTTGATAGATATGGAGATATTGAATTAGTAAGAGGAAATTTAGGATATCAAGCATCCTCTAAACACCCCTCCAATGTACAGGCTCAAGCGGATTTTGATAAGTACGCTAAAAGAGGATAAAAAAATAAATAGGCCTTAGGGCCTATTTTTATTATATTAGGATATAAATAAAAGTTATGAAAAAATTATTAACAACTCTGTTATTATCATTATCATTATTAATAACATTTGCTCAGGATATAGCATTCGCTAGAGCAACTACTTTAAATGTAGGAGTTAAAAACAATTGGACCGGAGAATTTGAGTGGGCTGGTCCTCAAGTAATTGATGGTGTTATTGTAAAAATTGAACCGACAGTTATATCTATTAATTCACAAACACCTCAGTATTACACAATTTATTCTACTTCTAAAGAAGTTGAAGTTGAAGGATCAGCTGTGTATTGGTATGCTTATGATTTAAAAGGTCAACGATGTAGACTTTATTTAATGGAAAATGAAGTGGGGGATGATTTTCTCGCTGTTGAATACAATGACTTCGCATGGATTTATAATTTAATACGTATAAAATAATATGGCTGAATTTAGCAAACAATGGGTCGAGTTGAATGACCCTGAAATGGGATGGGATTTTGATATTGAAAAAATAGTATCTGAATTACCTAAAAGTACAATGATTCCTTATATCTGTGAAGGATTTGGATTTATTGCGATTGGAAAAGATGAAAACGAAAACATCCATTTAGCAATGCCTACAGGTAACTACAGTGATGAGGGTACTGAAGTAGAATGGAAGGCAATGGAGGAGGTGATCAATGGATAAGATGATGTCATTATATGATTATTTAGGCAAACCAGCAGGTTCTGACTTAGGTAAACAAGTATATCTTTCCGCTGTGCGTAAAAATATAACAGTGGAACTGAGAGAAATATCTAACCCAAAATATACAGGTAATGTGATGCTGTATCCTGAATCATTTTTGAAAGAATATTTCAAACCAAAATCTAAAGAAGATTTACCATTCTAATAATATTTATAGATAAATTATTATCTATGAATTATACAAGAGAACAAATTGAAGCAGCAGTAAAATCAAAAGGATATGTTTGGTTTGAAGATGCAAACAACAAAGGATATGACGTTAATATTGTTGGTATCCGCAATTCAGCTACAGGTCAAACAGTAACTAATGTATTTGATGATTGGTTGACAATTTCTTATAAAGAGAATGGTGAATGGAAATTTCACATCTGGCCCGCAACAACTGATCCTGGAAAGAAGGGTGTTAAAGAGTATCATAACACAGCAGGAGTTGCTCGTTTAGTAGAAGGACAGTATCGTGGTTCACATATTATCCGTTTACATGGTGGTAAGTATGAAGCATTAGGACAAAACAAACCAGTTAAAGTTTATCGTGATGCTAACCGTGATATGGTTTATGATGAAGCTAAAATACAAGAAGGTGTATTTGGCATCAATATCCATAAAGCAGGAGCTGATTCAACTTATGTTGAAAACTGGTCTGAAGGATGTCAAGTATTTAAAAAAGCTGTGGATTTTGAAACATTTATGACTATTTGTCGTAAAGCGAAAGATATTCATGGTAATTCATTTACATACACTTTAATTGAGTCAACTGATATTAAATAAAATATTAAACACCTTTCATGGATAAAGTTTGGCCTTCGGGCCATTCTTTATTATATTTAGATATAATTAAAAATAATAAAAGTTATGAGCAAATCAGTATCACTTTCAGGTAACCAAGAATTACAATTCGTCACAGACAGTTGGGACAAAACAATCACCGTTTACTTATTTGACACAATAAGTGATACACGAATCACATTGACTGAGTTTTCAAATGGTAGATGGAATTCAAAAACAGTTTCTCATTTAGATAAATTCTTTGAGTTAATTAAAATTAATCCTAAAATTAAGATTACTTTAAAGAAAGCACTTAGTGAATTAAAAGAAGAAACACCAGTTAATACATTTCAAACTACTTTGAGTTGTTTTAAACGTCGTGTTGTTATCAAAATTAAAAAATTAATAAAATGAAGACATTAGTAATACACCCATCAGATTATTCAACTGATTTCCTAAAACCCATTTATGAAGGTATAGAAGATAAAACAGTTATTACTCAAGATAAAACTAGAGATGAGATAATTGAGTTAATTGAGAGTCATGATAGAGTAATGATGATGGGTCATGGATCACCATCAGGCTTATTTGGGATTGGTTTTAATCGATTATTTGTAATTGATAACGGGTTAGTTGAGCATTTGAATAAAAAAGACAATAATGTTTTTATTTGGTGTAACGCAGATCGATTTGTGAATAGATTTGGATTAAAAGGTTTCTATACAGGAATGTTTATTAGTGAAGTAGGAGAAGCGTATTACTGTGGATTACCTAACATACCTCAAAATGTTGTTGATGAGTCTAATAACCAATTTGCTAATTGGGTAGGTGAGCTATTTACCAGTAAAAAACCACTTAATGAAGTATATTCTGATATTGTAGACTCATATGGTAAGTTAGCAAATAAGAATATAGTAGCTAAATATAATCATGAACGTTTATACTTTGCCAACTAATGAAATTATCTGAAGTAACTATTTACCCTAGAGCTTACATTGTGACTGGCATCAAAGAAAATATGGCTAGTGAGCGAATTATTGGAATGGGAATTGAGGTGGGTAAAGAAATAAAATTATGTGGTCGTAATAAAGATTTATTAATTGTCGCTATAGGTAATAAATTAGCTGCTACTATAACTGAGATTGAAGCTGATCAAATTCTGATTGAATCGAGATAAGGTTTATGATATTTATTATCAAAAACACTTATGTTATTAAAAAACGGATCGAAAGGAGAAGAAGTAAAACAACTTCAAACACTATTAGGTTTAGGAGCTGATGGCAGTTTCGGACCAATGACTGAAGCTAAAGTTAAAGAATGGCAAGCTAAAAATGGATTAATAGCAGATGGTATTGTAGGAGATAATACATGGAGTAAAATGTTTGGGGCGACAGCTCCAACTCCTGTTCCAACAGTTATTCCTTCTAGTTCATTCAAATTAGATGCTTTAAAAGGACATATTCCGGATGCTGTAATCGCTCAAATACCAGACACAGCAGCTAAATTCAATATCACTACTCCATTACGTTTAGCTCATTTCTTAGCACAATGCAGTCATGAGTCAGGTAATTTCAAAACAATAAACGAAAACCTGAACTACTCAGTTGATGGTTTAAAGAGAGTATTTGGAAAATACTTTCCTGGTGACTTAGCTAATTCTTACGCTAAACAACCTGAAAAAATAGCTAATCGTGTTTATGGAAATAGAATGAGTAATGGTGATGAAGCATCAGGTGATGGATACCGTTTCCGTGGACGTGGATATATTCAATTAACAGGTAGAGCTAATTACACTAAATTTGCTCAATTCATAGGTGAGGATGTTACCACAAATCCTGATTTAGTAGCTAGTAAATTCCCACTAGCATCAGCTGCGTTTTTCTTTAATTCAAATAATTTATGGTCAATATGTGATAAGGGAGCTGATGAAGCTACTGTTACTGCTGTTACTAAAAGAGTAAATGGTGGTACACTTGGCTTAGTGGATCGCATTAAACATTTTAATGAGTACTATAATTTATTAAAGTAAAAGATGAGTGAGATTGTAGTGCCAATTATAATTGCCCTAATTACATCTGTATTAGGGCCAATATTGCTTGAATGGGCTAAGAGTAAATATAAAAAAAGACCCTCAGACCCAATCCCAGATGCTATTAAGTATAATGAGTTAATTGAACATCAATTAGATGTAATACTTAATGAGTTAGAGTGTGATCAAATCTATATCGCTCAATTCCATAATGGAGGTCATTTTTATCCAACTGGTAAATCAATCCAAAAATTCTCAGTATTTCATGAGATAACTACACCCAACACTATATCTATAAAAGGTGTTTACCAAAACATACCAGTATCATTATTTAATAAACCAATGGCTGAATTATATGAGAATGGAGAAATACTAGTACCAGATATTGAAAATGATCCAACTTATGGTTTAGAAACATTTTGTGTTGAAAATAAATATAAATCATGTTATTTATTATCCTTAACTGATATAGATGGAAGAATAATTGGTGTGATGGGGATTTATTATATTAATAAAAAACATAAAATAGTTAAAGACGAGTGGATATTTATACGTCAGAAATTAGGCGCTATAGGTAATATAATGAGTAATTACTTACACAATAAAAAATAAAACACATGACAAATATTTTATTAGAAGCATCAACAACTGGGTTTGGAGTATTCGAACAATTAGCTAACTACGGAGCGTTAGGTTTAGTAGTATTAGCATTAGGTGCTGTTGGATGGTATATGTTTAAACGTAATATGGCTGAGAAAGATGCTATGCAAGCTAAAATCAATGAACTTGAAAAAGAATTAAGAGATAAAAAATGAGTCAATTAATTGTATTTTTACAAGCTGCTCCATCATTTGGAGTATTTGAAACACTAACTCAATATGGTGCGTTAGGTGTTATTGTACTTGGTTTAGGTGCTGTTTTATGGTATATGTTAAAGCGCCAATTAAAAGCTGAAGATGATTTGAAAAAGAAAGTAGAGGATCTTCAAAAAGAACTTAATGATTATATCAAGACAGATACAGGTAAGATCCAAAGTTCATTAGACAATAACACTCAAGCTCTTAAAGATTTAAGAGAAATTATTTTATTAAGCAAAGGTAAAAAGTGAAAAAAAGATTAGCTTTATACGGAGTTTTATTATTGGTTGTAGCGTTTGTTATAGCTGATGTATTCATGGCTGGTGATGGGCATGTTACTGTTGTTAAGGAAAATGTTTCATTAGTGGAAGAAAATCAAACATTAACAGACCAAAACCAAACCCTGTCTTCTGAAAATCAAAAACTAAATTCTGTGAATCAACAATTAACAGAACAAGTTTCAACATTAACAGAGCAGGTAGAAACCTATGAAGAGCAACTTAATACACCTCCTCCTACTCCTACTCGTCCTAAGTCTGACTGGAACCTTGAGGTCCCAACCAACGAGTAAGTACCCATATGAAACTATTGATGATGATGGTATCACAAAAGTTGTTGTGATGACTGTTGAACAAGCAGATGCCATCAATAAAAAGTTTCGCACCTTAGAAGGTACAATCACACAACAAAAAATCATTATTGAAAAACAAATAGACACTATCACTCGTTATGAGCAAAAAGTAGTATTTGTTGAAGTAACTAATACTCAAGCATTAGCAGCACAAAAAGCTATATCAGATAGTCTTCAACTCGCTCTGGATACTATAACAACCACATATAGTGATCTTAACAAGTTATTATACGAAATGGCAGTTGGTCCTACATTATTATACACAATTCCTCCTTATGATGAAATTATGTTTTTAGATTTAAAATATTATAATCTATATAATGATGCTGATGGTCAACTTGTGTTCACTCGTATGTCTAAATCTGAATACGAAGCATTTAAACAATGGAGAGAAACTAATGGAAATGAGTCACTTTCCACTATAGATTACCAAAAACGATTCAAGTTCAGTAAATTTGAAGATAAATTAACTAAAAGAAAGATATGGAAACATCCATCAGTTTATGAATAAAGTTTGGCCTTCGGGTCATTTTTTATTATATTTAGGTTATGAAATTAAACACATTATATAAACGCGCCGTTAATGGTAAAGTAAATGAATGGACAGTTGAAGTCGAGAACAACTGTTTCAGAACAATATCAGGTTATACAGATGGAGTTAAGACAACTTCTGAATGGACCTGTTGCTCAGGTAAGAATATAGGTAAGAAAAACGAAACCACTCCTGAACAACAAGCATTAGCTGAGGCTCAAGCAATGTGGACTAAGAAATTAGAATTAGGTAGTTATGAATCAATAAAAGATATTGATACACCTAAGTTCTTCAATCCAATGTTAGCTCATAAATTTGAAGATTATAAAGATAAAATTGAATACCCAGTTTATAGTCAACCTAAACTAGATGGTATTAGATGTATTGTTAGAGCAGATGGCATGTGGAGTAGAAATGGGAAAAGAATTATTTCCGCCCCACATATCTATGACTCGCTTAAACCATTATTTGAGTCTAATCCTGATTTGATATTTGATGGTGAGTTGTACGCTGATAAGTTTGCAAATGACTTTAATGCTATTTGTTCATTAGTTAAGAAAACTAAACCAACAAGTGATGATTTAGCTAAAAGTAAAGAATCAATTCAATATCATATTTATGATTTACCTAGTCATGATGGGGTGTTTAGTGAACGACATAGTGTTTTAAATAAAATGTCTTTACCTAAATGTTGTGTGTTGGTAAGAACAAGTATCGTTCATACAGCTGAGTGGGTTGATAAATGGTATATTGATTATGTTAGTGAGGGATATGAGGGGTTAATGGTGCGTTTAGATAAAAAATATGAATCAAAACGTTCTAAGTCATTACTTAAGTATAAATCGTTTATAGATGAGGAATACACTATATTAGATATAGTTGAAGGTTTAGGTAACAAAACTGGAATGGTAGGTTCATTTATATTTGAAAATAAAGATGGAAAACGATTCAATGCTTCACCTAAATTTAATTGGGAGGAATGTAAAGAACTTTGGAAACAAAGACAAGAATTAATTGGCAAGTCAGCAACAGTTAAGTATTTTAATCTAACACCAGGCGACTCACCAGTACCAAGATTTCCATATGTAATTAAAATTGATAGAGAAAGTTATGAGTAAAGTAATAATAGAATTCGATCGAGATGAAGAAGCAGAAGAGCTTCGTACTGCGTTAGATGGACATAAGTATAAACACTTCATCTGGGAACTAGATCAAAAACTCCGTAGCGTACATAAGTATGGCGCCGCCCTTGAAGGTAATGGTGAAGCAACATCTGAAGAAATGGATGTATGTTATAGATTAAGAGATGTTATTAGACAAATGTTACAAGAAGATAACTTGACAATAGAGTAATATGAAGAAGTGCTTTGATTGCAAGCGAACATATCCATTATTCATGTTCACTAAAAACCCCAGACCATACCAGCGTCCTGAGCATCAGGGTAAGAATTTAGTATGTAGGCATTGTACTTATAAACGCTGGAGTGAGGGTATGTTCGCTTGGGTAGTAGATGAAAATGGAAAATTCAAAAAAATAGAGTTCAAATCAAAATGGGAAATATTTAAAAAATTATTTTTATGATACCAGCAGCAATTATTTCATTTACACTAGCACTTATTTTAGCAGTGTTTATGGTTCGAGGATTAGATTATATGGAAAAAAATCACCCGGATTATGATGGGAAGGATTTATTTGATGAAGAATAGATTGGAAAAATAAATAAAGGTTATTATATTATAGTTATGAGCAAATTAAATACACTTAAAAAACAACATCCTGATTTAGATATTAGTTTTATTGACGCGTTGTCAATGTGTTATAAGACTAAGTATGTTGAAATGATTATTAATATTACTAAACATAGATGGGAGGAAGAAGAAGATACTAAAGAGAAAAGTATATACGAATTCACAGATATGGGGTTCTCTGAAGAAAAAGCTAAAGATATACTTAATGATAAAACATGGGTTGCTCAAAAATTCATGTATGCTAATTTAAGTGAAACTCCATATCGTCATTTTAGAATAATAAATAAATTTGTTGATCTTAATGAGCGTGGTTTGATTGTTAATAAAGATGTGACATCATATAAAACAACAGAGGAAATGGAGGCGCAAATTGCTTTAGCTGAACTTAAATCTGTAAATAAAGAGTTAGAGAAGTTTATTTTAAAACTTCATGATGATGATGAATGGTTAATTATGAAACCACTCACATATGAATCATCTAAAAAATATGGAGCAGGAACTAGATGGTGTACAGCTTCTGAGAGTGACCAATATCAATTCTACGGATACACAGGTCGAGGTAATCTTATATATATGATGAATAAACAAACTGGTTATAAAGTAGCAGCGTTTAATAATTTAAGTAAAGATCATCCTCGTGAGTTATCATTTTGGGCGGCTGATGATACTCGAATTGACTCAATTGAAATAGAAGCCCCATCTGAAATAATGGATATTATTATTACTGATTTGAAAAATTGCAAACAAAGTAATTATAATTTAGCATCAGATGAGATTAAAAAGATTTATGATGAGGAAATGAATGGAGATAAAAAGGAAATATCTAGCAGTCTTAGAACATTAGGTGAGTTAATGGGAAGAATACACCCAACACAACCTGCAATGCGATATGAAATATTAGAGACTGGTGAATATACAACTGAAGACCAAATAAATAATATGTGGGGAATTACAACTACTTTAACATCAACAGAATTACAACAATTATCAGATGAGCAACAAGATTTGGAAAACAGATAACCCAGATATACCAGGAAGTTATATCTGTAGAATGGATAATGGTTACATTAAAATGTGTTATTGGGATGGAGAAGAGTGGGGCGATATGTGGACTGACGGTTTAGAAGGAGAAGTAACACGTTGGATGGAAATACCATATGATGAAGAGGAAGTAAATTGCGCCTATGATGAAACATGGGAAGAGGAAGATTGGACAGATTGGGATGAAGAAGAGAATTTTAAAACATTTAATGAAGCACCTTATGGAGACGACTAAAACACCAATCCAACAAATCAAAAATGCTTACTATTCAATGGGTGAATCACAATTCCACCATTGGTTAGCAACTCATTTAAAAGAATTAGAACAAGACGAAAAAACAATAATACAGGAATGTGTTAAATGTGGTAGTGAGTTTATTCAAAATGAGAATAATAGATGGGTAAATAAACATGATCCCGACACTTTCTATGAAAATAATTACAAATAAATTTGGCCTTCGGGCCATTTTTTATTATATTTAAGATATGATTAATAATTTTGAACAAATAAGAAATTTATTAAAGTTTGAATCAGATTACTTCTATTTCATCCAGATTATTCAACGTAGTAAAGAAAATCCTGAATTAGGTTCTAATAATAGAGTTATTCGTTCATATAATATCTCTAGTTTAGAGAAATTTGATAAAAACAAAGATGAAATTATCACATTGTGTGAAACATTTAATGCTAGAGCTTATATCCATTTGAATAGAAGAAAATGGAGTAAGATTGCTTTAGAGTGTTTAAGACACAATGCTGAATTGATTGCAAATGAGCAGTATGATGGTATTAAATCTAGTTTTGAAACTATTATTGGACGTAACAATTGTGAACTAAGAGAAAGTAAAACATGGATCATTGATATTGATATGAATGATTATAATGTCCTTAATAAAATAGGTACTATATTAAACAATATAAAACCAATTGAAGAGGATAAATGGATTGAAACTATTCCTACCAAGAATGGATTTCATATGATTACTAGACCATTTGATAGAGCTGAATTTGCTAAGTATATGCAACTACAAGGTGATACACCTGATATACACACTGATAATCCAACAATATTATATATAAAATAAAAGTTATGAATAAAATGAATGATAAAGCAGTAAACTTAATAGTAGGAGTCGCTGCTGTAATAGGAGTAATGACAATTGTACTCTCAGCAATTGGAATGATTGTTAAATTAATCTTTGGATAATATGGAAGATAGAATACAAATAAATGGAGTATGGTACACTCGAGAAGACAACCAACCAACACAAGAAATAAAACCATTAAGTAGAGAAGATGTAACTGGCTTTAAAGGGTTTGCATATGAAACAGACAAATTCTGTTATGAAGCAACTATTATAGCAAAGAGTGGTTTGTTTGAAGAAGGTGAATACCATGATAATATTGATATTAAGTTCACTGATAAACGTATTAAACCATGGGTAGAAGATCACTGGGATAATATGGCTTGGTTTAAAGGAGTATCAGAAAACAACCCAGACTCAATTGAGACATTAATAAATGAAAATGAAATGGAGGCTGAAGATATATTAGAGTTTAGATCATTTTTAGCATTTTTAAAACAACAAGGATGGCTATAAGAACATATATCAGAGTAACATACGTAGCAGTATCAGAATGGGGTAAGCCAATAATAACTGCTCATACACAAGAGGACCTTAAAGCAGGCTTAGATAAATACTATGGAATAGGAACAGACCCAACAACAAAGTACCTTGAATGGATCCCATACGATAGTAAGTACCCAGATGAGTACGAAGGTTGTTACAAGTACGAATGTGATGAGGGAAATGGAGACATTGTAACAGAAACAGTCAAGGTGTATTGCATAGACTTTTATCCAACAACAAAGTATGAAGTGGATACTCAAAAAGAAGCACTCATTGAATTAACAAATATAAACTTAGAAGATGAAAATAAACATTAGAATGACTGAGACATACACAACATATGTTATTAGAGACTCATTTGTAATTGACACTGATGATTACCCTGAATTACAAGGTATGAGTGAGATAGAAATGATGAAATATGTTCATGAAAACAGTGAGAATATAGAACATAAAGATTGGGAACAATCATTATGGGACGCTGCAAGTGAAATGAATGTATTAAGAGATAAAATAACAGATGACGTGAGTGAGTTTCATGTTGAAGCATTAGTAGATGGACACCCAATAAAAATAAAATGATAAAACTTGAAATAATACTAAACACACTTGACTACAAAGAGTGGTGGTTTGATTTAGGAATAGCATTTGACAATACCAAGTATGGTACTGTTAATTACAAATACGTTTTAACAATAGGTTTAACATTCCTTAGCATTCATATTAGAATGGGGAGAAAAACTAAATAACTATGGAAAAAGAAATCGTTTACACAGACAAGTATGCTCTTATCCTAAGTGATGAGGAGATTAAAGAAGGTGATTATAGAGTAAATATTCAAAGAAACACTATTCATTTTGTTGATGAAGAACCTTCTTATTTTAATAAAAGAAATGATGTTTTTAAGAAAGTCATCGCACACCTACCACTATCTGATGCACCTATCCTTGAAGGAGTGTCATTGCTTCCATCATTTAGTTGGAATATACAAGATGATGTTGAAAAAATTGCACCTACTCACTTTGAGTGTGAGATGATACAACTTTCATCTAATGAATCATTTGGTTTAGATTATGGAAGTTCTAACTTAATACCTAAAACAACAACCAACTCACAAGGTCAGATAGAACTTGTGGGGAAATACTTAACTAAATAACTATGAAAACGAAAGAAATAGTAGAATTGATGTTGAAATCATCAGACCATAACCCATACACGGGGATGATATCAAAGAAAGACAATTTAATCACAGCGATTGACTTGGCTAAATTATGCAAAGACTTTGCAGATAAAGGACAGATGGATGAAGCAATGAACATTGAAAGTGAGCAATGGGTTGTGGTCATTTCTGAACTCGAAGGCATGTCGCTTAATTGTGAATCATTGATTCTTAAACAACAATTCAACTTTGAAATTCATCCTGATGAACTTGGTAAGATGACTTGGAATGAAGCAGTTGAAGCAGTAAAAAAGTTAGGTGATGGATGGAGATTACCTACTATATTAGAATTACATTTAATTTACAACAGTGAGTTAAAAGACAAATTCAAAACTGATGATTACTATTGGTCATTGTCGGAGTTCGATTCCAGCATTACATGGTTTTTCTACTTCTTCAATGGCTTCTCCAACTACAACTATAAGGACTACACCTACTATGTTAGGGCTGTTCGTGATTTAACTATTTAATTATTGAACTATGGAAAAGAAACAAACTGCGGTTGAATGGTTTTGGAATAATTTAACGGATGATATGATTGGAGACTTGTCTCCTGAGAAAATTGGAAGTATTTACAAGTTAATGGAACAAGCCAAGCAAATGGAGAAAAATCAAATCATAGGGGCATATGATAGAGAGGTGATAGATGGTATCCAAAACTGGTTTATTAAAGATGGAACCAAGTACTATGAACTCCATTATGAGGGGAAGAATAAAATAGAAGAATATAATAATTCAGGGGAAACAAGTAGAGAGAACAAGACGGATGAAAAATAATTCATTAGGGGGAATAGGGTAGGGAAAACAAGATGTGATAACGTAGGAGGAACGAGTACGGGAAAACAAGTAGGAGCCAACCACAATATAAACATTGTGTTTGTAGGGTGATAGGGTAGGAGTATCAAGTAGGGTGAACGAGAGGGGAAACAGGTAGGAGGACCAAGTGTGACAAACGGAAGAACAAGTGTGACTCACATATCCAAATATAAGTATATACAAGAACGGTATGTGACAAACGTAGGGAGAACGGGTTATATGAGATGGGGAGGGTATTAACCCACCTGGCCCGAACAAGCCAAACTTTTTATCGAAAAAATATATACAAAAATTCCCCACCCCCGGGGCAAATAAATGGGAATCCCCCGCGGGGGAACGGG
>Ga0181352_1000846_pt1 | contig 12526 bp, 14 predicted proteins | sample Fa13VDMLBSN_FD_130103 | JGI IMG/M metagenome (GOLD analysis project Ga0181352, IMG submission 130103) | Freshwater viral communities from Lake Michigan, USA - Fa13.VD.MLB.S.N | ecosystem: Environmental > Aquatic > Freshwater > Lake | place: USA: Michigan | collected 2013-09-23 | reverse complement strand
TCCTTTGAGCGCCGCCCGTCGTCAGGAACTTAAAGACGACATTATGGAAGACATCCACGACCTGCAAGTGCGGGTCAAGTTGATGGAAGAACGAGGCAAGTAACCGCAACTAAGCGAGGTGCAGCATGAGCAAAGCCAAGAAGCAGGTATGGGACAAGGCGCGACCGAAAGGCCTCGGCGAGTCCAAGCCCCTGAGCTCGAGCCAGAAGTCGAGCGCGAGGGCGGCGGCTAAGGCCGCGGGGCGACCCTACCCGAACCTTGTCGACAACATGCGTGCGGCCCGCAAGCGTGGCTAGCCGAGTTGACAAGGCGTCGCTGGCTTGCAACAAGCCGCGGCGCACCCCGTCGCATCCTGACAAGTCGCACGTCGTCAAAGCGTGTTACGACGGCCAAGAGCGGATCATCCGTTTTGGCGAGCAAGGTGCCTCAACCGCGGGTAAGCCGAAGTCGGGCGAGTCCGAGCGCATGACCCAAAAGCGTAAATCGTTCAAGGCGCGCCACTCAAAGAACATCGCCAAGGGGCCGAGCTCCGCAGCGTACTGGGCGAACAAGGTGAAGTGGTGAGCGGCTACGACCGCGAGCGGGTTGAGCGTATCGTGGGCGAGTTCAAAGCCCGCAATATGGCTGAGGGCGGTGCGGTTGAGGGTGGCTACGACCAACTGAACGCACGCATACTCAAAGCACTCATCAAGAAATACGGTAGCGAGGCCAAGGCCCGCGAAATGTTCCGTACCCTTGACGGGGGTGAGCTTATGCGTATACTCAAAGAAGCCGAGGGTTACGCTGAGGGCGGCCCCGTGCTGCAAGACTACGCCGACCCTTACGCTGAGATGAGCCTGCCCAGTAAGCTGGGCGAGCTCGCCAAAGGCGCGGGTAAGGGGCTCAAGTACATGTTCCGCGAGTCCAAGGCGTATGCGGGCCACCTGCAAGCGCCCGAGGTGTTCGCCAAAATGCTGCGCGAGCGGTATCCCGAGCTGGGCGCAAAGCGAGTTGACCGCGGCCCCCTTGACGCAGCAATCAATTTTGCGGGCGGGTACGATTGGGCCGCACGGCCCGAGGTCTCCGCTGAGGATGCGCGGGCGATGGCGCTGCAGTACCAACTGCGCGACTACATGAAGCCGAGCCGCACCAAGTCTAACGAGGTCGCCGACTACGCTCAGAACTTGGCGGGTGTTGAGCAGGCGCTCGCTGACAAAGAGGCGAACATCAAGCGCGACCGTAAAGAGATCGCCGCACTGGCGCGGGAGTATGCTAAGCGCGAGTCCGGTGCTCAGCGTGTGACCCCGTTCGCCGACGGTGGCCCGGTGCTCCCCGCCGACCGCGCTACGGGTTACCGAGCGCCGGGTCAACGGCCCGACGACCGTCTTGCTCGGTTCGGCAGTTCGTTTGTCAAGTCGCTCCCGGGTGCGGCCCAAGGCGTCGCCACCGGTTATGCGGACATGCTGAGCGCGCTTAACACGTACCTGTACCAACTTGAGCCCGCCGAGCAAATCGCGCTGCTCAAGCAGCTACCTGCCGGGTTGCGTAACATGGTGTTGAGCGGGGTGGAGTCGGTCAAGCAGTTGCCTGCCAAAGTAGCCGCCGCGACCCCGGAGTCTGCCGGACAGTTTGGTGCGCAGTTGACCGCCGAGATGCTCCTCGACCCTACACGCGGGGTAGGCAAAACCGTTCCCACTACGCAAGTCATCAAACCGAAAGGCGGCAACTGGCCTGCCTACGCAGCTGAACACGCAGCAGAATCTCTCAAAACACCTAGGCGCGTACCTGCGCTCACGATGGGTGATGAGCTCAGGATTGACGCAACGCTACTCATGCGCCCCGATCGTTTGGTTCAAGAATATCAAAAATATCTTGACGAGTTAGACCTTGACGATCCGCGTAATCAAGACAAGGCTTATCAACTACAGCAAGAGATTGAAAGCGAAAGTCGTAATGCGGCGCTTGACACATGGCTCGACCAAAAGCTCGCCAAGTATGTCAAGAATGAGTTGGCGTCACCTGACGACCCGATCCGTAAGCAGGTTGACGATTTCGCGGCCAAGAAAAAGCAGCTACTTGAGCAGAAAAACCAGCAGATTACCAAGGCGATGGTAGATCTTGAAAGGGCTCGCGCCGAGCGCGGGTTCACACCGGAGATGCTCACCCGATCGCAGGCCCGCATACGTGAACTGCGCCGTGAACGGGATTACATAGCTAGGCAGTCTGGCTCACATCTTAGCGGACGTACGCTTGAAGCTGCTAACCGGTGGGTGCCGGAAAGCCTCCCCGACATGCGCGAGCGGTTAGGGTACGAGCCTCAGGGTATCGGCGAGACCCCGCTCGGTAAGGGCTGGGAGAACATGGCCGACCTGTCAATCAAACCTACGAGGGCGGGTAACATAACGGACGAGGACCTGACCGAAACCAATCCATGGCTGCTCAAAGTACCGCCTGAGACGAAAGTTTATCAGATCGATAACGATCAATTCGCGGACCTTGGCTTCGGTCACATGCGGGACGAGCTCCGCAACGCGCTCGACCCAGAAAGCGACCTGCCCGACGCACTCAAAATTACGCCCGACAAGTTGAAGATGCTCAACATGGCGCAGGCGTCTAAACTCGTCGACGACATCAATGCGTTCCGCGCTACCCGCGCAACCGAAGTCAACGCGGCTCGCGCCGGTAACATCGCTACGGTGCCCGTGAAAGAGTACCCCGAGCAGGGACTCAAGTGGGTTGAGCTCAAGATGCCGGAGCCAGAATTTGAACCCGGTCACGGCCCCGGCCCTGTATCCGGTTATCCCAGTTTGCACGGTATTATTGACCAAAAGACCGGGCAGTCGGTCTCCGCAGGCGCTACACCGGAAGAAGCGCGCAACCTGTACAAGCGGGAAGAGCGCAAAAAAGCACTTGAGGACGCACTCAAGTACGAAGGCGAAATGCTCAAGCATTGCGTCGGCGGTTATTGCGAGGACGTCGTGTCCGGCAAGAGCCGCATCTTCAGCCTGCGCGATGATGAAGGTCGCCCGCGGGTGACGATTGAAGCGCGACCGGGTCTTTCGTGGCGTACGCGACCCATTAATGAACTTTTTGACGATAGACCGGAACTCGTCGAGTCATGGAAGCGATTTAGTATTCAGAAACAATCCACAGGACAAACCGGTTCTGAATTTCCAAACTGGCTAGAGAAAAATGAACCTGAGGTTTACGCTAAACATGCTTCTGCATTTGAAGACGATCCGATGCGAATCATTCAAGTCAAAGGCGCAGAAAACCTGAAACCTCAACCGGAAGACCTTCCGCTCGTGCAAGACTTCATCCGGTCAGGTAATTACGAAATCGTCGGCGATATCAATAACACTGACCTTGTTAAAATTGGTCCAAACGATCTGATAGCCCGAGAATTTCTTAAGGCTGGTCGTAAACCGCCCAAGTACGTCACGAAGCAAGAGTTAGATGACCTCCAAAAATGGATTAACTCTGGTCTCCTTCGCGGCGAGCCGTTTCCTGATAAATTTGCCACCGGCGGCGCGGTGAAAATGGCGGCAGGCGGCAAAGTAGGTTATAATCCGGCGGTCGTTGATGAGATCGTCAACCGAGTAAGAGAGAAACTCAATGGCTGACCCGATGAACCCGGCTGAAGAACCCGTCACAATGCAGGCCGAAATGGTCGAGATTGAAATGGACGCCCCTGCCGAGGTGATTGACACCGACGACGGCGGCGCTATCGTCAAACTCGAGAACGAGATGGACGCCGCGCAAAAAGGCGAACACTTTGCTAACATTATCGAGGAAGTCGACCAGCGCGAGCTCGGTATTGTAATCGAGGATTTGCTGGACAAAATCTCGCGTGACAAAGACGCACGCAAGCGCCGTGACGAAGTGTACGAGGAAGGCCTCCGACGCACCGGACTCGGCGATGACGCACCGGGCGGGGCGCAGTTCACAGGTGCCTCCAAGGTCGTTCACCCGATGCTAATTGAGGCTTGCGTAGACTTTTCTGCCCGTATGATGAAGGAGATGATGCCTCCTAACGGGCCGGTGCGCAGCAAGATCGTCGGTAACGCTGATCCTGACGTGCTCACCAAGGCGAAGCGTAAGACGGACTACATGAATTGGCAGTTGACCGAGCAGATCCCGGAGTTCCGGGGTGAGCTCGAACAGTTGTCAACGCAGCTCCCGCTCGGTGGCTCGCAATACCTCAAATTCACGTGGGATAAGCGCCGTCAGCGCCCCACCTGCGAGTTCATCCCGGTTGACGACATTTACTTGCCGTTCGCCGCGACCAACTTCTACACTGCCGAGCGTAAAACGCACGTGCAGTATATCACCAAGTTTGAGTACCAGCGCCGGGTTGAAGCCGGTATGTACCGCGACGTCGACTTGGGGTCGCCGGGTGAAATAGACTTCTCAAAGGCGAGCAAAGCCAACGACAAGATCGAAGGCCGCCAAGAGATGAACTACAACGAGGACGGTCTGCGCACCGTTTACGAGGTGTGCACGTACCTCGACTTTGGCGACGGCACCGCCCCTTACCTGCTCACCATTGACAAAACGACCGGTAAAGGGCTCTCGCTGTACCGCAACTGGGAGCCAGAAGACCCGGTACAAAATGAACTTGAATGGGTTATCGAGTTCCCGTTCGTGCCTTGGCGCGGTGCGTATGCTATCGGTTTGACGCACATGATCGGCAGTCTGTCGGGGGCGGCCACCGGCGCGCTCCGTGCCCTGCTTGATTCTGCGCATATTCAGAACATTCCGACGATGCTCAAGTTGAAGGGCGGCCCCAACGGGCAGACCATCAACCTGATGCCGACCGAGATCGTTGATATTGAAGGCGGCGTCAATGTTGACGACGTCCGCAAGATCGCGATGCCGGTGCCGTTCAACCCGCCGTCGCCCGTGTTGTTCCAGTTGCTCGGCTTCCTCGTAGATGCCGGCAAGGGTGTGGTGCAGACTTCGTTTGAGAAGCTCTCCGACCAAAACCCCAATCAGCCCGTCGGCACGACGCTCGCGCTGATTGAACAGGGAATGGTGGTGTTCAGCTCGATTCATTCGCGGCTGCACAACTCGATGGCCCGCGTGCTCAAAGTATTGCACCGGCTCAACTCCGCTTACCTGACCGAGGACCTCATCGAGCTCCAGTCGGGTGATATGGAAGTGGAGCCATCAGACTTTGACGGCCCGATGGACGTCATCCCGGTCTCTGACCCTAACATTTTCAGCGAGACCCAGCGGTTCGCCCAGATTCAGGCGCTCATTCAACGCTCCGCAATGATGCCGCAAATGTACAATTTGCGCAAAATTGAGGAAATGTTCATCTCGGCGCTCAAAGTGCCGGACGATGTACTCGCGCCCAAGGTAGGAGAAGACGATCGTGATCCAGTGTCTGAAAACGTCGCCGCGTCGATGGGTCAGCCGATCTACGTGCTGCCCAAACAGGATCACATCGCGCACCTCCGTGTGCATCTTGCCTTTCTTCAGTCGCCTGTGTTGGGTAGTAACCCTGCAATAGCGCCTACGTACATGCCCTCAATACTCGGGCACTTGCGTGATCACCTGCTCAACTACTACCTAGTCGAGGCCCACAAGGGTCTGCAGGGTATCACGGAAGAAGGCATCATTCCGGCTGAATCGATGCAGGAAGCCGACTTCATCATGCAGGTTCAGTCTGTGGTCGAAAAACAACTCGGATTCTTGCCTCAGGTTATGGGGCAGGTCAAGCAGATGGCCGATCAGTACATGCAGCCGCAAATGCCGCCGGACAACTCGATGGCGGTGGCGCAGCTCCGTGCGCAGGTCGATCAGATGGCGATGCAGATGAAGGCGCAAGCCGACCAAGCCAAGCTCCAACTCGAGCAGCAGAAGGCACAGCAAGACGCTCAAGTCAAGCAAGCCGAGCTGCAGATGAAGCAGGCCGAAATGCAGCAAGAAGCGTCGCTGGTACAGCTGCGCGAGCAGAGCCAAAACGCTCGCACCGCGGACGACATCGAGGCCCGCGTATTTATGAACACCTCGGACAACGAAACGGCCAAGCAGTTGGCCGCCGCCGAGATCGCCGCCGGAGAGAAGTTCGACGTCTCCACCGGCACTGGTATCAACCCGCAACCGTAAGGAGACCTAAGCCATGGCTAGCGAGAAGGAAATGGTTCCTCAGCACAAGCGCATCGCGATGGGCGAAAAGCTCGACGGTCAGTCACTTGCCCCCAAGGGCGGTGCTGAGCCGAAGAAGCAGCCCGCCAAGAAAACCCCCGCATGATTGAGCAAAAGCTCCTCGTGCGCCTGAAAGAGGCGCAGCGGGAATATGCCATAGGAGTCCTGCAGCGGCCCAGCCAGAAAGACTCGTTTGAATACGGTCATGCGGTGGGCGTTATCGCGGGGTATGAGATGGCGATCAACATTTTACTGGGAATAGTCCAAGAGGAGAAGTATGGCGACAAAGACCTTTGAAGACGCGATGGAGGCGGCTTTTCCGGATGCAGATCCGGGCATTCAGCCGTTCGGTAGCCGCGTTTTGGTACAGATCCGCAACCCTAAGCAAAAAACCTCGGGCGGCATTATCATTGACCTCGGCTCGCAAGAGACCGAGAAGTGGAATACGCAAGTCGCTAAGGTTATTGCTGTCGGTCCGCTAGCGTTCAAAAACCGCAACACGATGGAGCCTTGGCCCGAGGGTGACTGGTGTAAAACCGGCGACTTCGTGCGAGTACCTAAGTACGGCGGCGACCGCTGGGAGGTCGACCTTAATGACCGGGGTGTGGCGCTGTTTGTGATCTTTAACGATTTGGATATTGTAGGCAAGGTAACCACCGACCCGACCAAGATCCGAGCATTCATCTGACACAGGAGATGAGACATGGCTGATAAAGATTTATTGACCGAAGACGACGAGAGAGTCGTCGAAGGTCGCACACCCGACGAACGGGTTGAAGTCGAGTTAAGCCCGGAGGAAGCCCAGCAATACGCTGCCGCCCCCGAGCAAGACGATGACGACGCTGATGATGAGCCGGTTGCCCGGCAGTCAAGCGAGGGCGACGACGAGCGCGAGGCTATCCGCGAGCGCCGCCGTCTTGAAAAGAAAGAGCGTAAAGAGCGACGCGAGCGCGCCATTGAGCGTGACAAGGTTGAACTTGAGTTCCTGCGTAAGCGGAACGATGATCTTGAGCGTCGCATCTCGGGCATTGAACAGCGAGCTCAAAAGAGCGACCTGTCAATGCTTGACCAGAAGCTCAAGGAAGCCGTCAACGAGGTCCAACTCGCCGAGAAGGTGATCGCCAAGGCGGTTGCCGCTCAAAACGGCGAGGACGTCGCTCAGGCGCTCCGCTACCGTGATCAGGCGATGCTCAAGGCTCGCCAGCTCGAAGCCGCTAAAAAGCAAGCGCAGGAAGTCAAGCCCCCCGCCCAACCGCAGGTTGACGACATGGCGCTCGCTCATGCGCGTGAGTTCATCAAAGATAACCCGTGGTACAACCCGCAGGGTGCTGACGAGAGCTCGGCGATCGTGTTGGCTATTGACAACTCACTGGTCAAAGAAGGATTCAATCCACGGTCTGAAGATTACTGGGACGAACTCCGCGACCGCGTTAAGCGTCGGTTGCCGGAAAAGTTCCAAGAGTCTTCCGCTCCGGCCAAGAAGACCGAGCGTCAAGCACGCGGCGGCCCGCAAGTGGGCTCTGGGCGCGAACACGCACCGACTTCGACGCGGCGCGAGGTCTACATCAGCCCCGAGCGCAAGTCCGCGCTTATCGAGGCCGGTGTGTGGGACGACCCCGTACTGCGCCAGAAATACATCAAAAAGTATATGGAATATGACCGGAACAAGGCGTGATTTGCCTTCCACCATATTCCACGTTATAATTCCCTCATCGCTGTAGGAGCGACACATGACTGATGAACGATTAAAGAAATCCGCTGAAAACCGCACTAGCCGCACGATGCAAGATCGAGCTGTGGTCGAGAACCGTGAAGTGACGGACGATGAGCGGGTTGAGATGTTCAGGCAGCAACTTTTCAATTCTGCACTGCCCGATTTACCTAATATCCCCGGATACCACACCTGTTGGTTGACCACGACTAACCCTCGTGACTCAATTCAAGGGCGCATTCGTCTTGGTTACGAGCCTATTAAGCCGGAAGACGTTCCCGGCTGCGAGTATGTCACGCTTAAGACGGGCGAGTGGACGGGCCTAATTGGAATTAACGAGATGTTGGCGTTCAAACTCCCTATGAGCTTGTATGAGAAGTTCATGCGGGAAGCGCACCACGATGCTCCACTCCGCGAGGAGGAGAAGCTCACCGACACCGCCGAGTTTATGCAACAGCAAGCTCGCGCTGCCGGTTCTCAGTTGTCCATGGGTGATGGTATGGCGGGACTTGCAGAAGAGAGATCAGCTCGTTTTGAGCTCACTTAACCCTGTATATTAACCAAGGAGTAAAATCGCATGTCATCGACAAGCGCACCCTTCGGTTTTCGTCCGTCCTTCCACAACAGTGGCCAGATGCGGCCGAAAGCCTACGTCATCACCTCCGGGTATGGCGTAAATATCTTCTCCGGTGATCCGGTGAAGTTGACTGATTCCGGTGTTGTTGAGTTGGGAACTTCCGATGGTACCCGTTCGGGCACCACTGGTGGTTTCAACCTGCTCGGCATCTTCGCCGGTGTTCAGTATCGCGACAGCAACAGCCGTCCGGTGGTTTCTAACTACTGGCCTGCGTCGACCACCGGCACTGAGATTCAGTGCTACGTGTACGACGATCCGGAAACGCTGTTTGATGTCCAGTACAACAATCCTTCGGCCGGTACCACGGTTCAAACCGCGGTTGGCGAAGAGTGTGACTGGGTAGTGGCCTCGCCGGGTGGTTCCACCGCGACGGGTCTTTCTAGCGCGTATCTTGGTGTGATTGAAGCCGGTACTGGTCAGTTCCAGATCACCGGGTTCGGTTACGGCCCCGATAACGTCCTGACTGATGCTTATGTAGTTGCGACTGTTCGTGTGAACGAACATCACTACAAGGCCTCGGTTGCTTCAGTCTAATAGGAGTACTGACACATGGCAACCCCAATGCGCAGTACAGACTTTCGCAGTATTGTTGAGCCGATCCTCAACGAAACCTTCGACGGTGTGTACGACCAGCGTGCTGACGAGTGGAAGCAGATCTTCGACGAGAGGAAAGGCATTCCGCGTAACTACCACGAAGAGCCGGTCCTGTACGGATTCGGCGCTGCTCCGGAGCTCCCGGACGGCATGGCTGTCACCTATCAATCAGGTGGCGTCCTCTTCCTGCAGCGCTACCTCTACAAGGTCTACGGTCTCGCCTTCGCGCTGACCAAGGTCCTCGTGGAAGACGGCGATCACATTCGTATCGGTCAGACCTATGCCAAGCACTTGGCGCAGTCGCTCATCGAGACGAAGGAGACGCTCGGCGCGAACATCCTTAACCGTGCGTTCAACGGATCGTATCCGGGCGGCGACGGTAAGTCGCTCGTGGCGACCGATCACCCGATCGTCAACGGCACGTTCAGCAACCAGCTGTCGACCGCTGCGAACCTTTCGCAGACGTCGCTCGAGCAGTTGCTCATCCAGATCCGCAACGCTGTTGACAACAACGGCAAGCGTATCCGTTTGACGCCCAAGGCGATCGTCGCTGGCCCGAGCAACGTGTTCCAGGCCGAGGTGCTCCTCAAGAGCGTCCTCCGCACGGGCGCGGCCAACAACGACATCAACCCGGTCAAGTCGATGGGCTTGCTGGCTGATGGTCAGGCCAACCTGTCGCGTATCACGTCGACCACTGCATGGTGGATTAAGACGGACGCGCCGGAAGGCTTGAAGCTCATGATGCGTCGCGGTCTTGAGAAGAGCATGGAAGGTGACTTTGAAACCGACTCCATGCGCTACAAGGCCACCGAGCGTTATGCCTTCGGTTGGACTGATCCCCGTACCATCTACGGCACGGCGGGAGTCTGATATCAAGCGGAAAGCGGGGCTGGTGACGGCCCCGCTCTCTCTTGATACAACTCTCTTAAGGAGACAACCATGGCAAATCTGCTCGTAACTCGTTTTCCTAACGGCGTGACGAACGTCGCTGAGAACGATCTTTTCTGCGATCTGGCGATGCCCGACCCGACCCAACTTCATACGTATTTCAATGATTTTGATACGTATGTCGCTGGTGAATGGACGGTAACGGAGACATCATCAACAGCTACTCAGGCTCTGACTGACGGCGATGGTGGTCTCCTGCTGGTGACGAACTCGGATCAAGACGATAGTCTTTGTGCTCTGCAAAAGGTAGGCGAGTCCTTCCTTCTTGAGTCGGGCAAAGAGACTTTCTTCAAGACCCGTTTCAAAGTCAGCGACGCGACTGATTCGGACGTGGTCATTGGTTTGCAGGTGACAGACACCACGCCGCTTGACGTCACGGACGGTATCTACTTCATCAAGTCTGATGGCAGCACCTCGGTGAATCTCGTTTGCCGCAAAAATGCGACGACGGGTTCAAACGTGGCTTCTGCTGTTGCTACGATGGCTAACGATACGTTCGTCACGCTGGGCTGGTACTATGACGGTCAGGGTACGCTCGCGTACTCGGTGAACGGCACGGTTACCGGTTCTATGAGCGCGTCGTCCTCGTATCTGCCGGACACGGACTTGACGGTTTCCTTCGCCATTCAGAATGGTGCGGCTGCCGCTAAGACCATGACGGTGGACTACATTTACGCCGCTAAGCAGCGATAAACAGGGCGGGGGCTACGGCCCCCTGCCTTTCTAGGAGACCGGCATGCGCCCGATTAGTTTTACGTATTCTCAGGCTGCTGCTGACGCCGATAGCGTTGCCGCGCCTCAATTGCTGAACGCTTCAGGAGCGATCACGCTTAACGGCTCTGCGGTCGTGAGCGGGGTGGCTAATTTTACCTCTAGCCCGGCATACGTTACCATTACGAATGATAAATCGGCTACCGTGAGCTTTGTCGTTACCGGCACTAAGCCCGGTGGCGTCACCACCCAGACCGAGACGATTGCGTTTACAGCGTCGGGTACGGTCACGGGTAGTATCGCGTTTGCGACGGTGACTAATGTGGCCGCGTCTGCCGCCACTAGTGCGACTATCTCTGTTGGTAACGCTGTTATCGGTTATACCGATTGGATTCCGCTTGATATTTATGTGCCGAACCAAGTGACGAATATTTCGGCTAAGGCGAGCGGTACGGTCAATTACTCTGTTCAATATACGAACGAAGACCCGTTTGACCGTTCGATTACGCAATTAGCGGTACCGCACCCGGCTGCTAGCCTCACAGCGGCGACCGGAGATGAAACACAGTTTACCACGACGTTGATGCGAGCGGTTCGCTTGAAAGTCAATTCTGGTACTGGTTCTATCCGTTTCACCATCGTGCAGCAGTCGACGCAGTAAAACATGGCTAACGTCAAAATTACTGATCTTACGGCAGGTACCGCGCTCGGCGGTACTGAGTTGTTTGAGTCGGTTCAATCGGCTGCTTCGGTTAAACTTACCGCAGATCAGATTAAGACGTTTATCGGTAACTCGCTCAACATCACCGGCGGTGTGCTAGGGTCGGTAACGATCAGCAATGCGGTCGGTGAATTTGACTCTATTACGATTACGGCTGGTGCGGTACCGTTCAACACGATTACTAATCGATCGTACGCGCAGGTCATATCGACAAGAGATCAGACCGCGGTTTCCGCGAACGTCGCGTATGCGGTTTCCTTTGACACCGCGTCATCTTGGAACACCGGAATCACGGTCGCATCAAGCACCAACATCACGATGGCGGCGGCTGGTGTGTATTCGTGTGCGATGAATTTCCAGTTAAAAAATACCAACACTTCTAACCATACGGTTACAGTTTGGTATCAAAAGAACGGCACGAACGTCGCCAATACTGCGTCGACGATAAGTGTTCCTAAGGCGACTGATGGTGGCGTTACGGTCTTCGAACTCACGTTCCAAGAAGAAGTCACAGCGGGTCAGTATTTGACTCTTTACTGGGCTACCAACAGCACCTCTACGTCGATCGATTACACCGCCGCGTCTGTCGGTCCTCCTGATGTTCCGGCGATCCCGTCTGTCATCTTCACCGCAAACAGGATCGCGTGATGGCGCAGCACGAAACCGCTGGTGAGTTCATGGGTTTGATGTTCATGTCCCGCGACATGGCGCACCGTGAGCATTTAAAGACTCGCAGCTACGCAACACATAAGGCGCTGGGTAAATTTTACCCGGACATCATAGACCTTGCCGACAAATTTGCCGAAGCCTATCAAGGGGGCTTCGGCAAGTTGCTTTCAATCCCTTTGCTCAATGTCACTGAACAAGAAGACATCGCAGAGGCTCTGCAGGCGCACGTTGATTGGATCAACGAAAACCGTGCAGAAATTTCACCCGAAGCCGAGACCGCAATAAACAACATCATTGATGAGATCGTCGGTCTGTACTACTCCACCCTTTACAAACTCCGATTTCTTTCTTGAGGTGACGTCATGGCCGTCAAGTACGTAAAAGATTTTGCATTCGACTCTGG
>Ga0181352_1000845_pt1 | contig 12535 bp, 9 predicted proteins | sample Fa13VDMLBSN_FD_130103 | JGI IMG/M metagenome (GOLD analysis project Ga0181352, IMG submission 130103) | Freshwater viral communities from Lake Michigan, USA - Fa13.VD.MLB.S.N | ecosystem: Environmental > Aquatic > Freshwater > Lake | place: USA: Michigan | collected 2013-09-23 | reverse complement strand
TGAGACTCGTGCAATCTTGCGTGAATGGCCGAGAAAACCGCCGCGCCCTGCTCAATCAGCGCCTGAGTGGTGCCGACAGGGGTGTTTTGGCCGACATCAGCGATCTTTTCCTCGGCTGTGGTCACCACGCCCTTGGCCGCTTCGGTCAGCCAGCCCAAAAGCTGGTACAGGACCGCAGAAGGCGGGTTGAATGGCATCGGCATGGCCAGCTTGCGCACATCATCCACGCCTGGGGCGCCCTCAATCTCCACAACCTGGGTGACTTCGACCTCTTGGGACTGACCGGAGATCTTGCCGCCCTTGAGCTTTAGGAGCGTCGCAGCGTTGTTGATGTGGGCAGAGTCCAGCAAGGCCCTCAGAGAGCCTGTAAGGGCCGCTGATAGGCCTCCAATAAGCTGCGGCAGGCCGACGGCGTAGGCGCCACGCCAGGGAATGAACTTGAACTCGATGACCCAGTCCAATTTGGTCATCGTTTCGTCGCCTTCTTCCCAGTTCCGGTACAAACCGATGACCTCGGTTGATAGATCGTCGATCATCAGGATGTACGGGGCGCTTTCACCCTTCGTAATCGGGTCGTCGTCAAGATCCAGCCATGTGTAGATGTGATACACCCGGCGCAGACCGTCCTCATTCTCGTTCTGGGACTTGCCCTCAATCTTGTTGGTCGCCTTTTGGGACGCGGTTGGCTCCGGGTCCATCGTTGCGCGGGTCAAAGCAGTGTCTTTGTACAGCCCGGAATTGATCCGGCGCTTGAACTCCCACTCGGAGATGTCATCGACCTCGGTAAACCGCTGAGAGGTGTAGAAATTGGCCGACGCGAAGGGCAAAAGCACGTTGTCGATGGGCAGAAACTGCGCACAGGGGCGCTTTTTCTTCTCGTCGTACCAGAGCTTGAGGTACTGCGACCCTCCGAGCGGCAGTTGAGTGAGCAGTTGCTCCTGCTCATCGCGGAACTCCTCAATCTGCTCGGTCAACTGCCAGTTCATGTAGTCGCGTTTTCGCTCTGCGGACGCGCTTTTCTCCTCGGTGACATCCCCCAAAATCTTGGTTTTGGTCGGGCCGTCGGGCGGGAACATCTCCTTGATGGCCCTGGCAGCGAAATCAATGCAGGCCTCGGCCATCACGGGGTGAACGACCTTCGATGCGCCCTGGAAATTGGCTCCCCCAGGCGCGTCATTGCCCATGCCGGTGCGCTTGATGCCCTCTTCGTACTGCTTGTCGCGCTGCTTGCGGGCCTCCCTGTCCTTCTCGATCAGTTCGATGTAGCGCAAGGCCATCTTGTCGAGTTCAAGCCCGCTGATGATGTCGCCATCGGCAAGGTTGGCGTAGAAGTCCTCGTCCTCCATCGGCCCCTTGGTGTCCATGCGGACGATGGCCGAGCCGTCTGGAAGCTCCTCAATCTCGGCATCGTCCATCGGCATGTCAACGATGACGCCCTGCTCGTCGTCTTGATCCTGGGGCTCGCCTCCAATGAAGCGGCCAAACTCGGGATCGATGGGAAATTCTGTAGCCATAGGTCAAACCTTTTCAACTGCGGACAGGGGGCCAACTTTGCCGCCCTTTTTCTTGCCGGTGTACTGCTTCATCAACTCCTCGTACATCTTGATTTCGTCAATGTGCTGCTGATCAACAATTTGACGGGGAGTTGCGGTCTGATAGACGCGGGTCACATCTTTCGGCCTGTAGTTCTGTCGAACAAATTCAGCCACATCGGGAAACTCAATTTCTGCCGCCATCGGGTATTTTGTACGACCGATGTCAGACCCAGGCACCTTAGGGATGACATGACTGTATGTCGGATGCGCCGACAAAGCCAGATCTGCCGGGTTGACGCTTGGGTCAAGGCGCATCTGGGACAGGCCGGATGTCAGCACCTCGGTGTTGCGAAGCTCAGGCTCTGTGATTGCGTGAAGGATAACCCGGCCATCAGGCAAGCCCAGCTTGCTTGTGTAGTCTGGTTTTTGCATCATCGCGTTGAAGTGCTTGCGCAGTTCGGTATCAAATGCGAAGTGCAAATACGCCGAATCCTTGTCTTCAATGCCAGGGAAACTTGGCCGAGGGCCAGATTTCTCGCTGCCCTCTCTGATCAACCTGTTGAACATATCAACCTGCCTCTTGCTCATCTTGCTGGGGTCAATGGCCCGCAAATTGGCATCAGCAAAGTGCAGGGCGAAGTTGCTCCCCTGCGGCCCCATCGCCAGGAATTGGCCCAGCACAGGAGCCTCACCGTGCGCCCGAGACAACTCCTGAACGCGCCTTTGGAAATTGGCGGCCACCGGATTGTTCGACGCCCAGGCGCCCTCCCCGCCAAGCGCATACAGTGGACCGCCATGCTGTGGTGATGGCATGTCAAGTTGATAGGGGCCAGCACGGTAGAGCGACTTGTCGGCAATCGTTGTGTCGCCAGAGACGCCAATCTTGAGCATCCCCTGCTGCTTTTCGATGTCTGCCACCTGTTGCGGCAACAAAATCCCGCCCGGGGTCGGACGGATATCATGGGTCAACCCACGCTCCATCTCAAACTGCACACGGGACTTGTTGGCAGGGTTGATTGACTTCTTCGGGTTGGGTCGCACGAACTCGCCCGTCATCTGCTCTGCCATGCGCTGGGCAGCGGGGCGGATTTCTTCCCTGGTCTTGGCGGGAGCCCTCGGCAGATTCAGCGGCAGCGAAGGCTCTTCAGTGCGTCGAGGCTTCAGAAGATTTCGCAGGGCCTTGGCAGCACCACCCGCTTGCATCTTCGGTTCATCGTTGCAGCCGCAGCCTACCGCTCCGCCAGCCTTCATGCCGGTTTCTGGCGACGCATCTGAACTGCGCTTGAACAACTCCTGATATCGGGCGGTCTCTTCAGGGTTGATGTAGGGCTTGAGTTCAACCCCTTTGCTTCTCAGAAATGCCTGCTCAGTTTCGTTGAAGGCATCTGACGTAGGGCGCAGTCCAGTGTTGCGGATGTCGCCAACACCTGACCACTGCCCGCTACGGACGAAGTCTTGCACGAAGGGCAGGTACTGTTCATTGGGTGCGCGGTTCTGCTTCCCTTTGATCTGGACGATTTCGTCGGGCGCATTTTTTTTATATTCTTCAGCCAAACGAACAGCAAGTTGATTTAACTCGTTGTAGCCTTCGCGAGGCATGTCGCTCCAATTTCGAGGCACAGGAATTCCCATTTGCTCCGCAGCTTGTTGATAGAAGCGGATGTACTCGTTGTCCGGTATCTGGCGATTTCCACTAGGCCTCACCTCAATCGTCACATGAGGCTCGCCCTTTGCATCACGCAGACTGTAGATGCGACTGCGGCCTTCCAGCACATCAGGGCAGTAGCCGCCGACGCAGTGGCCCATCGTGTCGCCTTCGTACTTGAGGGCGTCCTCAAGGGTTTTCTCGCGCTCTTGACGCTTTAGGAGGCCAATTGCTTCTTTTTCTGTGGCTCCGCTGCTGACCGTCCCGCCGTTCTCATCAACGATGCGCCACATATCAACTTCAGGAAGATATTCTGACTTCAAACCTTCCATCTTCGGGGGTGGCTTCGTCAACTCAATCCACCGATACCCCTCCGGGTACTCCTTGTGGACAGGCATCCCCTCGGTGGCCTTGATCTGCGCCTCGCGCATCTTCTTGGCCATCTCTTGGTCGAACTCGTAAGTGCGGCGTACTGCCTGCTCCATGCTGACCTTGTTCAACTGCTCTGGGCGAATGCGGCCAGCGTCGAGGTCTTGCTTGAGAACGTCAACGATGTGGTCGAAGCCGAGATCATGTGTTGAGGCGTGATAAATATTGGCTTCAGGGTCAACTTTAGAAAGCCAAGGGTAATTTTCAAGATTTGTTTTGGCCTGCATCTCTCGATACATTGGCCTGATATCTTCCATGTAATTGGGATCAATCAACTCCTCTGCCTTTTTGACCACAAAACTTGCATCAGTTAAATTTTCCCAATCTTTTGCTTGTTGCGACTGACCAAACCCTTCAACAGGGTAACCAGATTTTTTTCTGGTTGTCTCAAATTGCCAATTTGGAATTGCTTGATCAATATTTTTGTGAACAATTCCTTCCTCTGCGAGCATCCTCACCGGATCGTCCGGTGTCGCCATCTGCTTCTTGACGTAGTTGGCAAGGTTGCGGTCGATCCAATTGTTGATGGCAACATCTTTTTCCAGGGTCGCAATGCTGTCAAGGACGACTCTACGCCCGCCCTCTTGCATTTGAGAAATCCACTCAGGCGGATAACGCTCATGCATTTGGCGCAGAACTTCAGCAGGATTGCTTCTGCCGGCAGTCTGACGCTTCAAGCCGCCAAGCGCACTCTCCACGCTGCCCGTCAGCCAGTTGCCGCCCACCGGCTTGATCGCTGCACCGACAGGCAGGCCCCTGGTCAGCGGCGCAACCACTGGGGCCACGCCAAGGACGGTGCCGCCAACGAAGCCGCGCTCGCCGGCCTTCTGGATGCCCTTGTAGTCCGGGTGCATCACGCTGAAGCCAAGCTGGTCAGGGGCGCTTCCCAGCAGGCCGCTGACAAAGGCGTAGGTGCGCGGATCGGGCAGCTTGTTGACATCAGCCTCCTTGGCCTGCTTGACCGCCTTCTGGTACTTCTTGCCGGTGGTGTAGCGGCCAAAGGCTGCGCCACCATCCTTCATGCCGCCACCGAGCAGGCGCCTCAACTCGTCAGAGGTAGATCCACCTTTTGCCATCTTGACCTCGCCGCCTTCCTTCTTGCGCTCGAGGATCGTCAGGGCGTCCTCCTCGCCAGGGAACACCACGAAGTTGCTGGTGCCCTTGCCTGCATCCCGGCTGCTCGCATCGAGGTATCTGATGCCTAGGATGCCGTAGCCCCTCAGAGCCTCGCTGGTGCCGATCTGATAGTTCTCTGGGTCGAACAGTTCAGGGCGGTAGCCCTCATCGCGCATGATCATGCGGTGCAGGTCTTTGCCGGTGATTTCGCTGTCGATGCTGCCGGACTCCCTGCGAACTTGATCGACGTACTTCTCCCAGTTGGCGTTATTCATGTAATCGACGGGGTCTCCACCCGTCATATCCGCCCAATCATTGGCCTCGTCTTGCAGGCGCAAGTCGGCGATCTTCTCGGCTTCTTTCTGGCTGATGCCGACCTCGTAGTCAGTGCCCTTGAGCGCCTTGATCACCTCGGGCTGCTCACTCAAGGGCTTGTCCCAGTCCAGCATCCGGGCGATCTTCTCGTCGGGGAGGTCTACGGTGTAGAGGTGGCCGGCACGCTCTGGGCGCACAGCACCGCTTTCCAGCAGATCCGCAAGATGATTTGCATGAGCCTTCAAATTTGGATCTTCATCGTAACTACCCCTCAACTTCTTGATGGCAGAGGCGACATTGTTGTTCAAACCCAATGCACCCTTCATCACGGCGACGGGGTCTTCAAAACCAAACGGCATTAACTTCGTCGCGCTCTCTCTTGCTGCATCGTCAGCAAATGTCAACTTGTTTCCCGCAAGGGTTCTTCGGTAATCCTCTGCCACTCCAGGCGCTTCAGCGAAGTACAGCCCGTGCCCATACGCCTGCGCCCCCTCGCCCGTGCCGATTTTGCTGGCATCGAACCGGTCGAACTTGTGCGGGGAGCCGTGGTACACGGTCAGCAATGAGGCCACCGACCCGGTCGGATTCCTCACGATCAAATCTTCTGGCGGAACGTCATAGCTGCCATACGGGAAATCTTGCGCCCGCTGACTTGCCGTCATCCCCTCGCGTGTCTGGGTGGCCCTGGCCTCTGCCTCACCAGCCAGCCGCTTGTAGTATTCCATCGCGGCCCTACGCTGAAGCTCTTGTTCCATTCTCTTGACGGTGACAGGAATGGACTTGACGTAGTCGTCATAGATCCTTTGTTGATCCTCAAGAGGCCATTGCTTCAAGTGCTTGGTGTACTCCTCAAAGCTCATGGGGGTCGATACCTCGGCCCGAATGTCCGCAAGTATCTTGAGCGCCCGTGGGTCTTGGAAGGCCGCCTGTGGGTTTCCACCGGGCGCCATGTCCTCCAGGGTCTGGATAGCGTGCTGCATCTCGTGAAGCATGCTTGAGCGCGGATTTCGGATCAGGCCCGACTGGGTGACCTCCATCTCCATGCCGCCCTTGCCGCCCATCAGGGATGCGAGTTCACCGGAGCCACGGCCGCCCTGCAAGACATTTATGTCCGCAAGCTCGGGGTATGCCCGGTACAACTCGGGATGCTCAAGCACGAACTTGGCGCTCTGACCACGGACAGCGGAATTGCGGCCAAGCTCGTCGGCCTCTTCCTTCAGACGCTTGACTTGCTCGCGGGCGGGCCTCTTGGCCTCCGTCAGGGCCTTGGGGAACATGTCCTTCTGTCCAGGGGTGCCGGCAATCCTCTGCTGAAGATTCAGGGCCTCCTGCTTCTTCTGTGTGCCCAAATCCTTGAGATCCACCGGGCTGCGGTGAATCGCGCCCACATCGCTGATCTCCTGGCGCTGGATGCCGTCAGCGCCGCGAAAGGTTCCGGTCTGGCGCCAGATATCCACAGGATCTCTGCCCTCCTGCTCCATGCGAGCGGCAGCATCTGCCTTGGCCTTGTCCCAGGTCTTGGCCTTGGGGCCGATGAATATCCGTGGGATGCCCTCGGTCGAAGCCATCGCAAAGTCCTGGCCGGCACGCCTGATCGCCCTGGGCACAGCCATCACGGCCCTGGCGCCCGATAGCGGACCGGTGTATGCCCCGCCAGCCAACTGCCCAGCCCCGGTGAACATCTGCCCAACGGGCGTCTGGCTTGCCCCACGGAAGGGCAGGCGCTTCTCGATGTCCTCGGATGTCGGCAGGATGGTCTTGGACTCCTTGCCGGTGATCAGCTCGTAGGGCAGGCGGGCGAGGGACTCGATGTCCCCAGGCAGGCCCAAGGTGCCCGACACCAGACCACGGGCGACAGCCACCGGGATGTTGGCCGATGCCTCGCGGTCTTGCTGCGACTCCGGGCGGCGGCCAGCACTGCGGTAGCGCGGGGGGACGAACTCATTGAGCGGGTCACCGCCAGCAGTCCGAAAGCGCGGATCAACCGGCTCGCCGCCCTTCTTCATGTGGACATCGCCGCCCTTGGCGTACTGGCGCTCCTTGGCCATCGCCGTCAGTTTCGCAATCGCCCCGGTTTTAGCCATGCTCGGACCCCTTCACAGTGCCGACATCATAAACGCCGGGGCTTGTCAAGTCCACCCTCGACTCAAGCCAGTGATCAACCGCAGCGTGTGCCCACTTCGCTATCGTCTCCGACCGCATGCCCGGATCAACCAGCAACTCGAGCCGGTTCTCGCACTGGCTCACCCTGGCGAACTTCACACCATTGGTCGCGGACACGCTGATCATTGGACATCCTTCCTGTGCTTGCAGCCCTGGCACCGCTCGTCGGCCTGACCCAGGTCGGTTAGTGTGTACTGACAATCCTCGGCCATCTTGAACGGAACGATGGTCAGCTTCGGTATGCGCTGCACCCCATCGACCCACCAACCGTCTTGGGCGAAGTGGCTGCGCTTGAACGCCGGGCGGTTGTGGCAGCCGTAGGTCATGACGGCTTCCTCGCCCCGCTCTCAAACGCTTCCCGGCCGTCGGCGCTGCGGTGCGTGGCCACCCAATGCTCCTCGTCTAGGTCCGGATCGCACCAGCACTCGGACGAAAGCTCGTGCTCGTGAGTGTCGTCAATCGGCAGGACGTGAGTCACCAGACCGCCCGAGTCGGTCACGCCAGTGATGGACATCCAGGACATCTCAGACAGCACGGCCTCAAACCTTGTTCTCGTCCAGCCGGTGGTCGCCGCACCAGTCATTGACAAACACCACGGGGTAGCCGCTCATGGTCGGGGCATGCCGGCGACAGCGGCCCAAGTGACGGACCGGGTTCGGCGTGTCAATCGTTCCCTGCATTATTGTCACCTTGGGAACGAACCAGATGCATGTCTTGCACTTCATGCCTTGAGATCGGTGAATCCACGGGTCGGCTTGTTTGTCCTCTGTCATGACGGTCTCCTCAAGTTGCATACGGGTTAACCCTGCGCTGTCTGCCGGTGTCGGCGTAGTCGTCCTCATCCCAGTCATCGCGGGGCGGGGGGTCGATCTCGATCCAGCCGGCGTCCCGGAGATACCGCAAAGCCTGGGTGCAGGCGTCCACGAAGTCGTCGTGGGTAGTCTCAGGGAAGCTACAGATCTGACTGACGAACCCCTCGGCCCAGTCCTTGACGTAGCCCTTCCTGGCGTCCGACTCCGGTATCCAGACCCGGCCACGGGCGATGATGTTGGAGACGATGTTCAGGCGCTGCATCTTGTCGGCGTTGCCTGGGTTGTAGGCGCGGACGGGCAGATGCGCCCGCTGCAAGTCCTGAATCAAGCTGATGCCGGCGCTCTTGTCCTCGATCAGCAGCAGATCCACCCGCTTGCGATCCTTGCCCTCGCCGAAGATCGTCTCGTACTCCTCGATCACCTTGGGCCGCAGATCCGGGTACTGCATCCGCTCCTGCCAGCAGTCGATCACCATCACCGACATCGGGCCGTCCAGAGGCTTGAACATGCCGAACGTGATGCAGGCGGTCGGGTCGTTCTTAACCTTCTCGCTTGTCGCCACATCGTAGCTCTGGAGGATGTACTCGAACCTGGGGAACGCCCGCCCGGCAGGCCAAAGCCTGAACATGTCCCGGCTGACGATGCCGCCTTCCTCCGGGTCGATGATCTCGGCGTAGATCTCCTGGCGACCCAGGGTCGTGCCCTCGTACTGGAGGATCTGCTTCCTGAAGTTGTCCGACAGGTTGGCCAGATTGGCGTAGGTCGAGGCTGTCGTCAGGACAACGTCATCGCCCTCCCGGCCCACAAGCTCGACGATCAGATCCTTTGGCTTGGGCGTGGTGGTGCAGATGATCTTGGTGCGGGTGCCCAGGCGGACGCCGAACTGGATCTGGTCCCACGCCTCCTGTAGATAGTCCCAGGCGGCCAATTCGTCGCAGTTGTGTACGACGATTCCGTTGGCGATGAACTCGTGCTCCCCCTCAACCGTCAGGTTGTACGTCACCGAGTTCGGCAAGCGTTCGACGCGGCGTACCGCCAGTTGCCTCAGTGCGATAGGTCCGGACCGTGGACTTGTTGTTGCACTGCTTGCAGCAATACCGCTGGAATCGCTTCTTGGCAAGATATTCGCCTTCGCAGACAAGGCATCTCCGCAATTCCGGAACGAACTTGTTGATCCTCCAAGACTCAAGGCATGGCCTTGAACAGAACCTCCCAACCTCTCTTGCGGAGCAAGAAATAAAGCCCTGGCCACATTGAATGCACTTCGCAGGCTTTGGCGAGCGAAGAGACTCAAGCGTCGCGGCGGCGGCTCTTGCCTGCGCGTTTGATGTGGGTCGGCCCGTAGCGTGATGACGCTGATGATCGCCTCGCGGCATCGCCTCAAGATTGCCGGGATCGTTGTTGGCTTTGTTCCCGTCCTTGTGGTGAACAACCCACCCAACAGGGATTTGCCCGTAGTGCCGCTCATAGATGACGCGGTGTGCGTATCTGCTGCCGATGTACTTGTAGCCCATACCAAGTCCCCCGGTTTGATGTCGCCAGCGGGAATCCACTGGTCGCCAACGAGTATCGGGTGATCTACGGTAGCCGTCAAGCTCGTATCGCCACAATCCATTGATACCAATTCTGACGGATTGCCAGATACGCCAGCGGCCAGAACTCGACAAGGCCCGTGGCGGGTCATGACCATGTCGCCGGGTCGCACAAACTGGATGGCCTTCTCTCCGCCACCGGGTAACGCAATCATGGCATCTGGTGTGATGCACCATGCACCATGAAATTGTGGCCCCCGAAACCGCTCAGGCTCGCTGGCCGGGATGCCCTTGATCAGGCTGCCGTTGATCAGCTTGAGTTCGTGGAGGGCCTTGTTGTAGTCGGCGATCAGTGCCGACGGGATCACGGTCAGCAGGCCGGAGTCGCCCTCAAAGCACGTCGAGCGGACATCGCTCGAAGTCGGAGCCGCCACCAGCCAGCGGGTGCCGGGCTGCTCCCAAGCCCACCAGCCGATTTGTTCCGCCGCCGTTCGGGTTTTCCCTGCCCCACGGCCGGCGAGCATCAGCCAGATCGACCACCAATCCCCAGGGGGCAGCACCTGATGCTTGTGCTGCGACTGAAACCATGACATGCGCCATGCCCAGGCAAGCCTGACCTCGGGCTTGACCGCCTTGAGACTCGCCTGCACCTCTGGGTCGGCGAGGATCTCGGCCACATCAGTCATCAGCCTGCTTCTTCAACTCGACGTTCTTGAGCACCGCCGAGAGCAGGTTCTCTGCCTGCACCTCCGCCTCGATCTTGACCGGATTGTCTGCATCCCCGGCCAGGGCCACCCGCTCCCCGTACTTCTTGGGCTTGAGCTTCATGGCCGTCCACTTCCTAGCTTCGATCCGGTTCTTCTGCCATTGGAGGAAGGCCCCGTCCAGCTTGTGCTCTATCAGCATCCCGGTCTTCTTGTCCACCACCGGGATGATCTCAGGCTGCTCGTCGGCGATGGCGATGATTTCGTCGGCCAGGGTGTCAGCCTGCTCCTCGCGGGCGCGAGCGTACTGGTCAGCAAAATCGGGCTTCTTCAGCAACCACTCGTAGATCGTAGCCCGCTCTGGCATGCCTTCCATCTTTACGATCTCCCTGAGACTCTCCCCTTCTGCTATCCGTAGGCAGATGAGGTTTGCCATCTGTTGGGTGAATATCGTTGGCCTGCCCAACTTCTTCTTTTCGGGCTTCTGGGCGTTTTGCGGCGCGAGGCCTACCTGACCCTTGGTTTCGGGCTTTGAAGCCTCCTGGGGCTGTTTTGGCGCCTTCCTGGCACCCTTCTTGGCGGTTTCTGGCATGACCCGTATTCCTCGCTCAGTTGTTGGGGCCTACTTGCGGTCTCTGCGGTTCTGACTACTGTCGATACCCCGCATCATCCACTTTCGGCTTTTCGGCTTCAAGACGCGACAGACTCAATCAACTCCACCTGCTCCGGGGCGCGGTACTGCTCGATCTTCATGCCGGCCGTCAGAGCCTGTACGAGATCGTCCTGCGACGCCACCCGGATGTTGAACGTGCTGTTTGCGACATGACTCAGCGCCTGCTGACGCATGCCGGCTTTGACCAATCGAGCCCCCTGCGGGCCGTGGACGATGTAAATGCGATCTGCCATTTTGGCTCTCCATGTTGATTTATGTACCCGACATACAGACGGTCGAAACCGATTCGGTTTCTCTTCGCTTTCGGTTCGCTGTTGATCCGCTTTGTGGCGTTGGTGGCTGGTTATGAGTCCAGCATCTACTGCGTCAATTCGCAGTCGTTTTCCACACTTCTAAACTACACCAACACGATTGGGGACTCGTCGTGCGTCCTTCGATTGAGCGGCGACACCGGCCGCATCCCCATGCGTGTTAGCTGTTGGTGCAGCGGCCTCACCACAGTTCTACGCCGCCAGCTTCGCCGTGCCGCGCAGTGGTCGCGCACGATCTACTCCGATTCAATGCTACAGCACCAACACGGCTGGGGATTAAAAGTTCCCTGTTTATCCACCCCGGAAGTGGCAAGTACCTATCAATCCCCATGCGTCTTGGTGCGGACTACTACCCTACTCGCGCATGCGCTTTTGGAGCTTCGCCCGCGTTGCCATTTTAACCGATTTCGACTGCCGGTGGTGAGATTCTGAGCATAGCAAGCCCATACCGTGAGGCACGGGCCCGCTTTCCTGCCGTATGGAGCCATTCCTCGACAGCACCCCAGACTTCTTTCAACCGCCCGGCTCTAGGGTTCGCCCACCGCCCCCGCTATGGCTTGCTCGTGTCACGGGGTTTATCACTCATCACCACCGACGTACCGCATGATGTGCGGTTGCCAAGAAAACAAAAAAGCCGTTTACTGCTGCGCCCGGTAGTAGTGCCCTTTCGGGCCAGACGCATGAGTAAACGGCTTCAATTTGTTGACTACTACGACAACGTAGCGGAGTATACGCCCGACTCAACGGGTGTCAACAGGTGCTATGAATTATTTTTATAACCGATTCGCTTTCGACTGGGTTTCGGTTCGCTTACAGAAAGCACGCCAGCAAGACCACGCCGAAAAACGCAACGGCTGCCAGCACCTCCCAAACCAACCCCTCCTCGCCCTGGATTGGGCAGTCCCGGCCCTGCTCGCACTGATGATTGCAGGGTGGGCAGTCCCAGTCGTCGAACAGCGGCATCTCGTCTTTTTCATCTTTCATGACTGACCCCTTGCTCGGATAGCTGCGGCTTTCCTGCCTCTTGCCACATCAAGAATGTCAGCGCAAGCCCTACACCGCCTGTGGCCTTGAGTTGTGATGCGAGTGTTTTCTGGGGTGAACTCGTGTCCCCGATGGCAATGCGTCATCCTTGATTTCCCAATCGTGCAAATACGTTTTTTCTTTGCCGCGTCTTGCATGTTGTCCGTTCTGTCGCCAAGAAACAGGTGGTCTGGATTGACGCAAATCCGGTTGTCGCACTTATGCAAAACCCAAAGCCCGCTTGGAATTGGGCCACGCTCAAGCTCCCATGCAAACC
>Ga0181352_1000844_pt1 | contig 12536 bp, 10 predicted proteins | sample Fa13VDMLBSN_FD_130103 | JGI IMG/M metagenome (GOLD analysis project Ga0181352, IMG submission 130103) | Freshwater viral communities from Lake Michigan, USA - Fa13.VD.MLB.S.N | ecosystem: Environmental > Aquatic > Freshwater > Lake | place: USA: Michigan | collected 2013-09-23 | reverse complement strand
GCAGCACCAAAAAAAGTGGAAGACGTCTGGATCAGTGCTTGCAACAGCCACCTCTTGAGCTTCGAGAACATCAGCTTTCTCGGCCAAGAGTACCAAGATGCACTCTGCGTAATGGCGACTGGTGGAGCGCATGCCACACGGACCCATTACTCCAACCTAGATGAAACGATCATTGAGTCAAGAAAACCAATCGTCATCAACGGCATCGTGGTGAACGTCACTGCCCAAGATTTGCTTGATCGATCCCTCAGCATCGAACTTCCGCCTGTCGAGAGGCGGCTGCAAAGTCAAGAAGTGACCGCCGGTTTTGAGGTTCACTATCCGCATCTGGTTGGCTCACTGCTGGATGAATTCGTCAAAGCGCTAAGTATGCTGGGAAGCATCACCATCGGTGATGAAGACAAGCCTCGCATGCTCGATTTCGCCTATCTGGGTGAGGCAGTGTTTAGAGCGAACGGTTTGCCAGCTGGCGCTTTCATTGCTCAGTACAAGGCATTGCGGCAGAAGGGCATTGAGCGAACCATTGAGGCATCCCCCATTGGCTTGGCTTTGTTGAGTTACCTTCAAGACTGCCCTGATGGGTGGTCAGGGCAACTGACACACCTGTTGAGGCTTTTGGATGGGTATAAGCCAGCAGGTGGAAGCAACTGGCCTCGATCTGCCAAAGCGCTGGGTGATGCACTTCGCCGCCTGTCTCCGGCCCTAAGAACCCTAGGCTTTCAGTGCAAATCAAGACCTAAACAACATGGATCGATCGTCTGGGAGATTCAGCCTACACCCATAAAAAGTTCAATTCAAAGTCCCCCAAGTACCCCAAGTCCTGAAATCGAGGGCCTGACGAATGTCGGCTCAGGACATGGGGGACTTTCAGGACATGAAAACTACAACAGGGCGGGTCTGATTGATCCCGTAAGCTGATCAAGCTGCTGACAAGGTCGATGGGGTTAAAGACTAAAAAAATTTAACCTCATCGTTCGCCCCCCAAATTACGCTGCTGTTCCCTCTCGCGAAACATCCGCACGACACCTTCTGTGTTGTAGACGCCCTTATATCCGGCTGGTTTGCGGCCACGCATCCGTGGGCCCTCACCCATCTTCAGGACGCGCATGGCATCCTCTAGCTGACGAATAAAGACTGCGTCCTGCCTGTATTGCTCTTTGGCTGCTTTGGTGGACTCACCATGCAGTGTGTTGGCTTCAGCAATACGCCGCAGGACATCTGCCGAGTGCGGCCTGCCCCCATGAACTTGGCATTTCTGCGTGGCCGATGACTTGAGGGCAGGCTTTGCACACTGACGTTTTGACCGTGTAGAACGTGCCGTGCAGCGAAGGCAGCGGATTTTTCCACCCGCAGTGACCAAGTACTGTTCGTACCTCCTATCACCATGCTGACCTTCGATGATCTCTTGACGTACTTGAGCACTCATTCAGCAACTCACCTTTCTGCCTATATTTTAAGCAATTCAAGGCAGGCCGCGGCGTGAAATCCAAAGGTGATCTTTAGAGCAAATCACAGTGCAAGAGTGGACCGGAGTCCCATCTGACAAAGCGGGGGTGGGGGTACGGTGGGGGTCTGGCCGTCGGGAACTGAATTCGCTGCCCCCCCGATGGTCACCCCAAACTGCCCCACTTATGGCCGGTCAAACTGCTCGGGTGCCTTGTGGCGCAGCTTGGCCACGAAGCGCTTGACCGAGTTGTAGGCCCCCGCAAAGCCGTGGCTGTCGACTAGGTCCTGGTAGATGGCCACGGCATTGCGCTTGAGGCGCAACTGGGCTTCGATGAACTCGCGGTGGGGCTCACACAGGGAGCTGGCCACCGGCACGGTTGCGGCAAGAGCCGGTGGCCGGGGTGGGGCAATTTGACGGACTGTCGGCGCCGAGCCGGTGGCCACCCCGGGGCAGTTTGCCCGTTGCTCGGTGGCAAAGCGCTGTTGGTAGGCGCGGATGGTGTGACGGGAAATGCCCGTAACCCGCTCGATCTCTCGCTGGCTGGCATTGGCCTTGAGCAGCGTCCAAATCGTGGTTTGCAAGTGTGGCTTCAAAACGTTCACTCCTGTGATCCCCTCTGTGATGAGGGGGTTGAAAGTAACGTCTTGCCGCCCAGCCTGGGGGGGCCTACACAACAGATTCAATGCGTCAGATCACCCCTGGCCGGGTGGGGCAGTTTGGGTGGCCATAAGTGGAGCACTTTGGGTGGCCGCCGGGGAGTGCAGCTGGTTCATGGGCAAGAAACGACCAGTACGCGCATTGAGCGACGCCTTGCCAGTGCCCGGCTGGCAGTGCTGGAGATGGCCGGTCACGCGCTTGGGTTCATGCACGGTGGCCGAACTCGGGGACGAAAGCCAGCGCTGATGGGCGAGGTCGAACAGGAGTTGCAGCAGGCCCTACGGCAAGCGATGGCTGACACGATCAAGCGCCGCTGATCATGAGGCGCAGACCTATGCGGCCAGGAAAACCCTGCTGCGGTGATAGTCCATGTAAACCTGTTGACCGGGCAACAATGGTTTAGGCATCACCTCATGGCGGAACTTCCATGCCGATATGACTGACTTTGGCAGTGACTGACTGACGATCAGAGTCCCATCGTTCACAAAGGAAATGAACCCCTTGTCAAACAAATGATCGACATGAGGGGATAGGAGTAGCCCGTTGTGGCCGTCAAGCCTCTCGCGGTTATCACTGTCAACCCAAGGCTTGATATGACTGGCCCTTAGAAATCGCCGGTCAGTTACCCCGGTGATCCTGCAATAAGGCTCAATCAGTTCCACGCGAGACCTGAAGAGCCCCTGTCCTATGCGGGCGTTCACCAATTGCTGCTGGACGGTTACTTGGACGCTTGGATCAGAAAGAACCCGCTGAACGTCCCGCATAGGGTTAGGCTCGGGTACGGTGGACTGCGCAATCTCTTCAGCCTGCCCGGCCAAGAGGCGGTAGGTGACCGCCCCCATATCGTAGGGGACGGGCGCCAGGTAGACGCCTTGCAGCCCATTGCCGTTCGCCTGAAGCGGGGAGAACTTTTCCGGCAGGGTAGGGCCAATGAGGTCCATGTGGTCCTTTGGCCGGACAGTATGTCTAAGTTAGGTGAATCGAACGGGCAGGTACCACCCTTCATCGCTCTAGTTGGCGCCGGCAGAACCGAACTCTGGGGGCTTGGGCGCTGATGAGCATTCCCCGGTCACAACGCCGACAGCCTCGATCAAGGGCATTGGGTACGCAGTCTGATCACACCGGATTGTCACGAGTCAACACACGACGCGTCTGCGTCTTTGACCACCGATCAAACCTGAGTCTGGATGTTTGATCGCTATGTCGATAACTATCGCCGTCTCGCTGACCAGAAAAATCTGGGCTAATTACATCGGCTATGATCTGCTGGCTTCCCGGCACCGCCGATCGGGATCGGCCCGATACAGGTATGTGTTGAAATCACTGGGCAAGCCATCCCGTGTTTTCTTACTGGATGTTATGCTCTTCCAGTGTTGGAGGGTCAGAGACTTATGTATGCATCCAACGGCTCAAATTTAATGTATGCAATAATTTTGAAAATGTTTTAACCACTTCGCAATCGAAATTTACTATGAAAAAATACCTGATTATTTTGCTTTATCCGTTTCTTTTCACTAGCTCGTATGCGACTGATTTCTCGTCCTTAGAAAGAGCTGAAGCAAGTTGCAATGCCATTCACTCCGATCCGACCGATATGAGGCTGTGGCGGTGTCTTGCAGACGCCCACAGGGTTTTCAGAGAATCAACCAGGTTAAACTCGATGAAGTCGTATGCGAATAATAAAGCATTTGTTTTGGAGCAAATGGGCTATCTTACGCAGGATGCACTGAGCGGCAAAATTTCAAACGAAGAATACAAGTTAAAAGGCAGGCACCTCTTGCAGGTCAATGATGAGTTATTCAGAGATGCGAAACAAGCACTCCGACGTGAATTAAAAGATATCACCGACCAAATGGCGGCTCAACAGAGTTCACTTTTTTTGAAAGAGTAGTCAGAAGTTTGTCCGGTCAAGTTCGCGATTCCAATTCCAATTCGACTACATACATAATTAATGGCAGGATTATTAACTGTCGTAGATTTGGCGCATTCATAGATTGCAATTAAAGAGTAACTTCCTGATCGCCTGTGTGGCTCAGAGTACCTGTTCGTTTGCCCAGATTAAAAAATCATTGCTCAATTTGCCTCGAGGGTACCCATCTGAGAATTGGTGATGATGGTAGATGATTGCCGCATGGGGTCTATGCCGGGAAAGTCAATCGGGGAAAAGGATAGATATCGGCGCATACTTGGGCTAAGCATCGGCGATGCCGCAATCACCGTCGGAACCACCTGATCAACTCCCGCCGCGACGAATCGTCGACAGCACCAACTCACCGCCCGTGAGGCTGCCATATTCCCATGGCTGCTGCTTGCCCCCAGTGGCCTGCATCACTTTCTCGCGTACCTTGCGCAGCACCACGCCAATGTCTTGTGGGTCGCCAATGTGTTCAAGCAGCGCCTGCGTGAATGGCGAGTTCTTTTGGCCGACGCCGTCCAGCGCGACTTGGCCGTCTTTTGTCGCGTAGCTGATCAGCGTCCCCTGAGTCACCGAGATGGGGGCCAGCCCCTTCGAGACACTTCTGTCTCCCGTGCGCTGCAATGGGTTGTCGCGGCAGGCATCGAGAAAAACCAGCTTGGTTTTACCGGGCATGAAGTTTTCAACCACTGAGTTGAGCGAAACGCCTTGTATGGTGGCTTGTGCCACGTCGGTCTGATCCACGTCGATGGGCAGAATGTAGTTGGTGCCGAAAATTTGCACACCATGGCCCGAATAGAAAAGCAAGCTCAGGTCGGCACTGGCAGCGCTGCGCCTGAACTGCGCCATAGCCTGAACAAGGCGCTGCCTTTTGGCATCAGTGACTGTGGTGACAGTAAAGCCCATTGACCGCAGCTTTTGGCTGATGGCGGTGGCGTCGTTGACTGGGTTATCGAGCCTGCCAGACCCCGCATAGGCCGCGTTACCAATTACCAGAGCGTGGGCATTACGCGGAGTAGATCGCAGAGATGGGGACGTAGATTGCGTGCTTTGAGCCTGAGCGGCGGCCAGTTGCTGTTGTAGCTGATGCTGTTGCCGACGCGCTTCTTCGGCTTGCGCAGCCAATTGCTGTTCAAGCTCTTGCTGTTTCCGTCGCGCCGCTTCGGCCGCTGAGGCCAGACGATCCCGCTCTGCCCTACCGGTGTCCACAGCGGTAGATGCAATTTGCATGGCTCCATCAAATGGAAATCGGCTTCTATCAAGCGCGTAAGAGTTGACTAACTTTCCGTCTGCCCACTGCCCTGACGCAAAGATGGTCCCATCCGCGCGGTACTCAATCCCCTGACCATTTCGCAAGCCACTCCGCCACTCACCGACGTACTTGTCGCCATTGGCAAAGGTGTACGTCCCTTTGAACCTCTGGTCATCCCTAAACTCGCCTTCGAAAACTGCGCCGGCGGGATATGAATAGGTTCCATAGCCGTGCCGTTTGCCATCCCTGTATTCACCTACATATCTATGTCCAAGATAGGGGCCGTCAGACCAAGTTTGCGTTCCTCTCCCATTTCGCTTGCCGTCTCTATACTCGCCCACGTACTTAGTACCGCGGGGGTCGGACCAGGTCCCCTGACCGTGCTGAAAGCCATTTCGGAACTCTCCGACGTAGCTGGAGCCGTCAGAAAAGGTTATGGCGCCAACACAATCATTCCATTGGAGAGATGCAGTCCCCATCGGGCACGGCGGCAACAAAGACTGCGCCCATGCAGCCATAGGCAGCAGACACAACAACAGGAAGTGGATCAGAAAGCGCATCGTTTCAGTTTATTGCCGATCTGGAGAACATGAAAGACCCGGGGCTGAGATCGGACGAGCGGATTAGTGTGTAAGGTCAACTGTGGGTCCCATCCACAGAATTAGGGGGGGTGGGGGAGGCATTGGGTAGCGCCTGCCAAAAATCGAGACCCCGGGCGGCCACCATAGACATGGTCCTCGGCAAAGACCTGCGCGATGCCGCGCGACAGGCGCGCACTACCCTGATGTCCAACGTTATACAAAAATGCCCTGATGTCTTGATGATGAGTGCAAAACAGTGATTGCCGGATGCTAAGCGGCCTTGGTCCAAAGACGGGTGCAGGGGTACGGTGGAGGTCTGGCCGCCGGGAAATGAATTCGCTGCCCCTCATCCATCACCGCAGCACAGACGGGCCTGAGGATGTAAGCTCGCCTTATGGCACTTAGGAATCTTGCCGGCATGCGAACGGCAGCCGCCCTCGCCTTTGCGCTCGTGGCTTGTGCAGCACCTGCGACCGCGGCCCCAAGCGAAACGTCCCTCATCCAGCGCGCATCGGCCGCAGTGGGCTTGAAAGACCCCGTCCGGCTGGCGAATCTGGTGGGCCGTCAGGGCGCCGGGATCGCTCACCACGGCACCGACAACCTGCCACCGCCAAGCCGGCGGCATTTATTCGTCAGACAGCTCGTGGCGGTATTGGGGGCCTCTACCCCAGTTTGCTTCGGCTACAACGCAGGAAGCGACAAGACCACCGTCTTCTTCACTGCCACAGGACTCGACTGGTCAAAGGGAGGGCTGGACGCCGAAGCTACCGGCATGCTGGCGCTGCACTTCGACCGGCCGCTAACTTCCAAGATACCCGCGAGGCTGGTTTGGGTCACACCGATCACGCGGGAGGATGTCGACCTGTACGGCGGCCACCACGCCTGCTGACAGCCGCCTCAGATGCCGTCTGAAGGCCCATATCGCGCCGTCGCCCTTTACCCGCGTTCGGCCCAGCGACGCTCGCCCTCAGCGCTGGGGCCGGATGGCAGAAAGCACCAACTCACCGCCCGTGAGACTGCCATATTCCCAAGGCTGCTGCTTGCCGCCAGTGGCCTGCATCACCTTCTCTCGCACCTTACGTAGCACCACCGCGATGTCATTGGGGTCACCCAAGTGTTCAAGCAAGGCGGTGGTGAAGGGTGAATTGCGGGACCCCACTCCATCTTCGGCAGTTTGTCCGTCTTTGGTGGCGTAGCTGATCAGGGTGCCCTCTGAAACATTGATCGGCGCCAAACCCCGAGCCACTCCCCGGAGGCCAGAATTCATCAATGGGTTGTCCCTACAGGCATCTAAAAAGACCAGCTTGGTTTTGCCCGGCAGGTACTGCTCTACGACCTGCGTGAGCGATACCGCCTGAAGCGTTGCCTGCGATGGATCGCTCAGGCTCATATCGACGGGCACCATGTAGTTGATGCCCTGAATCTGCACACCATGCCCCGCGTAAAACAGCAGGGTCAGATCGGCCCTCGAAGCGGTTCTGGCGAACTCAGACAAGCCCCTGACCATCTGCTCACGGCTGGCGTTGCTGATCTCAGTCACCTTGAACCCCATTGATCGCAACTTTGTCGACATCGCCGTGGCGTCATTGACTGGATTAGCAAGCCGGGACGCGGCCTGATACGCCGAATTGCCAATCACCAGAGCGTGCGCCTCTTGGACGGAAACAATGTTCTGCATAGCCCGGGCATCGACCATTTTTTTTCGCTCGGTATCGGCTTCAGCGCGGATTCTTGCAATTTCAGCAGCCGCTCTGGCCTCGGCATTGGCTACTGCTTGCTCCTGTTGCCTGCGCTGTTCTTCCAGACGCTTACGAAGGCTCTCGTTTTCCTCGCGATAGAGAATTTGCTCGACTTGGTTGCGGTCAACTGTGATAGCACTCTGTTGGGCAATGACTGGAGCCGGGGTGGAGGCAATCATTACCGCAGCCAGTTGCACTGGCGCAGCGCTGCTCGTTGAAGGCAACCCCCTCACAGACACACCACCGATCTCAACATTCAAAGCGGCAACGACGACTTCCCCAGAGTCGCTGACCTGAAATTCAACATTCACCTTCATCGCTTTAGGCTCAGTCAGGGCTGCCCGTCTAAAAGCCTGGGTTGTGCCGGAAAACGAAAAGACTTGTTTTTCTAGACCTTCAATCACACTGACGATAGTTAAGTCTCCGGTTTGCTGATTCAAAGCAACATCCGAAAGGGTGGCCGCGGGCGCTATCACGCCGATGCCCAAAAGAATCAGTTCACGTCGCCGCTCGACAACTTTGGCCTCTCGTTCCTGCCGCAGCTTGTTGTATTCGGCGACTCGTCTGTTTCGATCTTCTACGCGCAGTCGATGCTCGGACAGGAGACGATCTATCGCCCGGCTGCGCTCCGCTCGTGCTGACTCGACCCGGCCTTCAAATTCTTTATTGGTCTCCCACACGTCCTGTTTGAGTGAGATGGCTGCGGGATAGGCCGGAGGCGGTACTTCTTCTAGAGCCTTAGCATCAGGGGTTAGCCAGTCTCTTAGCTCGCTTTGGACGCCCCGATCAAGTCGCTCCCTCCACGGAAGCCGCCTTAAGCTATTGGAATTGAGGCGAGCAGATAAGCTCATCGCATCCGCGGCTGCGATTTGCGTTGCCGCATCGAATGGGAAACGGTTCCTATCAAGCACAAAAGGTTTGGTTAGTCGTCCGTCTATCCACTGTCCCGAGTTAACGATGGTCCCATCCGCACGGTACTCAATACCCTGACCGTTAAAGTTGTCGTCCTTGAACTCACCCACGTACTTTCGGCCGCCGGCCCACGTGAAAGCACCCCGACCAGTTCGCTTGCCGTCCTTGAATTCACCCACATACATGTCGCCATCGGGCCATGTGAAGGTACCCCGACCATTGAATCTACCGTCCTTGAACTCACCCACGTACCTTTCCCCGTTGATGTGGGTCCACATGCCGTGTCCGTTGAGCTTGCCGCCCCGGAACTCACCGTCGTATTTATGACCATCCGAGTAGATTGTGCTGCCGAAACAGTTATGCCAATTCGCTTGAACGTCTTTCGGACACGCCGGCAAAGAAGACTGCGCCCAGCCAGCCATAGGTAGCAGGCACAGCAACAGGAAGCGGATCAGAGGGCGCATCAGTACAGTTTATTGCTGATCTGGAGAACATGAAAGACCCAGCGCAAGAGTCGAACGAGCGGATTAGTGTGTAAGGTGACCTGTGGGTCCCATCCACAGATTTAGGGGGTGGGGGTGGGGTGGGGTCGGCGCGGGCTGAAATTGCAAGGGCCGGAGGGGGGCCGTACAACGTCAGCGTCGACACCACCCTCGAAACAAGCAAAGAATCGCTTCGCTTGCCCCATGTCAGACAGGGGTTTAGGACACTTTTAGGACACCCACAAGAAAAAAGCCCCTGGCATTTCTGCCAAGGGCTTGATTTCATTAGAGATTTTTGGTGGGCGGTACATGGATCGAACATGTGACCCCTGCAGTGTGAATGCAGAGATACGGGTGTTTTTCAATCAAAAAGTGCAGGGTTCTTCTATTGTAAGATTCCATTGATGTCCTAAAATGTCCAGCTATGTTTAGGACAATCTTAGGACACGAGGATGGCACACCGCATTGACACCGTTGAAGGCCGCAGTCGCCTGAAGGCCAGAACGCCACCCTACTGGCAAAAGCTAAGCACCGGATGCCACATCGGCTTTCGCAAGTCAAAGGGGACAGATGGCACTTGGCTCGCGCAGGCATATGACTCAAGCACCCAAAAGCAGACCCGTCAAAGCTATGGCAAGCTAGATCACTTACCACCACACCAGCAGTTCGACGCGGCCAGGAAGATGGCAGAAGCTTGGTTTGAACACCTCGGGCGCGGAGGATCAACAAAGATCATCACGGTTCGTACAGCCTGCGAACGGTATGTTGAGCGACTGCAGGGTGCAGGTGCAATGACGAACGCCGCCGACACTGAGGCGAGATTCAAGCGTTGGGTGTACCCGGACAAAATCGGCGATCAGGCACTCACCAAGCTCACGCGTAAAGCAGTTGAAGACTGGCGCCATAGATTGGCAAGAACACCAGTGTTGACAAATCCGCACACTGATAGGTCACTGACTCGTGAAAGGTCACCTGCCTCGCTGAATCGGGACATGGCGGCGCTTCGAGCAGCACTGAACAGTGCTTATGACAATGGCGAGGCTACAAACGACTCGGCATGGCGAGTGGCTCTGAGGGCAATCGAAAACGCAACCAATCGCCGCGACACATATCTTGACCGGTCACAACGTGCAGCATTGATTGCCAAAGCTGATGCCAACTTAGGTGCTTTTTTACGCTGCCTGTCACTTGTGCCACTTCGCCCCGGCGCGCTAGCTTCGCTGACGGCGGGGAACGTAAACCTCCAGCTAGGGGTGTTGACGGTAGGGAAAGACAAGTCCGGGCGAGACAGGAAGATCAAGCTGCCCGAATCAACAGCAGCAGTATTTGCCACCTTGACCAAAGACAAGCTCCCATCAGCACCACTGCTGGCTCGCGCTGATGGCAGGCCGTGGGACAAAGACGCATGGAAAGCCCCGATAAAAACAGCAGCAGCGTCTGCCGGCTTGCCAGATTCCGTAACGGCGTATACCTTGAGGCACAGCACCATTACCGATTTAGTTACGAATGGGCTTGACTTGCTGACGGTAGCTCAACTGAGCGGTACAAGTGTTGCCATGATCGAGAAACATTACGGCCATCATCGGGCAGATCACGCAGCAAAGGCACTCGCTGGTCTCTCTCTGTGAGGAATTCAAGAGAAGAGTAATACGTTTAAACGATTAGGATGGAGTTTAAAAAATCTTCATTGCAATGTTGACAACTCCAAGAAAGTCCTTACAATTCGCGCATGGTTACAAAAGCGGCTCACCACCGCGGACTCAAGGCTGTAAAGCCCCTTGATTCTCATAGACCGATATTGGTACGCGGTCATTAAAATGCGGACTCCAATTTATTGGAGATGAATGGAGACAACCGAAATCCGCTAGTTGTCAGAGGTACCAGAGGCTTGTGTAGCAACCGCTATGCAGGCTTTTTTTTCGCCTGTATAGCGCATCTTCAAAAGGAGCGCCTATGCGCGAAAGAACACAAACTCCAGTCACCCTTTACCGATGTAAGTCCGTTCAAGAAAGGACCGGATTGGTCCGATCTGCCATTTACCAATTGATGGCTGATGGCGATTTTCCTAAGCCGATAAAGATCACCGCCAAAGCTGTTGCTTGGCCCTCATACGAAATCGACAATTGGATTTTGAGTCGAATTGAGGCCGGACAACAAAGTAATGACGGACAGAACTTGGTTGATGTACCGGTGGTTGACAAATCACAGCTTACTCACGGTCCGCTAAAGCGGGCTTACCGCGAGACAGCACTTAAACAAAAACCCAAAAAATAAAGCCGCTGACCCATTGCAGTGGGAGCGGCTTTATGACACGGTTTTTAGCTTATACCTGTGTGCATATTTTAAGCTTCAGGCACTGCTTTGGCAATCCGGCATTCATTAAAAGGAATGCTCATGCAAAAGAAAAAATTGACCTTGAAATCACCTTCAAGGACTCCAGAGCCATCCCTCGGGGTTGCTTACACCTCACCGACCTGCGTCGTTGCAGGCCGCCTTTCCAAACGACCAGGCCCGAAAAGCTGCCCTGCAGTTATTGAGCGCTTGCACCAACTCGTCAAAGATCGTCGCGAAGTCTTCATCCAGATGCGACACGGTGCTGGCTACTGCGGTGTCCCTGTTTTGCTTGAGGATGGTTGGCTAACTTTGAATCAGGCATCCATACACGGCAGCAAGCAGACTGCGGCTGTCGACTCCGTCCTGATCCAGATACGCGATGGCAGTTTCATTGCCCATGTTCATGCTGCCAAGCCTCAACCCACAAAGGAATAAAAATGACAAAGCCGACTAAAAAATCCGACAACGGCCCTTCCCTAGCTGATCAGGTGATCGACCTCGTCGTTAAAGCATGTGAGCTTGTTCACACCAAGCAGAAGGAACCCTACGCCATCATCGATGCAGCAGGTGTCCGTCAGGTCCTCAGTATCAAAAGCGCCAGTTTCAGCGAATGGGTCGCCAGTCGCTACTACGCTGAGAAAAAAGCATCCCTCTCCGATGCCTCACTTCAAACCGCCCTGAACATTCTCAGCGGCAAGGCTGTCTTTGAAGGACGAACGGTTGAGGTTCATACGCGAATAGCCAAAACAGAAGCTGGTTACTGGCTAGACCTGTGCAACGATCAATGGCAGGCCGTGCGCGTCGACGCGTCAGGCTGGCAGGTTGTGTCAGGGCCTATGACCCCACTCTTTCGGCGCAGCAGCTCTATGCAGCCTATTCCTACGCCAGCTAAAGGCGGCTCACTGAACGAGCTGTGGCGCTTGATCAACATACCTCAAGAGGATCGCTGGCTGATCGTTACATGGCTGCTTGAATGCCTACGGCCCGAAACGCCGCATGTCGTTTTGGAGCTAGTGGGCGAACAAGGCTCTGCCAAAAGCACCACACAAAAGATTTTAAAAATGCTAATCGATCCAAACATTGCGAACCTTCGGGCAGCACCAAAAAAAGTGGAAGACGTCTGGATCAGTGCTTGCAACAGCCACCTCTTGAGCTTCGAGAACATCAGCTTTCTCGGCCAAGAGTACCAAGATGCACTCTGCGTAATGGCGACTGGT
>Ga0181352_1000843_pt1 | contig 12545 bp, 22 predicted proteins | sample Fa13VDMLBSN_FD_130103 | JGI IMG/M metagenome (GOLD analysis project Ga0181352, IMG submission 130103) | Freshwater viral communities from Lake Michigan, USA - Fa13.VD.MLB.S.N | ecosystem: Environmental > Aquatic > Freshwater > Lake | place: USA: Michigan | collected 2013-09-23 | reverse complement strand
GAGCATTATAATCCATATTAATAAATATTGTTGTTGATTGTAATTTAAATAATATGTATTTTTTTACAAAACAAAAGTTAATGGATTTAATAAACACACACCCAATTAAAAAATCTGACTTAGGTTTCCACGGTAATTTATTTGGAGGTAAACTACTAGCTTGGATAGATGCGTCAGCGGCAGGTTATGCAATGCAATTATGTGACACCCCAAGGATGGTTACAGTATCTATCGATAAATGTAATTTTGAGAAACCAGCAAGAGAAAGTCAATTACTTAAAATTTACGCAAAACCATCTATTGTTGGTTACACTTCGGTAACACTATATATGGAAGCAAGAGCACATAACGTATATACAGGTAGACAAGTTTTGGTTTTAAAAACTCATATAAAATTTGTTCATATTGACGAAGAAGGAAATCCAATTCCTATTGGAGAGAAGGGAAAAAATAGAATAACTAAATTAATAGAAAAAATAGATGAGAATGAAGCAAGTATTTGATTTTAATGATATAACACTTTTACCTCAATTTAGTTATGTGGAAAGTAGATCAGAATGTGATACTAAAATTAAATTTGGTAAGCACACGTTTAAATCTCCTGTGGTTCCCGCAAATATGGAAAGTATAATTGATGTATCATTAGCGGTTAAATTGTCAGAGAAGGGTTATTTTTACATTTTACATAGGTTTGATATTGATGAGGTTTCTTTCGTTAAAACAATGAAAGACATGGGTTTAATCTCATCTATCTCTGTTGGTGTTAATGAGGATTCTTACAGATTAATTGATGAACTTGTTTCTAAAGATCTTGAGCCAGATTTTATAACTATTGATATTGCTCATGGTCATTCTATTAAAATGAAAAAAATGGTTCATTATATAAAAAATAGAATGATGAATACATTTCTTATAGGTGGTAATGTTTGTACTCCTGAGGCGGTAAATGATTTAACTGAATGGGGTTGTGACGCAATTAAATGTGGTATTGGTGGTGGGTCTGCATGTACGACGTACCACTCAACAGGGTTTGGTAATCGTGGTTGGCAAGCATCAATGATAGAACAATGTTCAAAAGTATCAAAAGTGCCGATAATTGCGGATGGATCAATAAAAGAACATTGTGATATTGTAAAAAGTTTGGTATTAGGCGCTTCAATGGTTATGGTTGGTGGTATGTTATCGGGATATATTGATTCACCAGGTGAAAAAGTTAAAAACGTAATTGATGGTAAATGGTATAAAGAATTTTGGGGTAGCGCCTCATCACATCAATCGGGCAAAACAAATAGAATTGAGGGAATTAAAAAACTTGTACAATTTAAAGAATCTTCAGTGTTCGATAAATTAAAAGAAGTCGAGGAATCAATACAAAGTGCAATATCCTATGGAGGAGGTAACCCATCAACCATAGAATGTTTGTTAACGGTTGAGTTTGTTATTAAGTAATTACCAAGTTCTACAAGCCCAATATCTTGGTTTCCATCTTGGTCCTGGACTATCACAATTATGTCTAGCTCTGAATGATCTTCTTCTTTCAGGGTTATTCTTTTTTATGACCATTCTTTTACCTTTTGCTGATTTACCACCAAAACCAAAATTAACTTTTACAACTTTACCTTTATCGTTTTTTACGTATACCTTGAATTTTTTTATGTCTCCTTGCATTATCTTACCAAGTTGTACTTTTCTTCCTTGATATTCTGCCTCACTAATAAAGTCGGCATTTTCAACAGAACCATAAATGTCTTCATATAAAATATTAAAAAATTCTTCTTTTATTATCTTATTAAGTAATACTTTTATTGTTGACTCATTTATCATATTAAATTAATTTATTAATATAAATATTTGAAAATTCGCTAATTTCGATATATTTATGTAAAAAATGATAATATGAGAATGCGTAGAATTTCAGAATCAGATATTAGAAGAATCACGAATAGAATATTAAATGAAGAGGATTCGGAAACAAAAAGAAAAAAAGGACAAGTAAAACCAAGATGTGTTCCTGAAAATGTTATTCCTTTAGATGAAATAGTAGGAAGATCTGAAGAATTTAATAAATATTCTCCAGGTATAACAAAAAGACAATCAGGAGTAAATTCAATGGTAGATACTTTAGGGATATTAAATAATATTAGATTGTTTAAAGACGTAAAAGATGGTGGATCCCATTTGGCTTATGAAATGATGAATCATTTAAATAAGTTTAGAAATAAAAACTATTATGATGAAACTACAGGTGATTGTCATAAAGCAATGGATAAAATAACTGAACTATATAAAGAAAACGAACACGGTACTGAACTTGTTAAAGATATTGAGAGGGTTTTAAACCTACAAACAAGAGAAGATGAATATACTCCTTCGCCAAGAGCAAAAGAGTATTTAAAACAGTGTGTAAATCTTGTTAAAGGACAATAAGAGTTTGCTTAGGATCGTTACCGTTATTGGTAACAAATAAAGGGACAATTCGCTACTGTCCCTTTTTATTTGTCTAAAATTCTCATTAATAATATGGAAAATTATAAAGTAAATAGTTTTTACATAAAAAAATTAATATTTATAATTAAAACAAATAACTATGAAAAATTTCTTTAAACAACTATTCTGTGACAACAACTCAATAAACGAAAAATCCGTAGTAGGGTTTATTGCATTTGTTATGATGTGTTTATTTGCTGGTGCGGATATTATCACAGGTTTTATGGGAGCTCCGTTAGTGGTTAATGAGTTTATTTTCAATTCATTCCTTATCATTGTGTTAGGGTCTTTTGCTATTGGGTCTGTAGATAAGTTTATCAACAAAAAACACGGATCTGAAAACGAAGAAACCCCCGTTGAGTGATTTTTATTTATTTTATTATCTTTACTAACCCTACTTGAAAAAGTGGGGTTTTTTATTTAACGTAAACTTAACTTTATAATGACCCACTTTACTCTCATAAAAAATACTTATTATTGTTATGATTTTTATATTAATTTTTGCAATATCTGTTTATTCTATTTTTTTAAACAGAATTATGAAAGATAGAAAGGAATATCTTGAGTGGTATAATTCACTATCTAAGAAAAATTAGGCATTTTAATAAAAAACCCTTATATTTGTATAATATGAGCGATAAAAAGATTAAAAAAGTCCCTGAACGTAAGAAATACGAAAGAATTATAGAACATGACGACTGTACTATGATATGGAAATATGATAATTATAGGACAAATACAGGTCCTTATGAGGTCGAAATACGTCAAAAAAAAGTAAAATAATGGTATTTTTACCTTAAAAACCCTCCATTTTAGTATAAAAAAAGAGGGTTTTTATGTAAAATTTTGATTTTTTTTGGTAAAAATGTTACTTTTTCTTTAAAAAATCCTGAATTACCTTTAATTGTTGGTCAAAATCCTTAGAAAAGTCACCAAAATTACCCATTTTTGGGTTTTTTAACATATCTTGGTTTACTTTTGTTAGGTTTTTAGACATTTCAAAGAAAGATTTACCAAATTTTCTCCACCAAAACACCATTCCAATAGCAATTGATACTAAAACTACCGTAAAAATGATTAAAACTACAGTTAACAACATATTTTTTAATTTTTATACCAAAAACTTAGTAAATTTTACCTAAAAAGTCAAATAATTACCTAATTATTGTTATAAATCCGTGTATTTCCTTCTTTTCGTCGGTATTTTCAACACTAAACACTATTTTCCACGTATAAATACCGTCAGGACATAGTTTATTACCATAAGTCCCGTCCCATTTACCTGCAGGATCCTTAGATTCCCAAATAATGGTACCCCAACGGTTAAAAACCAACAATTCAAACCCATATTCGTCATATCCGGAGGTAAAAACAGGCCCCCAAAGGGTATTATGCTCATCACCATTAGGTGTAAACGTGTTTGGGATAAATATTAACTCTTGTGGACACTCATCAAGGGTTATTGTTGTTTGTTGGGGTAAAGATTGGCAACCATTTGACGTTTGAGTTACATTAATAGTAAAAATACCAAACTCATCCCAACTATAATAGAGATTATCAACCTCAAAAGTGTCTCCCATAACAGTCCACTCATATAATCCTGTTAATGTTGATGGTACCGAGTAAATAACGCCCACACTATCCCCTTCACACAACTCAAAATAACCATTTGATGGTACTATTTCGTCAAGGATTGGTCTTGGGTTAACTATTACGTTGATATTTGTATTAAAATCACATCCAGATTGATAATAAGTATATGTAACAGTATCAGAACCAATATATCCGTTATCAGGGCAGTATTGATCCCCCCAAATATTATTTCCTAAGAATAAACCTCCCGATGGAGAAGCATTTAAAGTGACACAATTATCATATTCACAATATGGACCCATAGGAGATATAACAGGAAGTATATTTAATACCTCAACAGGGAAGTTTTCGGTTTGACTTACGCATCCATTAGCGTTTTGACCATATACTGATATTAAATTTGGGTATAATCCACCTGAAACACCATTAATATCTAAATTAATTTGTGTTGTTCCTTGACCTAAAGTAATATTACCATTTGTTGCGGACCAAACATAGTTTAAATTAGGAGTATTACTTGACACATCAAACGGATTTGTTTGAGAATTAAAGCAAATTGTGTCGGATCCTATTATTGGGTTTATTATTAACTGCGGTGGGTCTATCAAATTCACTATTGATGATACGGTACACCCCGCAGCGTCTGTGATTGTAAATGGATATGGTCCTGAACATAACCCAGTTTGATTAAATTGTGGTGGTTGTGATCCATTCCACGATATTGTTTGAACTCCGTTTCCTCCTTGTGGTGTTATATCGATAGTTCCATCACAATACGTGTTACAGGTTGGGTTTGTAAAATTAATTATTGGTTGTGGTAAATTTGGAGGTCCTGGTTGTACGAATACGGTGTCAGGTCCTAATCCATTTCCCACATTACAAGTGGCCCATCCCGCATTACAGGTTGGATAAACAAATCGACATGTGTAATTTGCACCTGCGGGTGGTGGTGTAACGGTAATTGTTGGGCCAGTTCCAATTGGATTTGGGTTACCTACTTGATACCAAGTTAAAGTTGGTGTTACTGTAGGACCTGAAGGGGTCCATCTATATGAGTCATTTACCGTAGTCCAAGCAGTTGAGTTTCTTCCTGGTGATGTAATACCGATAGTACCCAATAAATTATGAATTCCTTGAGTTGCGGTTCCACTTTGCCATTGTAAACAAGCCGGTTTATTTTGAATGTGGTTTTCAATATAATTTGTTGATTCGTAAATTACTATATGAAATGTACCAAAATTAGAGGTACAAGAAAACATTGGCATATTTATCCAACTAACAACTAATTTTCTACACGGAGCAACACCCTGAACTTGATACTTTATTTGACCACCAATACCTGGATGCCAATCTTGCCACGGACCCATAATACAATTCTTAGGTACTAATGCGTTTCCTGTTGGAATAGGTTGTGATGTAAATGTAATGGGTTGTCCCCCACTAAATGAAATCCAACCATTAGATCCAATATAAAATTGCGTATACGTTTGACCAAAAAAACAAAAATTAAACCCAATATTAAATGGTCCTTGTTGTGAGTCGTCAGACATAAACAAACTTGTACCCGTATTTGTTTGGGTGACATAAGGAATGTTAGTGACGCTATAATTGGTTGTTTGATTTGGGTTTAATCCCGCTCCACATTGGGATAGGTCCGCAGTTAATGTAGTTGACCCAACCCCACAAGGTAAAAGTTGATCAGGACCTAAGTATGGACAATACTGACCGTGTCCAAGTATTGTAATTAAAATTAGTAATGTTGTTAAAATAAATTTCATATAGAATAAATAGTAAAATTAATAAATAATTCAATTAAAAACCTTGTCAAATGAGCATTTAATGATTACCCTTTAACATATGAAAAGAAAAGGAATGTTACAACTTTTTTTAGATACTCAATTAAAAGATCAATTACAAGAAATTTTTGGGGAAAGTAGTTTTATAACAATAAACAATTTATCTTATGTTAAAAGTAAGGACTCTTATTTAATAAATACGACTTTATATGTTAGTAATTTAGATGATTTTGAAATACTATACCCAACAACCTTAATATCATTTATAAAAATGGCATGGGGAGTTGTTGGGCATAAAAAAGAAATAATTATTCAGTCATCATTTGATGTTGTTCAGTGATAATACCCATTTCTATTAAAGTTTTAATAGAATTATTTAACGGAGCTTTAATAAAGTATTGATCATCTTCACTTCTAAAGAAACACCAACCACTTAATTGTGGTTTTAATTTTTCATAATTTTCTTTATCTTTTACTTTATATACTTTTAATCCCACCACCATCTCATTCTTTCTTTTAAAATTTTAAACAATAAATCATGTGCCTTTTTTTCATTATGTTTTGCAACATAAAAACATAAATCTTTTTTATCTAAACCTGAGTTTTTTTTCAGTACTTCACGAACACTTAATGGGTACTTTCTTAAGTATTCATCGTAATTTTCTGAAATTAAATCTTGTTCTAATGTGTATCGATCATTATCACCCTCAATAGGTTCAAATCTGAATTTAGTTTCAGAGTAATCAAGATACTCAGTGCCGTAATAATCTTCTTTTACTCTTTCTATTAGGTTTAAAACAATAGTCATATCACGATTATCGCGATCAACTTGCATATGACGGTTTGCGTAGATAATTTCTCTTCTTTGAAATTCTATCTTTTTTTGAAGGATTGTAAATATGTACCAATCATCCCAATCCTTATCTTTATATAAAGTGGGTATCCATCTTAGGATATTTTTACATCCACCGATAAAATATCTTATTCTCCAGTGTAGATTTCTCCAAATACGAGCAGAGATAGTTTTTCTATTCCAAGCGGAGTCTTCAGGGATTGTCAGTTTTTTGTAATTTTTCATTTTCCTTTTCTTTGTATTGCAAATATAAGGAAAAAATTACTAAAAAGTTAATAAAAATACATAGAAAAGTTTCAAGTAACCAATGCCAATTAGTTTGAGTTACGGATAAATGGGTTCCAAACCACATAAATGATCCATACTTGTCCATTATGGTCATTATAAGATATTTAAAAAATTTAATAATTTGGTTCTTTTTTAAATAAAGTTTTAATTTGAGTACCTAACGACAATAAACTACTACCAAGCATAACCCAAACAGACGCTTGACCATGAACAGTATCCTTTTGAGTTCCAACCTTTCCTGACATAGCCATTAATTGTCCTTTTATTTTGTCACACTCTAAATAATCGGCTCCTTTTTTCTCACCACATGTTAAACACCTTTCAATAACCTTTTCTTTTAATTTCCCAATCTCTAAATCTTTTAACATATGACCACAAGGTTTACATTTGTTATTTTTTTCGGTACATATTTGATTGGTTAATTCCTCAATAATTTTTTTAGGGTCTTTCTCACCCTCCTTTTCTTTTTTTTGTATTGGTTCTTCAGATTTTTGAGGGTCTGTAGATGGTTGAATAGTTGTTGAGGTTGTTGTTGTTTCTTGTTCAGACACCACAACACCTTTTTTATATTCAAAAAGATATTTTATATAGTTTAGCTCTTCGTTAATTATTTTTTTCATATCTACTATAAATATATTGATTTTTAAAAAAAAATAAAATATACTTTTACCATGTTTAATCTATTAAAAAATTATTGGCCAAAAATAAAATCAACTATAATTGATTTATTAAAATTTAAAAATAAAGATATTCTTTATATTTTATTAGGATCATTTTTATGGTTATATATTATAAGAACTGTTATAAGTTTAATTTTATTATCACTTTTTATTTTCTTTTGATTTTACATTTCAAATAAAAACTTTTATTTTTTTAAAAAAAATTATTATGTCAAAAATTACAAGTAACAGTACCGTGACTGTAAATTACACGGGAAGATTAGAAGATGGGTCTGTTTTTGATTCTTCATTAAATGAAGGAAGAACTCCATTAACCGCAACTTTAGGTCAAGGACAACTAATTAAGGGGTTTGAAGAAGGTCTGATTGATATGGGGGTTGGTGATAAAAAAACTGTTGAGATTGACGTTGATATGGCGTATGGTCAATATAACGAGGCAATGATACAAGTTGTACCTAAAGAACAAGTTCCTGAAGGAGTAATGGTTGATCATATGTTACAAGCCAACACACCAATGGGTCCTATTAATTTTAGAGTTTTAGAGGTTAATGAGGAAAACGTAAAATTAGATGGTAATCACCCATTAGCCGGCAAAAAATTAATCTTTGATTTAGAAGTATTAGAGGTAAATTAATTAAAATCCCCAATTAACTTTGGGGATTTATAATTTTTAAGCTAATCTACCGTAACCAGCAATTTTAGGTCCCCAATAAGAATTTTTATTAACACCTGTTTTAGTAAAATTAGTTGTTTCAGTATCTTGTATTCCAGAAGATGAAGAGGCATGTACCATATGAAATATTTTTTCATCTTTTGGGTTATTTGTTACATTGGAAATTAAACCTATATGACTTATTTTACTTCCTGATTTAAAAAATACTAAGTCCCCTGGTTGTATTTCATTAATGGTTATTTTACTAACATTTGGTGATGAATATATCCCTGAGGCGGTTCTTGGTATTGTTTTAGTGTCATTAACATTTTCTATCTTACCTGTCTTTGAAAGAATAAATCTAACAAATCCACTACAATCAAATGTATTTGGTCCTTGTGATCCATAAACATAAGGTTTACCTATATAATCTTTAGCCAAAATTATAGTTTGAGGTATATTTTGATCAACCCTCTCAACTTCATTAGGTTTTAAGTAAGGTAATTCTTCATCTTTAGGTTTATCTTTAACATTAACCACATCCCCAACAGGCTCAACAACTTTTTTTTCTGTGGTAGTTGTTGTTGTATAGTCAGGATTATCAAGCATACTTGTTGCATAAGGAGTAAAATTATCTTGTTCTAAAATTAAATTAGAATGTGATTTGTGCATTTCTAAAATCCTTGTCTTTTCTTTCCTTTCTATTTTAATTCTATTGTTATTCATACTATAATAATTTTTAATATTCAGGGAAAATTGTCTTACCAATTCTTAATCCTTTTGGTAGGTCAAGATCGTCAATTGATGTCGGTCTTTTAGCTCTTCTAATTTTTTGTGGACTAAACTTAGAGTTTAATCTATTTAATTCTATCTTATATTGCATCCCAAATTCATTAAGTCTATTAATAACATCATCAATTAATTCGGTTTTTTCCGATGCCGATACTCCAGTTACAAAATCATCATTTTCATTAATAATTCTTTTTATAACTCTTATTAGTTCTCTTTCTGTTAATTTAATTTCTCCCATTTTATTTAAAAATATTTTTTACTTTATCAAAGAAAACACCACCTGCGGTCTTCATTTTGTCCCACAAATCTTGTTCGTCTTCTGCTTTTACGTCACCTTCTTCGGTCTTATCCTCAGATCCGAATAATTTTTTAAATATGTTCTTAAATTTATCTCCAAGTTCTTCGTACTCAATATCCGATGGTTTTTTTGGTTCTTTACCTATCGCTTTCTTTAACATGTCTAATGGATCTTCACCACTGTAAAAACCTACACTTGTTTTAAATATATTATAATGTAAATGTGGTGCCGTTCCTTTTGCATTTCCTGAATCACCTAAAGTACCAACCTGTTGTCCTGCAAAAACAAAATCACCTTCTTTAACTGTTATAGAATCTAAGTGACCCAACCAATGAGAATAACCCGTTTCAGGGTCTTCAACTATAACAGTCAACCCGTTACCTCCAAATTTAACTTTTCCGTCAACAGGAGCAAGGATTGGGGTTCCTTTTGGACCAAAAATATCAACCCCTATATGTCCATGTGGATGTCCACCAGCGCCTGCGTTAGTTGCATGTCTTGAGTAATCACTATTTGCAGTTCCCATAGGGTTACCCCAATCATCCCAATTAGGGTCATATCCTATATTATATTTTCCTCCTTGTATTGGAAAAGATGATAAATCAGGTAAAGATTCGTTTAACTTATGAGACCTTAAAATGTGTCTTTTTTCTTCTTCAGATATAATTAATCTTTTCATTAAAAGTATTTTAATATAAATACTTCATTAATTAAAAAGATTTATTACACATAAAAAACCATCTTATTTATTTCAATAGTTTTAGAACTATTAAAAGTTTTGTGTAATTCTGATTTATTTCTATCAGGGTGATTTTCATACTCATTTATTCTTAAATCTTTTGGTAGTTGAGAATAAAGTCTAGACATAAATGTTTCTAACTTTTTATTGAACTTATTCCCCAACTCTTCGTCATAATCTTTTTTAAAGAAATGGTATACATAAGACAGGTTCCAAGAATTCCAATCAGAGATTAACATTTTTAATTTTTCTTTGTCCATATTACTAAATCTTTCAGATAACTCAATATCTAAAATTTTTGATAGAACTAAAATATCAATGTGTAAAATAACATCAAACGAGAATGCCCACTTATAAAGGTCATCCATTATTGGTTCAACTTTTTTTATAAATGGAAATTCTGAAACAACAATACTGTTCAATATTTTAAACCCTTGTTCTTGTTTGTTTGTTATCATATAATTATAAATATAAAAGATTTAAAATGTATGAGTTCGCTTTGGTTTTAATTGTTGGTTGGGTAATAATCGGTATTTGTTTTTTTTACCATGAGAAAGATAATCCTAATTAATCAAAACTATCCTCAGTAATTTCAATATCTAATGTCACGTCATCTTCGGACTCAACATTCCAATTATGATCAATTATTATTGAGTGATTTGTTATAATTATTTGACCATTAGATCCTTCATTAATTTCCCAACCCCCAAAGTTACTTTCTAATTCTCTATAACAAATGTCTTCTATTTCTGCGGGTAAATCAACCGTTTCTCCGTTAGAGGGCTTTCCTTTAGATTCTATATAACCACTATCTCCTGACCCATCATAATCAATGATAACATCTTCAGGGTTTCCAAGACTTTCTAAAAATTCACGACATGAAATTACTATAGAATCTTCATCATCATCAAAATCATATTCTGATTGACTACTCTCACTTGTATAATAATACACAAAAGAATTAGAATATATTAATTTATTTTGAAAGGGGTAAATCTCAACCTCAACATCAAATCTTGTTGGGTTATCGTTATGGTCATAAACAATATCTTCTATTTCATTAGTATATTCCTCTAAAAAATTTTCTAAAAGACCCAAAACAATTGACGATGTTGGTATAGTCTTCAATTGACCATCTTTATAACCTGTAATCTCTTGTAATCCCCAATCATAACCGGAATCATAGAAAGTGTATGTTTGAGTTACTTTATCAAAACCAAATTGTTTTAAAAACTCCATCAAATATTTAAACTTTTTTTTCATATCTTAAATAATATTATATTTTTTTAAAAAGGGTATGATTTTAACATTCACCATCATGTTCTGACCATTGAACCCACATCTCAACCAAGTCGTCAAAATATTCTTTATACATCATATTAGTAATTTCATCTCTTAAATGATCTTCTTCTTCATCTTGGAATACTTCATCATCTCTTTCATATCCTTCATCACCATAAAAAAATCTTAAACCTTCCTCTATACAAAAGTCGGCATATTCATCACCATCATCAAAGTTACAAGGGTCTTGTACTTCGGTTTGGAATTCTATGGTGTTTCTTACTTCTTGTATTCTTCTTAATCTTTTTAATTCTTCTTCTGATACAGACTCATTAATTTGACTTATTTGATTTATATATTCAGTACAATCAATATTAAAATAATATTCTTCAACCTCAAGATTAAACATGTTATGAAAAGCATATTCTAATGACTCAACAATTTCAGACTCTGTTGTTTCATCCATTGACCCAAAATCATCAATACTATACATTATAAATTCAATAACAGAATTTCTTACCGTATGGTAATATATTGTATACCCTCTTTCTTCACCATAAAAATGTTTAGAATAACAAGGTTCTTGATCTACAAGCTCTCTATCAATTAAAGATCTAACAAGATCATACCTTCTAAGTATAAAAGACCTTGCATTTTTTTCTATATCATTATTTGAATTCATATTAAATAAATATTTTAAGAAACAAAAAACCCACCTGTATGGTGGGTTTAAAATGATTTTTTTATTTTTTAAAAACCTCTTTTAATTGATCTAGTAAATCTTTTCCATCTTCTTTTACCAGAAGTCATATCAGGTTTAAAGTGTCTCATTAAAGTTCTTTGGAACTTTCTACCGTTTCTTCTAAGTTTTTTAATAAACACCTCAACATCGTGACCCGCATCTTGGATTTTATTTACAATTCTTTCAATAATACCTGGATCTTCACCATCTTCAGGAACCGAATCCAATTCTACATCAATTTCATTTGCCAAAGCATCTTCTGATTCTGATATTACTCTTCTTACAATTCTTGTAAGGTCTGATTCTGTAAGTCTAACTATTCTTTTCATTTTTATTTATTTATT
>Ga0181352_1000841_pt1 | contig 12553 bp, 23 predicted proteins | sample Fa13VDMLBSN_FD_130103 | JGI IMG/M metagenome (GOLD analysis project Ga0181352, IMG submission 130103) | Freshwater viral communities from Lake Michigan, USA - Fa13.VD.MLB.S.N | ecosystem: Environmental > Aquatic > Freshwater > Lake | place: USA: Michigan | collected 2013-09-23 | reverse complement strand
GCCCGTATCATTAACGCCGCAAAGCATGGCCGCTTGGCGTAAGCGCCCGCCTTCACTGGCCAGCTTGCTATGGGCTGGCCAGCATTGGCAGACGCCAAATTGGAAAGGAAAGAGTAATGCCCGCAATGGACAAACTTAGCACGTACCGCACAAACGTTATGGTTACTGGCCGGCGCTTGTCGGTTGTCTACGCTGACACATTAATTGTCGATGCGGACGACAACGCAATCACGCTCGATAGCAACGGCTGGCAAACTGTAACCACTAAGCGCAAGATGAACCAGGCTGCTAACCAATTCGGCCTTGGCTATTCCATATGGCAGGAAAAGGGGAAGTGGTTTGTCCGCACGCCGCAGGGCGAAACGCTGCCCTATGCGGACGGCATGACGTTTGCCCGCGTTAACTGAGAGGACAACATGGCCGACATGCACGACAACTACAGCCCGACAGAAGGCGAACGCCTGCATCGCCTGGCAATGCTGATTGGCAGCAATCGCTTGCGGGATGCTATCCGAGAGAAACACCCGCGCATTGTTTCGGCGCTAGAGAGGAAAGGAAAGTGACATGGTTATGATTGGCGGGAAAGATCGCACGGACTACCGCGCGATGGATATGAAGCTGCTGATCGAGGAGTCGATCTACAACCCGAACCCAGAGCTTTGCATTGTGCTTGGCGAGCGCCTGTCGCTGATCGATCACAAGCTGGTGCTGGTAAAGCGCGAAAGGGATGACCTTCGCAATGTCTTAGGCATGGCGCAAGGCGCGGCCGTAGTGATGCGCGCCGAATTGGAATCCTACCGGAGTGAACACAATGGATAAGCAGAGAGCAGAGACTGACAAGATTTGCATGAACGCGGCGAGCATCTTTCGCGCGATGGACGCCCTCAAACAGCAACAACGGGAGCTAGACGCCAAGCTAGTGGAACAAATCTCGGCCTATCGGGATACGGTGAAAGTCTACGCTTGGAGCCGGGACCACATGCGCCAAGCGTGCCAGGCACGAGGGCTGCTACTGTGACGCCCGCTAGGTTCAAAGAGATGCGCGAAGAGCTAGGGTGGACGCAATCCGCCCTAGCCTCTGCGCTTGGCGTTAGCCTGCGCTCGATCAAATACTATGAGGCGGGCAAAGTGCCGGTGTCCCGGCCCGTAGCGTTGCTATTAGAGTCCGTTCACGGAGTGTCAGTCAATGGGTAGCCACGCCCGCGATGCAAAGCTAACCGCCGCTGTATACCTCGGCCTCTGGCTGGTATACCTCGGCTCCTATCTAACAAGGTGAAACATGGCAGGACACATCAAGCGGCGGACTATCGCCAGCAACCTCGACAAGATCGGCGAACAGACACTGCTAGAGAAAGTGGCAAGCGGCATGACTATGGCCGGCCTCGCCCGCGAGCTTCGCATCTCGAACCTCTCGCTCTATCACTGGATCAAGAAAGACCCGGACCGGCAAGAGCGGTTCGCTCAGGCCAGAGCAATCGCGGCGGATCAGTGGGCGGACGAATGCCTCGACATCGCAGACCAGACCGACAACCTCAACGCCCAGGCGGACAGGCTCAAGATCGAAACTCGCAAGTGGCTGGCCGGCGTTACCAATCCCGACAAGTATAAGTCGGCGCCTGCTCAGGCGAATGTCCAAGTCAATGTCAATCAGCTACACTTGGACGCCCTTCGCCAACTGAACCTCGGGACTACGCCGCAGGAACAGATGATCGACATCACCCCCACGCCCATCAAGCAAGTATCCTCATCCAACCTCGATGCAGACGACTTGCCCGATCCCTTTGGCGACGAATGAACCCCCTACCCGGCTCCGTGCACGGTTTGACGGCCTCCGTGCACGGTTGGTGCACGGTTTGGTGCACGGTTTGATGGCGGATTTCTGCCGATGTGCACGGAGTGCACGGTTTGTGTGAGTTAAGACCCCTATACGGAATGCTAAGGCGTTACTATAGCATATAACAGGTTAACATATTTTGGAGGGGTCGATGCCGACATAAACCGTGCACTCCGTGCCCCACCCGCACAAATCCTCACTTTTTCCGTGCACCAAACCGTGCACCAACCGTGCACCACCACCTCCAAACCGTGCACGGACAAAAAAGAGGGCCGAGTGGCCCTCTTTTCCTATTCACTCGTCGCCAACCTCGACTATCAATCGGTCGAGATACCATCTCGCCTTCTTCAAGTCCTGGTCGGGCCTACCCTTGTGACGGTAGCGCCAGAGATACTTCATGGCATTGCCCTTCAGGTAGCCCTCGAACTGTTCGCGGCTCATTGATGCCTTAATCGCATCGATGGCCTCGATGCCCCCTTGCCGGTAATGCTCGGGCCAGTGAACGGCTTCATCTATTTCACCAAACATCAGTCTTCATCCTCATCGTTGTCGAAACTAATCTGAATACCGAAGAAGTCCGCAGCCGCATCCTCGCTCATGGCTTCGATCACCATCCGATCTTCATCGCCGATCAGAAGCTCCAGCCCGCGGAACACCTTCTTTGTCCGCGTAGCTTTATCCCGCGCCGGCTCAAACCCACGAGTTCGCATCTCGCTATTGAACTTGCGCTGGCTCCAGTCGCGGCCTTTGGCTTCGTTCTCTTCGCGGCACCATTCGCGGAAATCCTCGAAGGCTTCGCTGGTGCCCATCTCGCGACCCTCACCAGCCACGCATCGCTCCTCGATCCATCTGCCTAGCGCATCCTCGCCGCTCAGATAGTCTTCGGTAGCACGAAGCACGGCCGGGGGCGGGCTAAGTCCCTCCGACAACCACATCCTCGCACCCTCGACCACCCACGCCAAGATCGCCGGGTATTCTTCCTTGAGCTTATCCGGCAAGTCCACGTCCTTTCGGACAGGCTTTGTTTCAAACGGGATCAAGTGCATCCGCCGCCGCATGGCGTCATCCACGTTAGTAATCTCGGGCTTCGTGTTGCCCGCGATCACCAGTGTGAACTGCGGCTGGAACTCAAAGTTATCCTGGCGCATGAAGCGGGCGCTGATCTTATCACCGCCAGTAAGGCTCTTGACCTTCGCCTCGTCCCACTTGCGGGAGGGATCAATCTCCTGCGCGTGGACCAGCCGAGCGCCCATGAGGGCGGCAAGTTCCGTCGAGTGCCGCTGCTGGTTAGACGCAAGGAATACGTCCGCACTGGCCACCGTGGCATAATCGCCAAGGATCGCACCTACGGCGCCAAGGAACGTCCCTTTGCCATTGCCCCCGGAGCCGTGAGCAAACGCAAGGACGTGTTCCTTTGTCGAACCCGTCGCACTGTAGCCGGCCAGCCTTTGGAGATACGCCTTAAGCTCCATGTCCCCGGCGCACGCCTCATTGAGAAACGCATTCCACTGGGGGCAGGCACGTTCGAAGTCCACGTCAACGGCAGTCACCTTCGTACATAGCTTCGACCTGTCATGGGGCATCAGCACGCCCGTGCGCAGATCGACAATCCCATTCCGACAATTGAGCAGATAGATGTCGGCGTCGAGTTGGTCCGTGGATACCTGCATGGCCGGGTCGGACTCCGCCAGCGTAGCCACGTTGCGGATCACAGGGTAAGACGCACACCGCGCCGCGATCCGTTCCGCCTTGGCCGGCGGTAGCCCCGAATTGTTCGCCTCGTATGACGCCTTCGAGCAAACGTCACGCGCGTAGGCCACATGGCGCTTGGCTACGTCCCGCGCCCACTTGACTCCATCCCAAGCAATCCAGCCCAAGCCGCCCGCAACGTATCGAATATCCGAAACGTGCAACCGTGCTAGACGAGAGGCTAATGCGCCGTCCGAATACTGGATCGGCCCTTCGGTTGGACTAGCAATCAAGTCTAGGCTGTCATCATACTCGACCGTCTCGAACTCGTTGACCTCGGGCTTGAACCCAAAGCGCCGAGCCTGATCCTGAATCCATTCCCACCCCAACTCATACGGCGGATGCATCCGGCCGAAGTCCGACTCGATCATCTCGACCGTGTTGACCCCGTCCTCCCACGACATCGCCCACTCAGTGAACAGCGCCAAGGCTTCGCTCTCGTTGTCCGGACCAGCCGCAGCCTTGATCGCATAACCCATCCGAATGTAGTCGTCACGGTCAGGGAAATGCTCAGACGTATTAGGAATCGTTTTAAGCGCCTCTGAGAGCTTCGACAGGTCGTCCGCTACCAGACTAGCCTGATCGACCTTTTGCCTCTCAGCGGCCTTCTCTGGCGATTTATCGGCATGAATAATCTCACACCCCGTCATCTCCAGCGTCTCGCACAGATCAGCGAAGAACTTTTCAACCTTCTCGCGGCTGATCTTAGTCAGACACGCCGGCCCCCGGATCGTGATGTCCTGGTCGAGGCTGTAGGGTTCGCGCGTGACAGGGTGGATACCGCCGACGACATACTGCTGACCATCGCCAAGCAATTCGACTAGCTGTTCGACCCCTTTGCCATCGCGGAAACGAAGCCTCATTCTTCCGATGGGTTCGTCGGCACGATACATGAAGAGTTGCTTCGGCCACCGGCCTACGCGGACCGGCGCCTTACCCAGTGACTTCCTTGCCATGTCACCGATGATGCGCGATAAACTCTCATTGACTACGTCAATATCCAGCGCCGGGTAACGGCCGGCCTTTAGGCCGATGTTGGCGTTGCTGCGTTCCCAGCGTTCGATCTCGCCCTGCGTTGGGGTGTGGTCCTGCCAGTTGTAGCCGCCCCATGTGCCTTGTGCATTCTGCCGGCCGGGTGCCTTACCTGCTTGATCTGCCGTGATTTTTGATAGTTCGGACAATGGCGCGGCGGGCGGGATGACACTGACAAGCTCAGTGAAACCGGCCGCGTAGAGCCTCTTGAAAGTCAGCATTTGTGGTGTCTCCATTCGAAGGTGACGCTAAGGCTGGCACAGATCGGCCCCACTTAGCAAGCCAGAAAATTATTTTTGTGGGTGTTGACAGGCTGGGGATAGCTGTGCTTGGTTGGCGGTAGAGCGAAAGGTTGACACAGAATGGAACGCCCGTTAGAACGTTCGAATCCTCGTTACAGGAGAACGTCTATGCAAGAAGAATGGAAGTGGGTTGTTGGGCAAGAGGGACGCTACGAAGTGTCATCTCTGGGGAACGTCAAGACTTATCTCGGACCGGAACCAAGACTACTGCGCCCTGGTAAATCTAGCAACGGTTACGTGTCTGTTTGTTTTCATACGCCAAAGCGCAAGAGCTATCTTGTGCAGCACTTAGTGGCGGAAGCGTTTCTGGGGCCGAAGCCGGAGGGCGCCTGTGTTCTGCACAAAGACGGATGCCGCACAAATAATTGCGTAGAGAATCTTCGATACGGAACGCATTCCGAAAACAACAAGGACATCCTTCGGCATAACCGCAGGAAGTGGACTGAAGATCAGATACGTGAATTAAAGCAGCGGCTAGATGCAGGCGAGGCGCCACTGGCGTTGGCTAAAGAGTTCGGGATGCACCACCCGCAAGTATACAGGATCAGAAAAGGTAAAGCATATGGTTGGGTCTAATGTCGTATTTTGCGACTTCGAGACTAGGAGCGCGGTCGATCTGCGGAAGACTGGTGTTTATGTATACGCCAGTGACGCATCTACTGACGTGTGGTGCCTAGCTTATTCTTGGGACGGCGAAGACATTCGGGTATGGAAACCGGGCGATCCCATTGACACAGAACTTGAGGACTGGATCGTCGAGGGCGGCAAGATGTCCGCCTTCAATGCAAATTTTGAGCGGGTGATCTGGAATAAGATCATGGCCCCGCGCTACAACTGGCCGCGCACGAAGGCCGGCCAATGGTATTGCACAATGGCGCAGGCTTCCGCGGCGGGTCTGCCCCGTTCGCTTGGCCAGGCTGCGGCTGTGCTTGGCGTCGAGGAGCAGAAGGATAAAATCGGTCAAGCCCTCATGTTACGAATGGCCCGTCCCCGCAAGACGCTGGCGGATGGCACGCATACATGGTGGACTACGCCCGATAAGGTCGAGGCGCTGATCAAGTATTGTCGCCAAGACGTTCGCACTGAGATGGATGTGTCAACCCACATCCCCTATCTTCCCGACAGTGAGCGCCAGCTTTTCCTGCTTGACCAGCGGATCAATGATCGCGGCGTGATGCTCGACCGCGATTTGCTTGAGCGTGTCCGCGCCCTTGCAACCGAGAGCAAAGCAGAGATCGACGCTGAGATTAATCGGCTTACGAAAGGGGAAGTGCGCTCGGCTACGCAGGGAATGCACCTCGCCGCATGGCTCCGTAAGTATGGCGTGCAGACAAGTAGCGTGGATAAACAGGCAGTTGCGAAGATACTGTCAAGCGACGGTTTACACCCCGTTATCCGTCGCGTTGTCGAACTGCGGCAGTCCGGCGCCAAGTCAAGCACCGCCAAGCTCGACGCGATGGAACACGCAGCGGGCGAAGACGGACGGATGCGTGGGCTGCTGGTCTACCACGGCGCGGCTACTGGCCGGTGGTCGGGCAAGCTGGTCCAGCCACAAAACTTCCCGCGTCCTGTGCGGAAGCAAGCCGAACTCGACGAGATCATCGCGAAGCTCAAGACCGACCAGAGCGTAGCCGAACACGGGCACGGCACCGAGATCGCGGCGGACTTGCTGCGCTCAATGATTATCGCTGCGCCGGATCATCGCCTGATGTTTGCAGACTACAGCGCCATCGAAGCGCGAGTGCTGGCCTGGATGGCGGGGCAGAAAGACTTAGTGGAGACATTCGCAAAGGGGGGTGATGTGTATATCAAGATGGCATCGGCAATCTATAACGTGCCGGAAGACAAGGTAACGCCGGAGCAGCGGCAGGTCGGCAAGATGGCGATCCTTGGTTGCGGTTACGGCATGGGCGGGAAACGCTTCGCCGAGCAGTGCGCAGTCATGGGCATCGACGTAGACGTAGAGGAAGCCAAGCGGATCGTATCGATCTACCGGCAGGAGAATAATCAGATCGCCGCCTACTGGCAGAGCCTCGAAGCCGAGTATCTCGAACTAGCCAGAGATGCACTGGACCAAGGCGAGACTATCCTGCGCTACGCTTTGCCGTCTGGCCGGCACCTTACGTACCGCAACCCCCGCATTGTGCAGCGTGAGACGCCGTGGGGTACGAGCCAGGACACTGTCGAGATCGACACGCTCAACAGCATTACGCGGCAATGGGTGCCTCAGAAAATTTGGGGTGGACTAGCTGTGGAAAATGTGGTTCAAGCTACAGCACGAGACTTGATGGCCGGGGCGATGATGCGGCTGGAGAGCGCTGGATACCCGGTTATCATGTCCGTCCATGACGAGATTATCTGTGAAGTTCCTGTTGGTTACGGGTCGCTTGACGAGATGATCGAGATCATGACATCACCGCCGGCCTGGGCAAAGGGTTGCCCGATTGCGGCCGAAGGGAAAGAAGGTCCACGTTACAGGAAGTAGCATAGAGGAGAGATGATATGACTAGCAATAACTGGATCACCCTGTTCATCGCCAGCGTCGTTGGTGTCGCTGTCTGGATCGCACTCACCATGCCTGACATTGGCACAGAACATCTTACAGACGAGGATTGGTACGATCTATGAGCAAGCCCCCTGTACATTGGTCCTACGCCGAGCAGCGCTATTGGATCGACACGCCTGATGGCGTCGAGTGGTTCGACGGGCCGTTGGAAGCTGAAGATGCTGCGGCAATTATAGACCGACACAAGGCCGCACAGGCCGAGCGCGACCGGATCGTGGCATGGCTGCGCCGGATCGGTAAACCCCAGTTGGCTAATGCCATTGAGCGCGAGGAGCATTTGAAATGACCGGACCAGTGACCGTAACGAAAGCGGATCGTGAGGCTGCGGCGGAGTTTTTTCGCGATGAGCGCACCGGCCTTTCCGTCAAGTTCAATTGGCCTCGATCCATCGCCCTTTTACTTGAAGCCTTCGCCCGCCACCGCCTCGCCGCAGAGGAACGCGGTGCCAGGATGGCGCTGGAGGCGGCTGCGAAGGTGGCGGAGGAGGGCCACGCACATTGGCGCGACAAGTCCGGCAGGACTGCGAACAAGCGGGAAAGCCGCGACTACGAGACGATGGCGATTGCTTGCGTCCACGTTTCTGCCGCCATCCGCCAGATCGACCCCGCAGCATTGGGAGCAGAGTGATGCCCATTCAATCGACAAGTTGGTCTTGCAGGAAATGTCGCAAGCGGTTCCGCTCATTTCGTGACGCCGAGGACTGTGAAATTGGCCACATCGCATCGGAAGTCATCACCGACTTTCGGGAAGCCCTTAGCGCGATCTTCAATAGTGAACCGAAGAACAAAAGTCCGAAGGAGCCGTTCAAATGAACGATCGTTGCCTTGGAGCATATACTGGCCCGACTCCGCCCGTAGGGTATGTTGGCTACGTCAATATCAGCCTTGTGGGCGATGCCGTCGCGATCACCGTTCGCCCTCAGAGCGAAGACGGTTCTGGGACCGCAGTAACCAGCATCCCCGTTGTTGAGGCGCTTCCAATGCTCGAACATGTCGTGTGCCAGTTAGAAGCCCTCACCGCCCGCCAGAAAGGAACCCCCGATGAGTGACCTGATCGAAGCGGCCCCGGAGCGCCTTGTCAAAGCCTTTTGGGAGCGCGTGACAGTCGGCGGTGACGGCGATTGCTGGCCGTGGTCCGGTTGCAAGGCCCCAAAGGGATACGGCACACTGCACGACTGGCGGACCCGCAAGAACATACGCGCCCACAGGTTAGCATATAGGATTGCGAATGGCTCCATCCCCGAAGGAATGATGATTTGCCACACGTGCGACAATCCGCCTTGCTGCAACCCCAAGCATCTATTCGCCGGGACAAATCAGGACAACGTGAACGACCGCGACCGGAAAGGGCGGTTCAAAATGCCGCCTCACATTGTCCGCAAGTTTTCAGATGCAGACGTAATTGCGATCAGGGCAGACGCCAGGTCAAACTACGCCATTGCCGCAGATTGGGGTGTGGATGCCACGACCATCAGGAGGATACGGGTCAGGCAATCATACCGGCACGTGCAATCACCTCTACGCCTTGGAGAAGCGCCATGACTGAATTGAAGCCGTGCTGGATATGCCAGTCACCCGCCGAACTCGATTACCACTGTGGCACCCGCTATGTGGAATGCACCAACGAAGATTGCGGTAATCAGGGTCCGCTTGACTGGAATGACGAAGGTGCAATTTCGGCATGGAACAGGGAAGCCGAAACCAATCTTATCCCCCGCCCTGCCGGTGAGGTTGGGGAGTTGGTGGAGCGGTTGCGCTACACATACGAGCATGGGATTTTCGTTGCCGCAGAGAACGGTATGCTGGCTGGAGCGGATGAAGCCGCCGACCGCATCACAGCCCTGAGCGCGGAGGTGGCCGTGGCGCAGGATTACAAGGACTGCGGTTGCTCTTACGATCACCCCGACGACATTTGCCTCGGCCATATGAAGTTGTTTGAGCGCAGGAATGCGGCCCTGAGCGCGGAGGTTGAGCGGTTGCGGGCTTGGCAAAATGCGGCGCTTGAAGTCGAGCCGAACATCGACCTCGACATCGAACGACTAGGAGCCAAGCCATGACCGAAGCAGCAGAGGTGGCGAAGGGGCGCCTTCTTGCCCTGTGCGAGAGCGTTGTGGGGGAATTGCGGGCCAGTGGCTATTGGTCGGCTGACATTGCTCTCGGCGAGGATGGGGGGCATGAAATTACGTTGCTAACCCATGAAGGGTGGAAAGCCATGAAGGGCCTCGCCGTCCGCGCTGTTTTGCAGGAGAAGGGTTGATGGGAGCGCATCTGAAAACGACTGGGATTATAGGATTTATGGGATTGCTTGGCTGGATTGGCAGCCGCACCCCTGATTGGGCATGGCTATACCTCGCCTGCGCATTCTATTTTGCGGCGGTCTATGCTGGCATTTACCTGATGGTGAAGCGCCCATGACCCCCGCACTGCGCCACTGGATATGGACCAACTTCGGTTGGGACAGTTATGATTGGGATGATGGGGAGTTGAGGTTTTGACTGAAGAGGAATTGATCCACTACTTGGGCAAGCGCATACTCGACGATGCCGATAAACTGCGATGGTTCATGCCCGAATGTTTTGCCCGGTTTCCACTTGAGTGGAACGGGGCAGAATATGAAATTCGTATATCACTAAAGAGGGAAGAGGAAGATGATTGAATTACTCATTGCCGCTTGCGTAGGTATAGGTATGACCGTGTTCTTCTATGCCATCCACTGTGTTCGAGAGGCGATCATTCGCGGCGTCGAAGACCTAGATGATACTGATTGGATGCGATGACACACCAAGACATCTTTGACCTGAATGCGGCGCAGGCTCTAGTCCGCGACCGCATTCGGGAAGCCATCGACACAAGCGGCCTGGCCTCACACGAGGTGGCGAAAGTGTCGGAGTATTCTGCCGCGCACATTCGCCGTCTTCGTAATGGCCAAGGCACAAACCCCACCATCGCCGGGCTGTGGACACTGGCCAAAGTTCTCGGAGTAAATCCGCATTGGCTGCTGGGCGCCCCTTACGTGACGAAGTACCAAGACATTATGAACCCACAGGAAAGGAAATCCGTGTTAATCGCAGAGGTTATCGACGAAGCTAGTCGGTTGTTCCACGTACATAAGCGCGACATCACCGGACCCTATCGGTATAACTTTCTAATGCCGGCGCGGTTTGCATTGTTTAGGGCATTCCGTGAACGAGGGTTGTCTTATCCACATATCGGTCGCATCATGAATCGTGACCACTCCACGGTTATGTACGGCGTCGAGCGGGCGGGGTACATGATGGAGCGTGACGCGGATTACGCGGACAAGGTTAACCGGCTGATTGAGTTCCAGCCGCAGAGCGAGGAGTTAGAAGATGGGTGAGATCGCACACGCCTCATTCGGCGCGTCCAATGCCAAGCGGCGCATGGCCTGCCCCGGCAGTCTCAACGCCGAAGCAAAGTTCCCGGACACGTCTAGTCCGTTCGCGGAACTTGGCACAGCGGCGCACGAACTGGGCGAGTATTGTCTAGAGAATGATATCACCGACGTGTTCACGATGCTCGGCCGCACGTTCAACGATCACCCAGTCGATGACAACATGGCTTCCGCCGTGCGTATCTACGTAGACTACGTGCGTTCTATCGCGGAAGAAGAAGCGCCTGCGCTGCTGAAGCTGGAGCAGCGCTTCAGTCTTGACGCGCTAGACCCGCCGATGCCAATGTTCGGCACCAGCGACTGTACGATCTATGGCAAGACGAGCGGCAACCTCTGGGTGATCGACTACAAGCACGGCCAGGGCGTAGCCGTAGACGCGGAAGACAATCCGCAACTTAAGTACTACGCACTGGGCGCTGTGCTGAAGATCGGCGACCGCGCCCCGATCAACGCGATCCACACCGCCATTGTCCAGCCTCGCGCTCCGCACGTTCTCGGTTCGATCCGGACGCACAGCTATACGAAGGACGAAATCCTCGACTTCGGCACTGACCTGATTGACGCAGCGCACGCGGCCATGAAGCCTGATGCGCCGCTGATTGCCGGCGACCACTGCAAGTTCTGTAAGGCATCGGGCACTTGCTCGGCGCTGCGCAGCAACGCGCTGGCTGTCGCGCAAGATGAGTTCGGCGTGACGCGCAGCATCGAAGACCTGTCGCCAGCCGAAGTCGCAAGTTACATGGACAAGATTCCGCTGCTTGAAGAGTGGATCAAGTCCATCCGTCGCCATGCCCACACTATGCTTGAGACTGGGCAGACACTGCCTGGCTTTAAACTTGTGGAAAAGCGCCCTACTCGTCGTTGGAAAAACGAAGAGGAACTGCTTGCATGGGCGACGACGGAAGGTCTCGAAGACGACGACATCTACGAAAAGAAGTTGAAGTCGCCTTCGCAGATCGAGCGCGTTGTTGGGAAGAAGAACCTCCCCGGCACGCTCGTTATGTCGGTATCAACTGGGGTCTCGATGGTCCCTGATAGCGACAACCGCCCGCCAGCCGCGCTCCTTGCGGCTGACGAATTTGACGTGACTGAGTAAAAGAGAGATTACGTTATGACCAAAGTTATTACACCCGAAGCCGTTATCAGCTATCCGCACATCTTCGAGCCGCAGACACCGCCGGGAGCGACCGAGCCGGTGTACTCCTGCTCTCTGGTGTTTCCCGACGGGACCGACATCACCGAACTCAAAGCCGCAGCCCTCGCCGTTGGCAAAGAAAAGTGGGGCGACAAGTTCAAAGCTCTGCTCCAGTCCGGAAAGATTCGTATGCCGTTCCGCGAAGACGGTGTCGAGAAGGGCTATCCTGAAGGTGCGGTCTTCATGAACGTTAAGTCGAAGCAGGCGCCGCAGGTTGTGTCGAAGTTCGCTGGCCCGGATGGCAAGCCGGCTGCGATCACTGATCCTAAAGAGATTTACCCTGGCGCCAAGGTTCGCGCTTCGCTGCGCGCCTACGCTTACAGCGTGAATGGCAACAACGGCGTGGCGTTCTCGCTGGGCAATATTCAGAAGACGGATGACGGTCCACGTATGGACGGTCGCCTCTCGGCCGCTGATGAGTTCTCGGCTGAAGCTCGTCCGTCCGCAGACATTTCGGACCTTGC
>Ga0181352_1000840_pt1 | contig 12554 bp, 15 predicted proteins | sample Fa13VDMLBSN_FD_130103 | JGI IMG/M metagenome (GOLD analysis project Ga0181352, IMG submission 130103) | Freshwater viral communities from Lake Michigan, USA - Fa13.VD.MLB.S.N | ecosystem: Environmental > Aquatic > Freshwater > Lake | place: USA: Michigan | collected 2013-09-23 | reverse complement strand
TCCCATGGTGGCATGTCGTCCACCTGAGCCACCGTAGACCGCATGACCGGCTTACCCGGGGCGAAGGCCTTCAGCTCACGCAGCGAACGGCAGTACCGTGAATACGGCCATTGAGCCTCATACGGAACACCCGGATCCAGCCCGAACTGCGGCACACCGCCAATCAGAAGCCGCGTCGCGCTGTGAATGCTCGTACCACGGTCCAGACCCACTCCACGGCCTGACGGGTCCATCAGGAACTCACACAGCGTGTACGCTGCGATCTCAGATGCCTTCTGCATCTTCGCTCGGCCAGACAGGACATAATCCTGCCATTCGAGATTGTTCGCACAGGTGTTCCCGTTGCAGTCAGACCGCTCCTGATTCTCAATCTCCATCACACCGACGGGACTGAGTTTCGGATCCATCAGGACCTGATCCCAGTTCGGGAAGTCAGACTTCGCCCACGACCTGACAGTGCGAACCCCGGTCAACCATTTGATCTCGTGCTCCTGAGGCACGACCAGCCCATTGATGTTCTCACTCATGGTCTGACATACCTCCGGATGTACTCCGCATGACCTGCAGCCGTCCAAGCCTTGCCGAAGGCCTCCTGCTCCTTCTGCAGCAACGGCTCGAACGCCCGCATCCTCGCCTGCACATGCTCAGCACCAAACCATTTCGCCGCATCCTCCTGAGTGCTGATCTCGCCGTTGTCGAGCTTCTCGATCAGCCGCTCCTGAATCTGCCTCCATTCCCGCTCGTACTGCAGGAACGCCACATCGACTTCATCCTGCGGATCCGGGTTGATCGTCTGCCCCTTCCGAGCCTGCACCTGCAGCAAAGCACGCCGCATCGCACTCAGGTCAGTCGTCCCAGCCGGAATCACGATCAGCTCGACCGCACCGCCGGCCATCCCATTGACCAGATATCCCCACTCCCGCTCAACCGTCCGAACCTCGTTCTTCCCGGATCCGCCGGCAAACTTCGAGTTGACGATCGTTCCCTTCTTCGATGCCGTCACATCGACAACTCCGACCGGGCTCGACAGGATCAGCAACGGCACGTCGCTCTGGATTAGATAGAACTCATCCAGAAACAGCGTATCAATCGGCCGAGGGGCAGGCGCAGCCTCCTGCATCACCTGCCCCATCGGAAACTCGATGCCACTACCGCCGTCCTGCAGTAGCGCAAACAACAACAGTAATGACATGAACATCGCCCGAACTCCCTTGCCACAGAGACAGAATTATCACACTCTCACAGAGCCATCGGTACCAGTGCAGCCGCTTCCACCGGCCGCAGTTTGCAGTATGTGCTGACGGTATGGGAGGCCATCGCGACAAACGACTCGTCCGTCAACTGCCACCGCCCGATGTCCGGAGCCCCATTGCGGCCAGCACGACGCTTTTCTTCCCGGATGTTCTGCTGCGCCTGCTTCTTCAACTGCACAGCCAATGCCATGATCTGTTCACGACGAGACTTCTCGTCCATGTGCCGAGCAGCCACCTGAGGCTGAACAGGCTGAGTGTTGTCAATGCCGCCACGTCGCTTCTTGCAGCCTTCGATGAAACTCGGAATCAGCGGCAACAATCCTTGAAGGATCAGCAGAATCACCGGATTGCCGACAGTCTGCGGAGCCGCGTCCGGACTGCTGGCAACCATCTTGACATTCCCGCCACCAAGACTGGTGGCAACCAGACCACAAAACTTTGACACGTTCATAACGCCCTCTTTCTCATCAAGTACACACCATAAATACGAACAGCCAACCACATGGCTGTTCTCCTCCACCAACACACACCGGCTTGTCTCAGCAGGTCTCGGAATATCGCATCACCGATCGCCCGCTGCTCCAGAGTCTCCGCCCGCTCGCACGACCTATCGTGAAACAGACTCGCAAAGCGAAACTCTTTCTGCAGTGGATGGCCAATCAGCGACCAGCAGTATTTCGGTATCGTCGCACCATCCCAGCTCACACCCTCAGGACACTCCAACACAACACGCAGCGGACAGTAGGCAACACAGTCAACAGTGGAATAGAAAACCAGCCGGTCACCCAGCAGGCAAACCGGAAGATCGTTTCCATCTGTGATCTTTGGAGTCATGCCTTTTTGCCTCCCCAGTACCCCACAGCATGACCGGCATTAACCAAACACTCAGAGACGTCACGCCCATCCCGGAGCTGAATCTTCGCCAACCACCGCCCGAACTTGTCCGGCTTGAACGTCTGGACCTCCAGTATGCCAAAGGCAGCAATCAACGTCCGCAGATAATCGGCAGCCATCTGCCCTGCAGCCTGAGTGTCTCCATGCACTTCTGGCGTATCCACGCCGTAAAGCCGAAACTTCCCGGTCCAATGGATGGAGTTGCCCATGTCGATACGCAACTCGACAGTGTCTCCGTCCAGAACCCGAAGCACTTCCACATGCTCGTAGGCATAACTCATGGCAAAGCCTTAAAAAGGCCCGGGATGGGGCGTCCAGCCGCTGTGGCATCCGGCTGGCATCCCGGGCCAGGTCACTCGTGCGAAGGGGGACTCAGCAGCATCACTACTGCCACGAACCCCATGCCACCGAGCCAGTATTGTAACAACACTCGCCATTCAAGAGTCGGGGCCCAAATCACAGCAGCCACCAAGGACACCCAGAACGACCAGCAGATCGGACACTTCACGCCCACCAAAATCCACTCATACTGCTGGATGCGTTTCGCTCTCTCAACAGCATTGTCGGAACCGCCAAACTGGATCTTTCTTTCAACCCATCGGCGGAAGTCATAGCACAGACCAAACGGCCCGTGCATCTGACCGATCGTCACACTCACGCCCGCCACCACCAGACAGTACCACAGCATCTCAGTCATCGCCGACAGTTCCTGTACCCCGCACGACGGAAGCAGGATTTAGATTTGTGCCAGAACGCCCTCGCACCACTCCACGTTCCCGTAATCATCCGCGTCTTCGAGTATCTCCTGATCATATTCACAGCACACGATTTCCACAAAACCCCGGGCCCCTCGAACGACTCAACCTCATGCTCTCGCATTCCATGCCGAGCAACAGCCCACAACGGATCGCACCGCAAATCCACCTGCGACGCCACCGGTCCGGCCGCCACGTTGCAATCGAACCGCACAGGAGCATCCTTCAGACACACCCTCTGCACGTCCGCTCCAATCTCCAGACCATGCCGGAAATGCCAGAGAATTGACCCGTTCGCATCCCGCCGCCTCTGCCGCTCCCAGATCTCACGACAGACCTGCAGGCTGTCAGGATGCAGCACCACGTCATCGGTCACGTACAGCACACACTGGTGACATATCGGCCGTTTGCTGCACCCGTTGTACCGGTTCACCTGCCACCCCGGGATCTGCAGCATCCCGCGCCGACGCTTCCACCAGGGATCCATCGGGCACTGCCACAGCCCGCAGCATGCCTCGATCCCGGTCATGTCCAGATGTTTGAGGCTTTCCACCAGCGTCGCCTCAGACATCGCCAGACGGTACCGACTGCACTCCTCAGTCCAGTACACACTCTGCACGTCGATCAGCAGTCTCATTGCGTCGGCCGAATCCCGAAGACAGATCGCAGGTTCCCGGGACTGTCACCGACATACCGGAACGTCGCACGCCGGCCGATGGACGGCCCGTTGTTCAAAGCACTGTTGTCCTTCAGGCCCCGTGGCACATGATGATTCACAAGACTGCGGGTGAACGTCCAGAAGTCATAGTTCAGCTTGTGCATCTCCACGGCCAGCATGGTATCCACACCCTTAATATCCGATCGCGGGATCTTCGGATTCGCTCGCTGACCAGCGTCACCATGCCAGTCCCTGAAACCGCCCGCTCGCACAATCCCCTCCAGACACTCCCGACGCCACGCAATCGCCAGAGAACCCATGAAATACTTCCGTGGCATCCTCCTAAACTCGCTACGCATCCCAGCCCTGATAGACGACACATTCGCCGCATACAAGCTAATCGCCCCACACTGCTCATCCGGCCAGCATAGCCCATCCACGAAACTGACAGAACCACTGCACAGAACCGCGTCATCCTCCACAATCAGGATCACTTCATGTGTTTTGAACTCCTCCAACAAATCCGCCGCACACTGCAGATAATTCTGACAGTTCCCAAACTTCCCAGACTGCGAAGGCTCTACATACTGCAGAAGTTGCGCAATCGTGTGCGGCCTGCAGATCGTGTCTGCAGCCTCAGGGACATTGGTCCCGGGTTCCGCAAAGATCAGCGGCTTCAACCCGTTCGCCACGCAACTCTCATAACTCCGGTGAATGCTCTCACTGCTCTGCCTCGGAGCAGCGATCATTCCGACAGCCCAGTCCATATCTTCTCTCCCTGATACCGGTCATCATGCCCGGCAATCTGCGTCCGCTGCCTCAAAAACGTGTCGTACTTCTGCTTCCGTTCTTCCGCCTGCTCCGGGATCCGACCGTCGCCATACGGCTGCACTCGCCCAGCCCAGTTCGCATACGGGATTCCCAGATGCAACACCTCAAACGGCGGCCGGATCTGCCTGTTGGCCTGCCACCGCCGCTGAAAGAAGGTGTCAGCCGTCCCAGCCCACCGCCAGTCTCGCCCAAACCATGGCCTCGGCTTCAGAACCGGATCGTCCGCATGGAACAACTGGAAATACCCTGCAAACTCCTCCCTCGCGTTCACATACCGATACCGCTTCCACAGATGATCCGGCAAAATCCCGTTCTGCCACGCCCTGAGATCTCTCCTTCTCGGCGTGTACAGACACCCAGCCTTTGGTGCAAAGACTTCCGGGATCCGGTCCGGCAACACGATGTCGCAGTCCATGATCAGCATCCAGCCCTGCCGCCCGAGATAGTCCAGCCCCATCTCCAGAGCTGCATACTTGTTGAACTCCGCGCCCCGCTCATAAAACACCTCAGTCAGCAGGCACTCGACGCTGTTCTGCTGACACACCGCAATCGTCGCATGGTCGTCCGGATGCGTGACCACCACGGCACGTGAGAAGTGGTGGCGGTTCCTCGGCAACGTCTGCGCCAGGATGTCGGCAAAGTCCACACAGATCATCACCACACCGTCGGGAGAAAACATTACCGCAACTCCTGCAGTACAAGCTCAGGCCAATACGTCCGCCACGGATACGGAACAGCACCGGCAATCGAGCGACCATAGAAGAAATTGTGCGTCATCTCCATCTCAGAGTAACGCTTCTCATACATCAGCTCGATCATCTGCAGGCGTCTGATCGCACCCGCATTCCCGGTCACGTCGTCATCAAACTTCGACCGCCGATCCTCGCCACCACACAGCAGCCGCAATCGCCACAGTGATCGCTCGTAATTCCTGAACGGAGCATGCAGCATCGGCAGATGCACGCCACAGTCCTCAGTCAGGTTCTTGTTGTTCCAGCCCGCCGCCGGAAAGTGATTGCCACGAGTCTGCGAAATGTCGAACTTCCCACCGGAATACTTCATCGCCACATGCTTCCAGTGCCAACTTGGACAACTGTCCGTCCGCCTCATGATCCCCTTCGTCATCACCTTCGCTGGGTGAGTGTTCGGCACATACCCATCCCGGGAATCAGGGCACAGGTCCACACAGTACGTGCCAACCATCCTTGCCTCAGCCTTCGTCCGGCTCAGCGTCTGAATTACCGTCTCAGACCGGTCACCATGCACAAACTCGTCCGCGTCCAGTGACAGTACCCAGCAGACTGGCAATGACGACTTCTCGACCATTCCCTTCGCCAACAGATTCTGCTTCCGGATTCGCAGGTCGTCGTCGTAGAAATCCGTCTGGTAAATCTCGCCGATCTCAGCACCGGCCCCCGTCGCCTGCTCAACAGTGTCATCCTGTGACGCATTATCCAGCAGCAGCACACGACTGCAGCCCTGCGCAAAACAGTTCCGCACCGTTGCCCCGATGATGTCACCATCGTTCCAACTACTGACAACAGCCACCAGATCAATCGGACCCTCTGAGATCGAGTGGTCTCGGTAACAGCATCTCGGACGGACGCCACGATGCCCGTCCAGTGCTCCGAGGTTGTGACTGTGCGCCAAAATGACTCCCGGCTTATTCCTGTAGTTCATCCCTAGCCCCCGGGACTGGTACATCTCTTGCAGATAAAATCGGCTGGAGATTCTGTGCGACCACTCACACAGTTCACCAGACCGATGTACGCCGGACTGTGATAGTAATCCAGCAGCGACATATCATGAATGCTCGGCAACTGCACCTCATGATGGTAATCCATGCAGCAGATGCGAATCCTGCCATCGTGCATGAAGTGAATCCATTCATTGATCCGAGTGCAGGAGAACGGCCGATGGCCGGGCCCAATCTGCCGGACAATCCCCTGATTCAACTCATTTGCACCACGGTCCTCACGCTTCAAAGATCCTGCCCGATCGTGAAACTCGAACGCATCGACAGAAACATTTGCCCTGTTGATCTCATGATCCGTGAACGTCCGCTCCCAATACTCGACGTACTGCTCTCTCGTGAAGAACGTCCGATTGACAGCCTTCGATTTCCCTGCACCGCGTATTTTGATGTTGTACCGGCCGTTCGACATCTTCAGCATGCGTATCAGATTCTCAGTCGAACGCTGATAGTTAATCTGCATGATGTGCTCGAAGGTCTCCCTGTCGATCCCATGATGCGACACCCAGATGTCGTGAGATCGGCCTCCCATCACGACAAACAGTTTCTCAACGGCCTGCTCAGTCAGTGCAGCACCATTGGTACTGATCTCGACCGTGACATGCGGGAACCGCTCGTAAATCTGAGCGATCTTCGCATAGATGCTTTTGTCCAGCAAAGGCTCCTGCATCAGATACGGACAGATCTTTTTCAGGCCGGCACCGAACGGTACAAGATTGTCGAGTATCAGATTCCACGTCTCATCCGTCATCATGCCGGGGTGTTTGTGATGCACCGACTCGATATATGGGCAAAAGACACAGTCCGCGTTGCAACGCGAGTGCGTGGCAATCTGCACATACTTCAACGGAGGAAGCCACCGATCCCTTGGTAACTCCAGCATTGGCAGAGGAGTCCTCATTCGGGCATCCTGATTTGATCTGCGATGTATTCTTGGACGCAAAGCCATGATAAAATCATCTCCTAAAACTCTCCCAGCCCCCGATCAATCTCCTCCTGCATCTGCCTGATATCACGCTGGATGCGAGCAGACTCCACGAAGTAGCCGGCAATGCCGTTCCACGACTCGACAATCCCGATCGCCAGTAGCCACACACAAAAGACTCGCAGCATACGTCACCTCACGAAACCCTTCAGTCGCGTCCCACAACCGCACTTCTTCTCCGGTGGTAGCGCTGCTGTTTCTGAGATTGTCATGCCAGACTCGCGACGCATGGGAGCCTGTGCCCACAGTTTGTCCACACTCGCCACCAGACCACGCTGACACATCTGCCAGTGTGCTGTCGGTATGCGGGTTTTCCGCCGTTCACAATATCCAGCCAGCGGACACTGACACTGTTCGCCCATAACAGTCGCCCTCCGGTACGATCATACCACGAGTTCGGCATCGCTCAAATCACAGTTCAGCAGGCAGCAGTTCGGCTGGCCAGCACACGGTCCGCTCGGGAAGCTCGGGCAGTAGTAATTGATCGCCAGAGGAAACCGTCCGCTGAAACCGCCACCGTCCGGCAGGCAGACGCAACTGGTCGGGGCAACAGCTTTCCAGCTTACGCAGGCCAACTGACAGTCCAGCAGACTCGCCGGCCGCTGCCCGTTGTCTTCCACCTGAGTCACGTCTGTGCCGATCCACAGCCGGAAACGACTGCAGCAGGGTTCCAGCAAGGGATCCGTGGCAGGCTCCTGAGATGCAGTGCATTCCAGTGCCAGGCAGAACTTGAAGCCGCACGGACTGGTCATGCACATGCCGCCCAACTCAACGCGGAACGTCCCAGCCAGAACCGCCTGCACAGTCGAGCAGAACGTCGCACAGGCACCGCACCTCCCTTTGATCGGAGCCGTCGGATCCACCGGCGGAAAGGACCCTGTCGCCCCGTCAATCTCAGGACAACCGGGAGCCATGATTTCAAACGGGATTGCCGGGATATACCCGCCCGGGTACTGCGGACTGTCATAGCGCAGCGGGACACAGCAGCCCACACAGCCGCAGCCGCAGCATTCCAGAATCGCAGGGTTTGTCGCCGTGAATCCCACTAGGGTGTTTCTCCGCCTTCCAGCCCGGGACCACCGCCGCCGCCAGATCCCGATCCTGAGCCTGAGCCTGAGCCTGAGCCGGAATCGCTCCCTGAACCAGAGTCGGTTGGGCATGGATCCACCGGACCAACGCACACAGATCCCTCAACGATGAACATCGTACACTGAATCCTTTTGACCGTCCCATCCTCGCAGCACTCATACCGCTCATAGGGAATCGAGACCGTCTCATACTCGCCGTTTAAGACAACCCACAGACCTTTTCCTGTCTCCGGATTGCTGCCACTCTCAGATCCCGCAGGACCGCAGCCCGTCTCCCAGCCAGAACCACCACTGCACGTATCTCCGAGATACGCAATGGTGACCATGCCGTCTTTCTTCAACGGCACGACGCGCTTGTCTAGTGCATAGACGAACTGATTATTTCCGTACAGCGGATAACATCGGCTGTTCCGCCTCGGACGGATCGTCGTGACAACCTCTGCCTGGGCACAACCAAAAGCCAGGTCAGGAATGCCGCTGGGATCCCCACAGGCGTCCTCGGCCGTAGGTTCACACAGCTCACACCCATCACCACCACCAGAGCCTGAGTCCGACCCAGAGCCAAGATCAGAACCTGAATACGGATCAAAATCCTCGCAGTCCGGCGGCTCGAACTGCATGCAGTCCATCAACTCGACCGTATACCATCCCATCCCAAGGCAGTCGCCAACCAGCCCATGCCGGATCTGGACACCACTGGCCTGCAACACCTCAGCCCGTTGCGTGTCCTTGTTCCAGACGATGTAAAAGATGTCGCCCTGCTTCTTCGTTGGTGCGCCAGTCAGCTCTGCCAGCGGATCCCAGACGCGGAACGGCTTAAACAGGTTCTCGTTCTCGTCGACGTATTTGCCAGACGCAATATCCAGCCTGATCAGACTGCACTTGCCAGAAGGCGTTTCATCGAATACCGGATAATTGTCCGTTCTCTGGAACTTCTCAAAGTCCTCTCTGGCAATCACCAGTTGCATTGCAGGCTTCAGCATGCCAGCAGACTGGGAGCCAAAATTGTCACCCACGACTGAGATGTCAGGACCATTGGCAACAGAAGCCCGACTGCGCAACGACTCACGACGCATCGCATTCAAATGCTCAGCGGTGATGCGTTCTCCGACTTTCCACTGCGGAGGTATCCTGGACATCAGTTGGGACATCCTTCAGTAACAATAGATAACAGATCAAACATATTGTTCAGGTTGAGTCCTTCGTACAGTGGACGCAATCCGTCAGGTTCGCTTCTCGCAACTCTGCGCCAGCCACCGTCATCGCCGGGATCAGTCGAATCACAATACAGATGATTCCAGCCAACAATGTTCTTTGGAAAATATGGTTTTGCCGTGTTGATCCTTCTCTGCTTAAACATCAGCCTCAATGTCGTTGTGTCCATCAACCTGAAACCGCGAGTTCGCTGCTCCTTCAGTTCCTCCCAATCTATGAAAAGTACCGTTTCCTCTTCGTAGAGACACTCCGACACTTCTGATCCTGATTCTTCACAAACATCGTCCACTGAGGAGAGACACATGCAGTCACTCAACAAAGTAAACGGAGTGCAATTCACTCGATTTCTGAATTTGTTCAGATGCGTTTCAATCTGGCAAAGTTGACTCAGGGGGACATTGAACCAGTCAATCGTGATGTCTGCTGTGGGAATCAGAACCGTAGCATACGTATCGCCCTTTAACTGATTCTCAGGACCCGGCAAATCAGCCCAAACAAGATTTCTGTTTGGCAGTGTTTGAAGAATGTATGAGGACGTTCTCTCGACGGCAATTGCCGTATAATCCATGATCTCTATGATGTTTGTAGTTTCAGGATCTCCGTCAAAACCAGTGCAGTCCCACGGACACTCCTGATACTGAATAGTCACTTGCATCTTGCATTGCGACTCCATGATCGCGTCATTGTCGCCGTCGACTGGATAATATCTCTCAGCCTGCGCAATGCTCTGGGCATCCGTAATGAATGCCGTGACCGGCCCAGTGTCTTCCTGCGATGCTGAGTTGAAACAACAGTTGTCGATAGGATCCAGTGTGAATCCAGTCGCGATCATTCGGAATGGCCACGCCTTCTTTTCCTGAAAGGCTTTCGGGATTCCAGAGGCGTAACTGTATGGGAAGTAGGCTGGCAATTGCGGTGTTTGATACGACACGACACCGCCTCGGCCACGCCACTTGCCCAGCATCCGCAAACCAAATTCTTCAGCGCGAACCGCAGGAACCAGAAACTGCCGAGTAGCAGTCACTCGCCCGTTCTGGCATTGAATCAATCCTGATGGATGGATTGCAGTGACACAGAATGGGAGATTTTCGGTCATCCTCGTCATTGTGCTCTCGCTCCCAAATCTTTCTTCCTGACAGCTTCGCCAACGCCATCAATGCTCTTGAACAGGTTCGGTGCGAGATCTCGCAGTCCCTGCTGAATAGCGTCCTGAACTCCCAATCGTACTTCATCTCGCAACGCAGCGCGAATTGGCAATTCTCGCAGCGGGTTGAACGGTCCCGGAATGTCCTCCGCCGGACGAGCAATCAAAGGCACCTGCCTTCGAATGTCCTGCAGTTCACGGAATCGCTGAGCATCTCTCGGCAACAACGGGCCGCCTGCCGCACGTTCACGTATTACCGCCTCCTCAGCAGCCACAGCCTGTAACCTGTTTATCCGCTGAAGTTGGAAATTCAGATCAGCAATCTCCTTTGTTGCCTTTTCCAGCGCATCGGTGTTTTTTTCAACTGGCTCAATGCTCAGCACGGCCGTTTGAATCTGCTGCAGGAACTCTTCAGGACGCACAACCTGACTCTGCCGGCTACCGCGTTTGTTCCTGATACCCTCCAGTTTTTCCTCAGCCGCACGAATCTTGTCAACCAAATCCTTCTCTTCTTTCAAAGCCGCATTGCCGAGTTCCAGATTCGCCTGCTGCTGAAGTGCTGCCCGAAGCTGATCAATCTGATCCGCACGCACAGCACCACTCCGCTTGTAAAACTCCAGCGTTGCGTCGATCATGTCCTGATACTGCTGTGACATCTCGTCGATCTCGCTCGCCTGTTGTGCCCCAGCGTCGATCTCTCCGTTGATTTCCCTACGGATCAGCTTCTGACGTCTTTCGAGCTGCTCAGACTTTTGTATTGCAGCCTCTGTCGCAGCAATCAAACGCTGAGTGATGAGGTTTTCGTACTCTCTCGCACTCTCTCTCAGTCCTTCAAAGAGTTTCTGCAGCGGTGCGATATTTTCACGTGCAGTTTTCGCAAACTCCTGATTCGCCACGTCGGCGCTCTTTGCAAACGCATCCACCTGATCCGCAAGTTCGCCAAATCTGTCCTCAATATCTTTGAGCTGAGCAGAATCGAACACGCCACGGCGGGCTCCGGCAAATGCTGCATCTATCTGACGATTCAGCTCCAGATAATTGTCAATGAGTTCATTTGAATTGGCTAACTCCTCAGCGATCTGTTTCTCACGCAAAGCTCTTTGGGCAGCGAAAAACGCATCATCCAGAAATCCGAGAGGAAGAGCATCAGGCAATATGTCTATGTCTTGAGGATTCATAAGGCGAGCAATCTGCTGCCTTACTCCGTCAAGCACATCGCTGAAACCTTTCCTGAAATCCTCAAGGGCCCGCTGGTCTGAAAGTGACCTTAGTGTGTCCACCACGCTGTTTGATAGCTTCTCAGACTCCAGTCTGAGATCTCTCATCGTGTCCAGCACAGACTCCAATGAATCAGACTCTGCTATCTGATCAATCGTCTCTCTTGTGTTTTGATTGAATTCCGCAACCAACTCGGACTCGCGTGCGACTTCCTTCATGCGTTTGCTGATGTCGGCCAGTTCGACCTCAATGTCGTTGAGGTTTTCCAGCCATTCAACAACGAGCGGCAAAATGGTTACAGCCAACGCCGCACCAATACCGGTACCCAAACCAGCAATCAGTTTCCATTTCTGACTGATTTTTTCACTATCGACATATACGCTGGCGAGGTCCTGTGCGATGAAAGAAATGTTGTTCGCCGCGCCACGAATCCCGCCGGCAAATCCGTTCAACTGGAAGCCAACAGCAAAGTCTTCGAAGGCCTGTCCGGCCTGAAATGCCGTGTTTTGCAATCTGTTAAAAGATGCGTTTGTTCGATCAGCCAAGCTCTGAAGGCTTTTGTTCAATCGACCAAGTAAAGCCTGTCGTTCTATCAACAGTCTGTTCAACTCTTCTTCTTTTTGAATCGAGTTGTCTCGCTGCTTATTCACCTCTTGAATCTTTGCCTGATTCTTTGCAAGCTCCTCTCTCTGGTTCACGATTCCAGTTCGTTCTATCGCCGTTGTTCTGCTGATGTACTTTTCGTTCAGTGCTTGCGCTT
>Ga0181352_1000839_pt1 | contig 12561 bp, 5 predicted proteins | sample Fa13VDMLBSN_FD_130103 | JGI IMG/M metagenome (GOLD analysis project Ga0181352, IMG submission 130103) | Freshwater viral communities from Lake Michigan, USA - Fa13.VD.MLB.S.N | ecosystem: Environmental > Aquatic > Freshwater > Lake | place: USA: Michigan | collected 2013-09-23 | reverse complement strand
GTCGGTGCGGGCCAGCACGTCAGCCGGCAGGACTGGACCCTGGCCACGTAGCGGGGCGAGGAATTCCATGAGGCTCGGGTGAAGCGGGACGGTGAAGCTGGTCGTCTTGCTGGTGCGGAAGTGAATAGCCTCGGGGGTGATGTCCTCCCAGCACAGTCCGCGAATGCTGGAGATACGAGCGCCAGTGTAGAGCGCAATCTCCACGGACAGGCGAAGCCACGGCTTCAGCGGCTCGGACAGGATGGCGGACAGTTCAGCGTCAGTGAACGGCTCGGACTCCTTGGCCTCCAGCTTGAAGCTAAACGTCCATGGGTTCTCGTCGAAGTCGCAGTGGTGTAGCTTCTTGGCCTCGACCCAAGCCGAGTTGAGGAATCCCACTTCACTGCGCATCGTGGCCGCACCGATGCCAGCGCCGCGCCGGAACGCCACGTAGCGGCTCGACACTGGATAGGTCACGTCGGCCACCGTGGCGACACCCTCACTGGCGGCCCAGCGCGTGAAGGCCGACGCGGTGAAACGATAGCGGGTGATGCTCGACGGGCGCACGCCTTGGAGTGATGCCAAGTAGTCGGCGAGGAATTCCGCGACGGGCTTCTGCTCCAGCATGGGCGCGGCCCCGAACTTGGACCGGGCCTGCCGCTCCTCGATGGTGCGCCGGATCTCCAACACTGGCGAATCCTTGGGCGGCAGCTTGCGCCCATCGTGGCGAACGCCAGTGGACACGCGCACACGGCTGTTGCCAGTCGTGTAGCTGATCCACCAGAAGGGAGATCGGGGCCGCTTGTAGATGTTGGCCATGTTACCCCTTTCGGCCGGACACGTCCCCGACCATTGGTTTGCGGATGAAGCGTGCGACCGCGACCAGCTCCGGCTCGCGCATGGGCTTACCCTCTGGCGTCTCGATCATCTCGCGCGTGCCCTTGAGCGCCATGAGCACGAACCGGTTGATGCTGTAGTTGAGCCGGGCAGCCTCGGCCTGATACCACGCCAGCTCGTCGAGCGGGAAGCGGATGCAGATGGGGGCTGAGTCGGTGCGGACCTTGGCGAGTTGCGTTCGTGGCTTGCGAGTTGCGGTCTTTGTCATACCGGATACTTACAACGCAACGCGGATACTTACAACAAGAAGTTTGACACTGTATCCATTAGTATCCATTCTGTAGCAATGAAACGTGACGAAGTGCTTTCTAAGCCGTGGTGGACCACGCGGGACGTGGCCGTTTATCTCGGCAAGACAGTGGATGCCACGCGGCAGTTGATGCGGCGGGCTAAGGTCAAGAGAAGTAAGGCGGACCGGACGCTGACGTGCCGCGTGTGGGTGGATAAGGCGATTGGGATGTAACGCAGACTCCAGCGACTCGCGCCCATGAACGCCACGATTTCACCCAAGACGCACCGCGCTAGTTCGCTGCTAGGATTTGTTCGCCGCCTTCGTTGCGGATTCACCGGCCACGACTGGAAGGTTGGCCGCTATCAAGACGAGTCGAGCTTCGCGGTGTGCGAGCGCTGCGGAGAGCGCCGAGAGCCAGTGCCGCGCTCCGATGGATGCACGCCGGTATGGGACGCTCCGAGCAACGCATTTAAGTGCCAACACTCATCGAACTCTTCCGCGAAATCGTGGGGCGGACTGTGCCCCGCGCATCGTGCGGCGAACGCAGACATCAGCCGCACCGCGTCAAAATGACAACTGCCTCACAGCCACCCGCGATGCCCGCCGAAGCGTGCGACTCTCAACTACCCAGCGCAAGCGGGGTTGGCTGCATGGATTCGTTAAGTGTCCGTCGAATTACCCATCTCGATCTGTTCTCTGGAATTGGCGGCTTCGCGCTCGCAGCGCAGGCTGCTGGATTCTCAACCATCGGCTTTTCTGAAATCGAACCCTATGCCTGCAAAATCCTCAAGCGCCACTGGAGAGACGTTCCCAACTATGGAGACATCCGAAATGTGCGAGGCGTCTCAGCCGATCTCATCACGGGAGGATTCCCATGCCAGCCTTACAGTCTCGCCGGGAAGCGAGCAGGCGCGAAGGATGACCGTGCGCTCTGGCCGGAAATGCTCCGCGTTATTGACGAGGCCAAACCGTGCTGGGTGCTTGGTGAAAACGTGCCTGGAATCATCACAATGGAACTCGACCGTGTGCTTACTAACTTGGAAAATATCGGCTACTCCTGCTGGCCGATTGTTATTCCGGCTTGTGCCGGTGACGCCCGCCACCGCCGAGACAGAGTATGGATTGTGGCCCACTCCGAAAGCAACGAACGCCGGCGCAGACTTCGCGAAACTGGAACGGAGCAAAACGGGCATCAGCCTGCAAACGGCGGTGCGCCTCTGGCCGACGCCGACGAAACAGGACGGCGAGAACAATGCCGGGCCGAGTCAGTGGAAGCGGAACACCCCGCCGCTGAATGTGGCGGTGGAAATGTTCAGGACTCCATCGGCATCGGACAGCAGTCGCGGAGTCCATCCAAACCCAAACGCACAAGCGGGCGAACACTCTCTGGTGACGCAATGCGGTGGCCAACTGAACCCGAACTGGGTCGAGTGGCTGATGGGATACCCGCTCGGGTGGACAGACTGCGAGGACTCGGAAACGCAATCGTCCCGCAAATCGCAATCGTGATACTCGCGGCGATGGCGAGGACACAGAACGCGGAATCCAGCAACTCGCGCCCATGAAACCGTCCGCCTTCACACAAGATGCACCGCGCGAGTTTGCTGCGATGACTGGTTCCCCGACTCTTGGTGAAATTACCCCAAGCGCGGGATCGGGAATGCCTCTTGGAGCGGGTGGTCTGCCTCCCGTTCTTGATGCGTGCTGCGGCTCGCGAATGTTCTGGTTCAACAAGGCCGACCCGCGCGCGGTGTTCGTGGACAAACGCCGTGAGACTCACCCGATAGACATCGGCACGCCGGGCACCGTGGGGCGAAGCCCCATCGTGGTGAATCCCGACATGCTTGCGGACTTCACCGAGCTTCCGTTCCCGGATGAATCGTTTGCGCTGGTCGTGTTCGACCCGCCGCACATCGAACGCACGGCGGCGCTCGGGCTGCTGACGAAGAAATACGGGCATCTGACTGGCGACTGGCGCGAGATGCTGCGGCGCGGATTTGCGGAGTGCTTCCGCGTGCTCCGTGCCGAAGGCACGCTCATCTTCAAGTGGGCGGAGTCCGACTATCCCGTGTCCGAAATCCTCAAGCTGACTGCCGAGAAGCCGCTGTTCGGGCACCAATCGGGAAAGCAAAGCGCAACGCACTGGATTTGCTTCTTTAAGGGCGGCGGGGGTGGCTCGGAAACCTTCCATCGGCACTCTGAGTCGGGGAACGGTGATTCTGCGACTCCTTAACCTTATCAGTCCGATATTATGACCACCGAGCAAGCCATCCATAAGATGCGGGACGTGATGCGACTCAGGCATTTAAGCCATGCCACGGAGCAATCGTATTGCGGGTGGCTGGTGCGCTTTGCCCGCTTTGTCTCGGAGCGGTGTGACCCGATGGCCAAGCCGGAGCAGTTGCAGTGTGCCCAGTCCGCTGGAATTTATCGCACCCGCATCCGCGCCTGCTCCCGCAGCGGTTCAAATTCCCGCTTGAAGTAGTCCACCGCCTGCGCCGGCGTCATCCGCTCGAACCGGCTCAAGTCCCGCGTGAGCTTCGCCTTGTAGAGCTTGCCCACCTCGGCCTGATACTTGGCGAACTGCTCCGGCGTCATCTTCACGCGCTTGCCATTGGCCCGCACCGTCGCCGCCGCACTGGGCACGGGAAGGAACACATCCTTGGCAGCCTTCTCGCCAAGTGCCTGCCAGACTGGATCTCCACTGGCCTCGGACGTGAGCCATGACCAAGGGTAGCGCGGACGCTCCACGGGTTCGCCAAGGACGTTGACCACTGGTGTTCCAATATCGCGCCGGGCAATCGGCACCTCGCGCTGGAGATAATCCCATGCGGCCTGCGGCTTGCGAATCTCTGGCGAGGCCATCGAATCAGCTTCTTTGAGTGCCGTGGGGATGACACCGCCAGCGGTGCGACCGATGAACGCCAGATACTTGTTGGCGTTCTGGTCTTTGGCCATCTGCGGCCCGCGCTCCAGCAACACCATCAGGTTGCTCAGGAAGTTCTGGTCGAGGATGACCGCCTTGCCGCCGGCAAGCCCTGTGGCGAACTTCACCGCGGCGTTCTGCTCGTCCCACTTGGAATCGTAGCGGTGCGCGTCCATCACCTGGCCGACGCTGGCCCAGCCGAACGCCCACGGCGTCTGCCGGTAGTCGAAGGAGCGGTCGCCGAACTTCACGGAGTATGGGCGGATACCTTGCTGCTCCAGTTGCCGGCGCTTATCCGGGTCAATGCCCTGCATGGAGCCGGTCACTTGGAACCACGGATCATCCTCGTCCGCACCACTGGCAGCCCACGCGAACACCATCGCCAGCGCGGCGTGCGAGAGTAACACCTTGGCCCGGAGCTGCTGATACTCCTCCGCACTCATGTCCTCGCGGATGCCGACCGCCTGGCGTGTCCACTCGGCATTGCCAGTCGTGCGCCAGTTCCGCAGCACCCAATACAACCCCAGCGGCGAGTGTTGCAGCAGCAGGTTGCCCACGTTGGCGGAGATGCGGACGAACGGCACCACGGCTGTCAGCGCCGGCACCTTGTTGCGCGCGGCGATCAGGGTCTTGGCTGCCATGCCAAGCAAGCCTTCCGGCTCGTTGTTCAGCGTGGCCTCCAGCGCGAAGCGGTGTTGCGCGTCCAGAATCTCGCTGGGGCGGTCCTGCTCCAGTATCTCGATCACGCGCCGGTTCAGGTCCGTGCCGGTAAGCCCCTCCGCCTTGGCCTTCACCTCGGCAGCGGCCCGCTTCTCCGGCGAGAGGTTCAGCGTCTCGAATATCTTGGCGTCCACCGTGGCCCAGTCCGCGCCCTTGTTCTGCGCCACGATGGAGTTGATCGCGGCAACCTCGGAGTTGGCATCGTAGAAGAACGAGTCGCACGCCAGCATGAAGCGCGTGACGAACCTGCCAGTGGAGAGCATCCGCTTCCACCGCTCCGGGGCGTCCTTCGCCAGTTCGAGCGCATTGGCCGCGTCCTTGATGTCCATGCCCGGGCGCGCGGTCACGTCTCCGGACATGATGGCCTTGAATTCACCACCGACGGCGTTCTCCCTCATGCCCCGCCACATGGCAGCCACCAGCGGGACGGCTGCGCGGGGATTGCGCGCGACACTGGCCACCATGTTCTCGGCGAGGATGCTGGCGTTGCCCAGGATGTTGCGCCCCTGCGTGCCCAAGCCGGACAGGACAGACGCATACCACCAGCCTTGCAGGAACTCCCATGCCTTGATGCCAGAGCGGCGGCGCATCTCGTCATACACGCCCCGGAACGCGCGCGACCGCTGGAATCCCTCGGGCTTGGCCTGCGCTGCCTGCGCCATGTCGAACAGCGCCTTGGCGTCAGCCATCGTCACGGGCTTCTGGCCGTAGCGGGGTGCCAGCGCGTTGCGGAACGCCTCGTTGGCAAGCAAGCCGAGGTTCAACTGCTTCACCAGCTCGGGCAGCGCGGACTCCAGATGGGCGAGATCCGCCGGCCGCACGTCGGGAAGCGCCACGTTCTTCTTGAACTCGCGCCGGAACACCTTCATGCGCTCGCGCTGCCACGCCTCGGTGAGCAGGTTGGTCAGCTCGACCTGCTCCCCCTCCTTCAAGTGCTGGAGCTTGGGATGCTCGCGGATGGCGTCGAACAGGTCTTGCTGCCACTGCTTCTGGTCCACGGCGGCACTGGTGAACAGCGTGGACCAGTCAATGCCAAGGTCGCGCCCTACCACCCGCACCACGCGCGCGGTGACGTTGTTGGTCCGCGTCATCATATCCGCCACGGCTTGGACCGCCTCGCGCCCGCTGGCCGCCAGCCACGCCTTGATGTTGCTGCTGGTCACGTCGGGGAACTTGGCGGACAGGAGCTGGTCAATCAGCCCGTTGTTGGCCTTCCAGAAGTTCACCACCGCATCCTCGGCCGCCAGATCCTTGATGGCCTGATTCGTGGCTTGCAGGGCTTGGCCGGCGGCGCTGCCCGTGCCCTTGGCGATGACCAGCGCGGACTCAGCCAGGTCGAACAGGCTGGCGTCGTTGCCAGCGATGGCGTCCTTGGTGGCTCGCGCGGCGATTTCCTTGGCGATGATGATGCGGAGCGAGTTGGGGATGCCAAGTGGCGTCGCCAGTGCGATGGCTTGGTAGGCCGCGCGCAGGTCGCCGCCGTGGGTCTGGTCAATGAACTGTGCCGCCGCCTCGTTGCGCCCCGCCTCCGTTTCGGTGCGATACATCGTCTCGGGCGTGAACTCCTCCATGCTGGCGGACACCTTGGACTCGCCAGTGGATTGCACCGCCGGTCCCGGCTCCGGTGCCGTGGCGAAGATGCCCTCGCGCATGGCCGCTGCCAGTTGCGCCTCGTCCACCACCTCGCCGGGCATCTGCGCCTTGGCCTGTGCGATGGCCTCGCGGATGGCGACTTCCAGCGTGCGGCCAGCCTGGAGCAGCGCCTTGGCCAGCTTCAGCGCCAGCTTGGCGATGGGGGTGAGCAGGAGCGGGTCGGAGTAGAGGTTGTTGTTCAGGCCCTTTTGCAGCCGGTCAATGGCGGCGATGGCGGAATCCGTCGTGGGCGCGTCCGAATCCTGCAACACTGGAGTCTTTTCCAGAATCTTGCCCAGCGCCACAGTCGCCTGCGCCTCGTCGTTGGGAAGGAAGAACCTTTCCTGCCACTGGATTTGCTCGGTGTAGCCGCCGATGAAGTTGTTCCACTCGCGCCGCTGGGCATACTCGACGCCAATGGCCTCGATGCGCCACTCGTTCAGCACCTTGGAACGCTTGAGCGTCCATCCGTTTGCAAACTCGAACCGCTCACCATTGTTCAGGCCACGGAACAAGTCCGTGGGAGTCAGCGCACTCTGGCTGGCACCAAGTCGGCGGCGAACCTCTGGCACCATTTCCGCCGGCACCTGTGCGCCAAGGAAGTTGCCCTTGTCCGTGTTCAGCCGGTAGATGCGAGGGCGGCTAAGGCCGATGCGGTCCCAGATGGGCAGGAACGCGCCCACGATGTAGGTTTCTGGCGTCGTGCTGCGGTCGGGCGTCTTGGCGAAGTCCTGATTCCAGAGAGGTTCCGCCGCGTCTTTGCTCACCGCCTCGTAGTTGTTCCACTCGTTGGGACCAATCTTCACTTCTGACTGCTTCGCCAGCGTGTGCCCGCGCACGCCAATGCGCCGCCAGGTGGCCGAAACAGTCCCCTTGTCGTCCGTGATGTTCGGCCCCTCGATCAGTCCGTAGATGTGGCCGCTCTTTTTGTTCCTGACGAACTGTTGGACGGTCATCTTGGACACGTCCTGCCACGATGCCCGCTTCACCGCCTCGTCCACGTCCACGTCCACGAGCCGGGTTGTGGCCCCGGACGGATGCGTGTAGGCCGTCTCGTCCTTGGTCACGCGGATGGCAAGCGCGTGGCGCTCCTGCGTGCCGGGGTCGTAGGTGCCCTGCTGCTTGGCGACTTCCACCTTGGACTGCAACCGCTCCATGAACAGGTTGAAGACGTGGTTCTGTTGGTCCACTGGCAACGCCAGAATGCGGTTCAAGAACTGCGGCACGTCGGGCAGCTTGTCGAAGTTCAAGCCACCGGTCTTGGGGTCAATCAAGGTGATGTCAGTGACCTTCTCGCCCGTCTGCGGGTCAATGCGCGTGCGAATGAACCCAAGGTTCCGTGCCAGTTCGTTGAACTTCACACCCGGCAGCTTTCCGCGCCACGCCTCTATGAACATCCCGTCGAGCGCGCTCTGGGCGTAGTCGTTCTCAAGGTTCTGCTCCTCGCTGAACATTCCAGAACCCGCCGACTTCCGCTCACCGCTCACCAGTGCGCCAAGCTGGTTCAGCCGGCGCGCGATGGTGGAGATAAACCGCTGGTGCCCTTTCAGGTCCGTGGACACCAGTTTGTAGATGGGCGGCTGAACCTGGTCGCTGCGGTGCGTTCGGCCCATGCCCTGCAAGGCCGTGTCCGCGCGCCAGCCAGCCTGAATGACGTAGTGCGCCCGGCGCTCCTGATTCTTGAACTTCACGCCCGCGTGGTAGCTGAACCCGGTCCCGCCCGCGTCCGAGAAGACCAGTATCCGCCGCTTGCCCGCGTTGAATTCGTCCGTCTCCACCTTGCGCCGGGACTCGTTGCGCTCCTCCTTCACACGAATCTTGCGCCCGTTCTCGTCCTTGCCCCACACCACGCGCCTGCTGCGGCCAGTCACTTCCGCCACGGCATCTGCGCCGAACGTGTCCAGCAGTTGCTCCATCGGGTTGGTGGGAACCTTGAGAAGCGAGAGCTTCGCCAACGTCTCGTTCTTGAGCGCGACCGCCTTCGGGTCTTGCACCGGGTTGCCCTTGTCGTCCAGCACTGGCACGTAGCGCACGTTGCCATCCGCGTCCTCCTTCGGCTCGTAAAGCGTGGTTGGGAAGCTCTTGTCCACGTAGGACAGCAGAATGTCTTTGGGCGTCAGGTCGAGGTCTTCGTAGGTGGGCTTATCTTCGTCTTGCTCCGCCAGCTCGCGGTTCAGCGTCGCCTCGTTGGTGTTCACCACCTGGAGGACCGCCGACCGTCCCGCTTCCAAGTCCTTGCGCACTTCGGCCAGCACCGACGGCATTTGCAGCGCCGTGAGCAACTGGTTGAAGAACCGCTGCTCTGCGCCCCAAAACGCGCCCATTGCCCGTGAGCGCGCCTGACTGTTGTTGTTCGCTCCAGAGTCGCCCATCGCCGTGTCCACGTTGGCGAACACCATCTGCCACGCATCAGCGATCTCGTCATACATCGTCCGCTGCTCTGGCGTCAGGGCGTGAACCACCTGCTCCTGCTCGACGCCCCGGAAGCTCAGGGTGCGCGCCAGATAGGAACCCAGCGCCTTCAGGTCGCGCGCCACAATCTCCATCGCAGAGATACCGCCCGCCGCAATCTTGGTGAAGAAGTCCTGCTTGGTGGCGAACGGCTTGCCCGCGCCCCAGATGCCAAGGCGGTCGCCGTAGCCAAGGTTCGTGATGTCGGTCGCACCCGTGGCGGACACGTAGAGGATGCGCGCCTTGGGAAAGAGCCGCTGCAAGTCCACCACTGCCAGTGCCCGCTGGCTGGCATCCTTGCTTCCGAACGTGCCCTTGACCGACACGGCTGAACCCGCCAGATGCACCTCGTCCAAGGCAATCACACCGTCGAAGTCCGCGCCGAGCCAGTCCAGCAACCCTTTCATCCGGTTCGCCTTGGCGGACTTCTCCAGCGCGCCTTCCTTGGTGATGCCGGGATTGTTCTTCGACAGTCCCGTGTAAGTCAGGAACGCGATGCCGTCCTGCGACTGTGGCAGCGTCACCGGCTTCTTCGCCATGTCGAGCACCACGTCGGGATTCAGCCCGAGCGCGCCCAAGTCCCGCTTGGCGTCGTTGATGAGGTTCTTGGTCTTGGAAATCCAGACACCCTTCTTGCGCCCCTGATTCCAGTTGTCGAGGAACACGCCGGAAATGATGCGTCCCTTGCCAACACCAGTGCCGTCGCCCACGAAGTAGCCTTGGCGCTCCCCGCTCGGAAGCATCTGCTCGTGTGCCTGCCCCGCATACACCACTTGTTCAATCTGCGCCTCGGACAAGTCGCCATTGGTGATGACGCTCTGCGGGATGCTGGGCCGATAGTTCGGGTCCACGGGCGGAGTGCTCGCCATGCTGGCGCTCTCGACCAGTTCCGTCGGGTGTGGCTTCGCCCCCTCGATTTTCAGCTTGGCCGGCTTATAGACGGCAAAGACGCCATCCGTTCCGACCAGCGTGACTTCCTTCCCATCGTCGCGGGTTTCAACTTTCAGTCCCTCGGCGGGTCCGGTGTCAGCGCGTGGAGTATCAAGTCGCTCAACTGCGGCAGCGGCAGGCTGATTACCTCCTCGGGGGTCAGTTCCGTTTCCGACATCAGCAGTTGCATTGCCGCCTTGGCTGCCCGGTTGAATCCCGCCAGATGGGTTACTTGCTGGCTTTCCTCGCCTGCCTCCCCGAGCCCCAGGGCTGCCAGTTGCAACAGGTGCAGCCACTCCGGGTCGGGCGTCTCCCGCTCCTGCTCCAGTCGCAGCGCCGCCGCCCGGTTGAGCGGTTGTCGGTTCAATTCTTGGACGGTCATTTTTGATTCCTTCCAGCAGCGGGATCAGGTCTTCGACCTTCGCCACACTGCCTGTTGTAGTTTCACCTTCCGGCGTGAGGCCGGTCTTGTCAATGACGAGGAGGTTGTTGCCGAACGTGGTGCCATACTTCCGGTATTCATCCCCGGAAACGCCAATGTTCGCGCGCACGTTGTATTTGCGCTTGGTCTGCGCCCACCAGTTCTTGAACCGGGGCCGGTCGTCGGCCATGCCCTCTCCGACAATCGCCACGAGACGGCCGCCGGGCGGGAGCAGTTCAAGCGCCTGCTCGACGTGCTTGGCCCCGACCAGCGTGTTGCTCTGGCTGGTGTTGGCTGCGTTCGAGAACGGCGGGTTCATCACCGCCACCGTCGGCTGCGGGAGCGCACCACTGGCAATCTCCGGGGCCAGCCGGGCGTGAAGCTGTTCCGCGTTGACCGTGCGAACATGGTCCGTGCTGCCCGTGAGCTTGAGCAGTTCCGCGCGGCGCTCGCTCAACTCATTGCCGATGACAGTTGCTCCCTGCGACTTGGCGAACACGGCCAGCCCACCAATGCCAGCGGACGGTTCCAGCACCACGTCGGCGCTGGTGATGTTCGCCACCCAGTTCGCCACGTAGCCAAGGAACGGCGGCGTGGAGAACTGCTGCATCTTGTTCTGCTCCTCCGTGCGCGTGGTCTGCGTCGGAGCATTGGCGACCAGCAACTTGAGCCGCACCACCACGTCTTGCGCAGATGCCGCGCCGGGGCGAATGCTGTAGCGGTCCGGGTCCGCGAGGATGATGCGGTTGATCGCCGCTTCCACGAGGTCGGTCAACTGCTTGGCGTCCACCGCCCCGCTCGCCAGTGTGCCGCCGTGGGTGCGCGCGATGATGTCGTTCACCTGTCCGCGCGTGACTGGCCCGGCTTTCAGTGCCGCCTCGATTTGCTGGATGGCCTGCTCGTCGGGATTGCCACTGGCGGGAGTTGCCACGGGCGCATCAACCGCCGGTTCCGCTGCCAGCACATCCCCTGCCGCCTCCGCCTTGGACACCTCGGCGATGCGGTTGTCCTGATCCGCCACGGCATTCCACGCGCCGCGCAGATAGCCCTTGGTCTTGTCCCACAGGTCGGGCAGGTCCGCCCGCACCTTGCGCGCGAAGTCCGCGAACCGGACGACGCCCTCCTCGATGTAGGTCGTGGCCAGCTCGGCAGTGAGGGTCAGGTATTCCGGGTCGAGTCCAGCGGAGAGTTGCCGCGCCTTGGCCCGCATCTTGGCCGCGATGGCTTCGCGCTTGGCCTTGATGGCGTCGAGCTTGGCGGTGGAGGGGGCGGGGGCAGCCGGGGCGGGAGCGGGTTCTGCCACCACGTTCCGCACCACGACAGGAAACTCGCTGCCCGTGTCGGTTCGGATCGCCAGTCGCCCGTCGTCGTAAATGGCAAGGTTTCCAACGATGTTTCCCGAGCGCACCCGCTGGCCTTGGGTGAACAGGACTTGTGGCTTCTCGGGTTTCGCCATGGGAGCAGCCACTGGAGCCGACGGCGGTGGGGAAGGTTGCAAGGCTTGCGCCTTCACGAGCTTGGGGTTCACCTGGCGTTGCTTCCCATATTCGCCACCGCTCTCCAGCACCAACTTCAAAGGTTGAGAAGTCAGGTTATCCACTATCTCGAACCGCTTCACTGTCCACGTCTCGCCGTCGAACTCCACCTTTGCGCCAGGCCGGACGCCACGCTCATACAGCCCCCGCATTTCAGGGGTGAGTGACAAGCCTAAAGCGAGTCGAGCGTTATTGTAGATGCTAGGAACAAGCTGCTCGGCCGGTATGTTGGTGATTTCCACCAGTGCGGCGGCAGTTTGGGCGTCATCGTAGCTCGCGTTCTCCAGAGCCTTAAATGCGTCAGGAAGCTCCGGCGCAGGCTCCTCCAAGTCCGGCAGCGTGGCATTCGGGTCCACCTCGTCCTCGACCAGTTCTGTGGAAGGAGTTGCCACTGGCTTCACCTGCGCCGGCTGCTCGCTCATGTCCTGCTCGATCAGAAACCGCTCAAAGTCTGCCAAGTCTGCCACCGCCGGTTGCGTGGTGGGTTTGGGCGAAGCATCAGCCACCGGGGCGGGAGCGGCCTCGGTTGGTTCTGGCGTGGTGGCTGCCGGCGGTGGCGAAACGGGAGATGCCCCCGCCAATGGCACGTCCGCCACTGGGGCCGGTGCTCCGGCCGCTGGTGCGCTTGCTGCCGTGGTCGGCGCAGAGGCGGTGGGGGCTTCAAATTCTGTTCCGCCAGTGGCTTGATTCACCACCACGGTCTTGCCCTCTGGCATCGTCGTGGTGGCTGGCCGGCGCAAGTCCTCCGCCGTGGCCGGCACAAATTCAACCTCGTCCGCCTGAATGTCCAGCACCGCCGCCGTGCGGGTGTTGCCAAGCTGGCGGTTCTTCTCCGCTG
>Ga0181352_1000838_pt1 | contig 12565 bp, 15 predicted proteins | sample Fa13VDMLBSN_FD_130103 | JGI IMG/M metagenome (GOLD analysis project Ga0181352, IMG submission 130103) | Freshwater viral communities from Lake Michigan, USA - Fa13.VD.MLB.S.N | ecosystem: Environmental > Aquatic > Freshwater > Lake | place: USA: Michigan | collected 2013-09-23 | reverse complement strand
GTGGTGCCGACATCATCAATGGCTCTGAGATGGTGAGCAGCGACCCGGTCTTCACGCTGCGCAATCTCTCGCTGTTCTGACATGGGTGTCACCTACCCGCCGGGCCGCAGTCCGCAGGACTTGGCGCGCAAGATGTCCGCGATGGTCAAGCGCACGCAGGACATGACGCCTGCGATGAAGGTCGGCGCGGAGTCGATACAGCGGTTGATTCAGAAGACGTTTCAGACGAGCGCTTCACCGACTGGCGAAAAGTGGGAGGACCTTGATCCTGAGACGATCAAGAGGCGACGCAAGAAATCAGACATACCGCTCGTTGACACTGGCAAGCTGCGCCTGTCGATGGCGACGTCGTACGGCGCGCGCACCATCAACTTCGGCACGAACACGAAGTACGCAGGATTTCAGCAGTTTGGCACCCGCTACATCCCAGCGCGCCCGTTCCTGCCGATCACGCGCTCGGGTGATCTCACCGACGACGCAGGCCCTGCAAAGCTGGTCTTTGATCGCATCGCTGCGCAGGTCGGATCGTTCATCGTCAACGGAAAGCTGGTGGGCTAATGGCTGCTGTCGCCGACGTCGCCATTCGCCGCGCGCTGCGTGAGGTGCTCGAAGGCACCGCCACGGGCGTCCGCGCCATCACGCCGGGCTTGCTCTCGTGCGACGTAGCGCAGGGCACCGCAGACCTAACGCTGTCGCTGCGCACCGCGACGACCGCGCGCGTCGAGATTGCCGTCGCGTATCCGATGCTCGAGGACCGACCGCAGCAGCCGAGCAACGTCTGGATGCGCGGCCTCGAGGTCACGCTGACGTACAGCTACCTGCTTGAATCGCAGTCGCTGCTGCCGACCGAATACGCCGCCGTCAAGGCCGCTGCGGCGTCGTCTACGGACCTCGTCGCGCAGGCGCTCGCGTGGCCCGGCAAACTCACAACGACTGTCGGTGGCGTGGCGACGGGCATCGTGAGTGGCGTGCTGATGTGGCAGGGCACGACGGTTACGCGCGATGACGCGGCACGCTCAGGTCAGACCGATGGTGGTGGCCTCTACCAGCTCGAGCAGCGCTTCACGGGTGTCGTGCTCACTGCGGCCGATATCGTCTAAGGAGAACACTCATGACCGTTCAAGTTTCGGCTCTCGGGCGTACGCGAATCGCGGCCGAAGCGGCGTTCGCCGTTGATGAATCCGGCACGCCTGCAAACTTCGTCGACCTGCCGATTGTCGAGAACAGCGGCACGTTCGTTCCGCTCACTGACCATCTCGAGCCTGAGCTGCAGCAGCAATACCTGCACAGCTACGCCGCCTCCAAGATGGTGCTCGCGAAGAAGTCGTCGACGCTCGCGCTGACGACGTACCTCGCGGGCACGGGCGCACCGCAGGACGGCAACAACGCGTGGTCCACGACGTGGGCGCTGGGCCGTCTGCTCGCCGCGCTGATGGGCGCTGCGTACCAGGGCACGCCGCAGGCTGCTGCGACGGCCGTCACGGCTGGCTCGACCACGACGTCAGTCAACGTGACTGCGGGCCACGGCAACACGCTCGGTGCGCCTGGTGGCGCGTATGCGGTGCGCATCCAGTCGACCGGCCTTTACGAGGCGCGCGAGATTCTGTCGTGTACGGCGAACGCAGTCGTGCCGAAGGTCGCGCACAGCGCTGCGCCTGTCACTGGCGAGCCCATTATTTGGGCGACGACGTTCGGCCTGACGAACAACCTCGCGGGCTTCCTTTCGACGCTGCAGTTTCTCATCGAAGGCGCAGAGAGCGGCGATGAGTACGTCGGCCTCGGGATGCAGGGCACGATGTCAATCGACATCACGCAGGGTCAGATCGCGAAGCTGAGCGCGCAGCTCACGGGCGCGTCGTGGGCGCGCACGAGCACGCTCTCGCTGGCCGCTGCGACGATCACCGATTTCAGCCCCATCGCGCACATGACGTCCGAACTCATCCTCGGCACTGGCACCATCACCGCATCGCAGACGCGCAACCTCGTCTCGCACTCGTCGTCAACGTGGACGCCGGGGCTTGCAAATCTGCCGGTCACGTCGCCGGAAGGCCCTGCGTCGAGCGGCATCATTGGCTGGAAGCGCGCGCGTGGTCGCGCGATTACGGGTCAGGTGCAGGTCTATGACGACAGCGCGACCAACTGGATCACGGCCGACACGAATCGCACCGACCTCAGCCTGTTCCAGCAGGTCGGCATGACGACGTCGGGCATCGTGCTCTTGAGCGCGCCGACGATTCAACTCTCGGTGGTGCCGCCGCGCACGCCTGCGAATGACCTCTATGGCTTCCTCGTGTCGTGGGCTGGCCGCAACGACGAAGCCATCGCGTCGCCGTCTACGGACGTGCAGCGCAGCGCGTTCCGCGTTCACATCTTCTGAGCACAACCCCGCAGAACTGCGCTTGAGGAGGCGCACGTATGCACTACGAATCCGACCCGACCAAAGAGCTACACGTCAGCGTCTCATTCGATCCCGCCATTGACCGCGCTGCGATGGGCCGCGATTTCGCGACTCACTTCGGCGCGGTCGGCGAGCGGCAGGACGACATCCGCTACGGCAATCGCGACCGCAAGCTGCTGCGCTTCGTCGAGGGCGCACGTGCGAGCGTCTTCGTCCTGCGCCCGCTGCGCGTCTATGAGCGCGCCCAGTGCGACTCGCTGCCGACTGCGGAGTCGCGTTGGCTGCGTGCGCTGTCGTACGCGCTCGTGCGTGCGGAGGTCTGTCAGCCGCTGGCGTGGCGCAGTGAGACGGTGTTCCCGCGTGAGTCGAGCGACGGGCGGCCGATGCTCGACAGCGACGGGCTCGACTACCTCGGCGAGCTCATCTCATACGAGGCGCTGCTCGAGATCGGAGCGGTGGCGTACGCAAGGAGCAAACTCGGCCCTTTCGGCGGGGGCTTTGCGCCGCTTCCGGCTACCTCGGCGTTCGTGCTGGCGCGTCAGTCCCTGTTCCATGCGGACACCCACACGGCGACCGCATCCGACACGTCGACCACCGTCGCGGGCTAGACATGGCCCGTGCGGACGCGAGGAGCGTGCGCATCGCGTGGGACTGCGATTGCGGCGGCGAGCGCCTAGTCGCGGTGCGTCGCGGCTCTAGCGCGGGCCTAGGCGCTGCTGTCGAGCGCATCCGCAACGGCATCGGCAAGATGACCAACGACACGCCGACGTCGTGCCCGTGGCGCGCGTACGGCGACCCCGTCGTCGCTGCTGCGATGGCGATGCGGCGGCACTGGTCGCACGGCGCGATTGACGTAGACCAGCAGCTCGCGGTCGTCGTCGACGCGCTGCTTGAGATCGACGGCGCGCAGAACACGGTCGAGGCGATGGACCTGCGAGCGGAGCGCGAGCGCCGTGAGTCGGAGCGTCGGATGGCAGAGGCTCAGCGCAAGGGGTGACCGATGGCTGAGCAAGACATTCAAATCAAAGTCACTGTCGACGCCACGCAGGCGACTGCGTCGCTGAAGAACGTCTCGCAAGCGGCGGGAGAAACTGCCAAGCAGACCGAAAAGGTTGCCGATGCGACGCAGAAGTCGCAAGTGCAGATCGGCCAGTTTGGCAGCGCGCTCGGCCTTGCAGGTCAGGCGGCTGGCAAGCTCAGCCCCGCGCTCGGCGGCATTGTCACGATGGCCGGGTCTGCGACTGGAGTCATTCAAGGGCTAACGACGGCTGGCCTTGGTCCTCTCGGACTTGCGCTTGGTGTCGCATCTACGGCTATAGCCCTTTTTTCAACGCAACAATCTGATGCAACAGCAAAGAGCAAGCAATTCAGCGATCAGATGCGCGAGAATACGCGCAGCCTAGGTGACTTTATTGCCAAGCTTCGCGAGGAGCGCCAACTTCGACAAACTGAGCAACGCCTTGCCGCAGGCGGTGGAACAGTTGAAGAATACGAAGCAGAGGTTGCAAGGCTTGAAGCCCGTCGTTTGTTGCTTCGCCAGCAATACGGGGTTGACAGCTTTGAATATCGGACGCTTGCAGCCGGCGTTACAGCTCAGATTGAACGCACGTATCAAATGCTGCAAGCCGTCGAAGCTGGCGGTGGCGTTGAAGAAACTACCATCGCCATTGAAGAGCCGCAGATGTTTGGCCCTGGCTCACCAGAGTTTGAGGCAGAGCGCGCGCGCCGTGCTGGACGTCGTCGCGGAGGTGGCGGTCGCGGAGGTGGCGGTGCTCGTCGGCCTACGCTTGAACAACTGATGCAACAAGCAGGAGCCGGTGGAGCTCTGTCGCTTGAAGGTCTGGACATGGAGACGCTCGGGCGCGAGCCCGAAGCGATGGCTATCGCGCAATCTGACAAGAGCGCAGACATCGAGCAGCAACGCTACCTTGAGCAACTCGACCGCAATCGCGCGTACCTCGAAGAGCGGGAAGCGCAGGAGAAGGAAGCGGCTGAGCGGCTGCAAGCCATCAACGACACGGTGTTCCAAGCGCTTGAGTCGGCATTCTCTTCCAGCGTCAACGCATGGCTCGACGGCTCGATGTCAATGGGCGAGGCTGCGCTTGAGATGGTCAAGAATGTCGCGAAGTCGCTGGCCAGCGAAGCAATCGTGCAGGGCTTGAAGCAAACCGCGCTCGGCCTCAGCGCCCTTGCGGTCGGCTCACCCACAGCGGTCGGTCACTTTGCAGCCGCTGGCAAGTGGGCCGCTGTCGGCGTCGCTGCTGGCGTCGTGGGCGCTGCGTCTGGCGCGTTCGGCGGTGGTGGTGGCGGTGGAGGCGCTGGCCCTGCTGCGGCCACTGGCGGGCCTGCGCTGACGGCTGGCGCGAACACGGGCGCGGGCACGACGGTCGTCATCAACTGGGGCAGCAGCGGGCTCGTGTACGCGGCTGACCGCGCGCAGCTCGGGCGCGACATTAGTGGCATGATCAGCGAGGCGCACGGTCGTCTCGGTCGGGGGATGTGATGCCGCGTGACCTCTACTCGCCAGCGTGGGACTTCGCGACGCTCGGCATGGGCACTATCAGCGGCACGAACGCGGCCGTCATCGCTGGCACCATCACCGGAAATCTCGGCTTCGCGAGTGGCGTCTACGCGCACGGCGACGTCGTAGGCAGTGCAGACGGCGTGACCATCGGCTCGTTCCGCACGGCGATGCAGACGCAGATTGCCGGGCTCACGGTGACGTTCTCGCTGTCGACGCTGAAATACACGCTGAGCGCTGCGGGCGCATTCAGCGTCACCTGGACAGGCGCGGCAGGCACGGTGATGCGCGACCTCCTTGGCTTCGAAAGCAACCTCAGCGGCTTCTCTTCGTACACATCGACGAAGCGCCCGAAGTACCTCGTCGTCGCGCGGCTCGCGGGCCAGTCGCAAGTGCATGAGACGTATGAGCCCGGTGGGCGCATCTCGTACGCGGAGAGCGACGACGGGCAGGCGTATTCGACGCACCCTGTCGAGCTGCCGACGTATCGCGACTGGACGCAGCCTTTCGAGACGCAGTCCGGTCCGACTGATGCCGAGTGGAACGCCAGCGGCTCAGTCGGCGGCGCAGCTGTGCGCAGGGCTGACGTGGGCAGCGCGACGAAGGTGACGTGGACGTGGGAGGATTTCGTCAAGCACTGCCGCGCGACGCTGCCGTTTCAGCTCGTGGACCGCGCGACGTCGGTGAAGGGCGAGGGCCAGCTCTACAAGCTACGCGGCGAGGGCGCGCACTTCGACCCGACTCGAATCACCGCTGACTACGATGGGCACTGGACGATCCCGATGGTGTGTCGCGTGCTCACGGCGACGACGGCTGCGCCATGAGCTGGGCCGACGTCATCGCGCGCGGCAGCGGGGCTATCGCGTATCGCCTCGTCATCGCGGGCCACCCGCTTGAGTTCGTCAGCGCGTCGTATCTCGTCGGCTCGGGCACTGAGGACCGCGCGCGCATTGGCGGCCTCGAGGCTCGCAGCATTCAGTGGTCGGAATCGCTGGACCCTGCGGCCGTCAAGCTGCGTGCGCAGGGCTTCACGGCACGCATCGTCGATGACGGCAGTCACCGCACCGGCGACTCGTTCGTGCGCCAGCCGTCGCGCATCAACTACCTCACGTCGTCGGTCATGTCAGGCACCGTCGCCATCCCGATGGCGAACACGAACACCGCGAACGGCGACATCTTCTACCTCGGAAACGAGTGCTTCAAAATCACGAGCGGAGGCGGCACCGCTGCGCCATCGTGCACCGGAACGCGTGGCTATCGCGACAGCATCGCGACGGCGCACTACGTCGACCCGACGCTGGGTCTGTCGCGGCCTGAGATTACGTTCGAGGAGCCCGGCCAGTACAACGGGCGTCCCAGCATCGAAGGCAGCCTCGCGTACCTCTACGCGTACGGCGACGGCGAGACGGGCACGGGCACACTCGTCTGGCGTGGCATCGTCGCGGCGCAGCCGAAACTGCGTGACCTGACCGTGTGGGAGGTCGAGCTCGACAGCGTCGCAAGCGTGCTCGACCAGTCTATCGCCGCTGACCTCGCAGACCCTTCGACACTGCGCGGCATCTACTACACCGCGAACACCGCGCCGCAATTCACCATCTCGATTCTGGCGGGTGCAGATTACGACGGCTCAGTCCAGCACAGCGCGGTCGTCGGCGGCGCGGACCTCGCAGGTCACTACGAGACGCAAGAGGACTTCTGCGCCGCGCTCGATGCGCTGGTCCGCACGGCATCGAGCACGTGGGGCACGCACGCGCTAAATCGCACGAGCGGCGAGAAGCCGACTCTGACCGCGACTCCAACAGTCACCGGCGCGTGGCGCTTCGTCTACTCGACGCCAAACAGCTCGCACCGCTGGTGCAATGTCGCGACGCTAAACCAGTCGACCGCGTACATCGATCCGATCTACTCGTCTCCTGGAATGCCTTTGCAGCGCGTTGATGGTCTGCGTGTGTTTAGCGTCGCATCAAGCAGCAGCTATTACCCCTACAGCTTCGACCGCGTCGACGCTGCGGGCACGGTGCCGCGTGGCGTGATCGGCCTCGTCGAAGACACGCCTGCGCCGATGGCGTACATCGGTGGCTCGCTGGCATTGGCAACTGGCGACACGGTCATCCTCGAGTGGCCCGCGTTCGACGGCCTCGACGCGCTCACGAAGAGCTACGACGTCATCACGCCCGACAGCGTCACGCGCTCGGCAGAGCTCGAGGTGCCAGACCCATCTCGCTTCCGGCGTGGCCCTCGTCGTCGTCGCGATTATCGCGCGTACACGGCGACGTCGGTGCCATCGCTGACGACGTCGCGCACGTACGCGATTGCAGGCACCGTCGCGGACTTCCTGACATCGCTCACGACTGACTCGCCGACACAATCCGCGCTTGGCCGGATGCCGCTTGTGACGGGCGACCACGTTGACATGACGAGCGTCACCACCGATGTCGATGCTATCTCGCTCGGTCGCGACTGGCTTACAGCGCGCGACTACCTCGGCACCAGCGACGTGTCGCTCGCGAAGATGCTCGAGGAAGAGTGCAAGCTCTACGGGCTCGTGCCGTACATCACCACCGATGGCCGCATCAGCTATCGACCGTTTCGCGTCGGCGCTGCGACTGAGGCCACGAGTTACACCGTCGACGCGTCGAAGAATCTCAGCGGCGCGCAGATGCCTGGCTTTGAGCCGTCTGCATTCGGCCTGCTGAACACCATCCAACTCAAGACCGGCTTCGACGCGAAGACGAGCAAGCACATCGGGCGCACCTTCGTCGTGCGTGACGCAGCAGCTCTCAGCCGTAATCCGCTGCCGCGTCAAATGAAGGTCGAGCCGCGCTCGTCGTGGTCGGATGACAGCCTCATCCCATACAGCGAAGTGCTCGCGATGGCGCAGACGTGGCTCGGCGTGCTCGGCGCTGCGTACCAGACGATCACCGTCGCGTGCCGCCTCGACGCCATTTCTGCGGTCATCGGCTCGCAGGTAGCCGTCACGGTCGCGCAGTTGCCGAATACGACGTCAGGCGGGCGCGGGGTAACTCTCGCGTCGGGCGTCGTCATCGGACGCGCTGTGCGGCCTCTGGACGCCATTGTCGAGCTGACCATCCTGACGACGCAGGTCCGCGTCGCTGGCTATGCGCCATCGTCGCTTATCGCGTCCACGACGCTTGTCAGCGGCACAACCTACGACATCGTCCTCGATGCGACGCAGCCTTCCGGGTACGCAGCGACTGACGTCTGGCAAGTCGACGACGAGATTGAGGTCCGGCAGTACGACACCGCTCTCCCGACCAATCGCACCGGCACCATCACGGTCGTCACTCCGAGCACGCGCACGGTCCGCGCGGTGCTCAATGCTGCGCCAGCTGCGGGCACGTTGACGCTCGAATACCGCGCGGCGACGCTTATCGTCGCGCAGCAGGAAAAGTACGCGTTCATCGCTGTCGACGATGCAAGCGGCAACGTGATCGAGTTCAGTTCTGGCAATCAACCGCCGCGTCAATTCGCGAGCTGAGGGCGCATGAGCACCAGCGATAAAGGCGGACTGATTGTCGGAGATTTGATTGCCGCGAGTTTGTACGGCAATCAGCCCGTGCGCGTGAGCCAGTGGCAGACCTTCGCCAACAACTGGAACCACACGGCCGACGAGCGCGCGCGCGTACTGACGTGCTGGTCGCCGCGCTCAACGACGACTGGCGGCTACACGAACAAGGCCACAAACACGTGGGAACGCCTCGTGAACTTCGGTCCGTTCCCGCTGCTGGTCGGAGCTGACGGTGCGCCGTATCCTGTGCGCGTCGCGGTCGGTGGCCGCTCGACGGCATCGTCAAAGCTGCGCATCGGCGTTTGCTTGCAAGGATACGCTGACGTGCAGATGAGCTTTCCGACGCCGCTTGCGATGGTTGTCGAGAGCGCGTCATTCAACAACGGCACCAACCTCTGGCGTGCCGATGGCGTCGTCACTGTCAACCCGTTCTTCACCGATTACGCAGTGCCGAATGCCATCAACGGCGGCGACCCGTCGAGCGTCGCAGCGGTGTTTGTGACCGTCGAGGTGTGGGGATACGGGGCAGCATCCAGCGTGACGGCGACGCAAGCGTATGCCGCTGAGCAGGTGGCGCTATGACCGCGACAGTTCCCGGTTCGCGGCCCATCATCCAGCACGCTGACATCGTGAGCGGTGAGGCTGTCCGCGCGCGCACGTGGCTCGACGCGGCCGAGCTCGCCAACTGGTGCGGCGGCAACGGCGAAGTACTTGTGCCTGGCTACTCGCCGGAGCAGACAATCGCAGCCGGTGCGTCCGCGACATTCCGCTTTCGCATCACGCCTCCCGGTCGCGCTGTGCAGCGCGTCTGGCACGTGCATCTCGAGGGCAACGCCGCCATTACCGTCGACACGACTGAGGGCTCGCCTGTTGATTACGTTATCGCCGATGGCGCGCTCGTGCTGTATCGCGAGAACCTGACGGCGAAGTCGTCAGCGCTGCAAGAGATGAAGCTCGACATCACGAACGCGGCATCAAGCGCGACGGTCACTGTCAAGTCGATCGCCTGCTTTGAAGCACCGCGCATCGCGCTCGACAAGGACGCCGTCGATTACGGTGTCGAAACGACGACGACGGCGGTGCGCGAGCCGATTCAGGAGAACAACTACACATCGCTCGGTGGCATCGTCGGCGCGTTCAACGCGACGCAGCGCAGGCAGTATTTCAACATCGCGCGTCCTGACACGAATGGAGATTCGTGGTCCACGACGAGCGGCACCTTTGTCATCGTGCTTGACGAGGTGCCGATTCTCGCGCGGAAACTCTATCCCGCGAGCACGACTGGAAACGTGCGATTCGCTGCGCTGTGCAAGGCCAGCGACGCGACAACTGACGGCGAGATTCGCATCACGAACAACGCGACCGCGAACACGGTCACGCTGACGGTTACGAATCCCGGCACCGGATGGGATTGGTACACCGTTGATTTCCCGGTGGACATTCTCTGCGAGGATCTTAGCGACGCGACGGGCTGGCCTGACGGCGCGCTGCTCACGGCAGTCGCAAAGACGCTTGACATCGACTTCCGCGTCAGTGGTGGCGCGGGCACCTTCTACATCGCGAGCATCGCGGCCATCGAATACTGAGCGCCACGAGCGCAGAGGAGCAGACCATGAGCGATACGATTCTTCGTGAGGACGCCGACATCCTGCCGCCAGAGCAGGACGCTATCTCGCAAGTGACGATGACTGCTGCGACGGCGACTGCCGCGCAGGACACCGGCGTCACCGGCGCAACCATGGCGCTGGGCCCGCAGTTCGTGACGTTCTGCTCGACTGCTGAGTTCTTCATCGTGTTCAGCAAGGACGGCACGTCGACCATCACGGCTCCTGTCGTCACGACCGCGACGTGCTTCGGCCCGTTTCCCGCGAGCGTGCAAGTGCCCTTTCGCGTGACGCCGACTCAGCGTTACTTCCGCGTTATCTCGACGCCGGGCGGCACGCTCAAGTGGTATCGCAGCAGCGGCCCCGGAGTGCTCTGAGCCATGACGCGTCGACTCGCTGGCGCGCGCGGAGGTCGTCGCGGCGTCGTGTATCGATCAGGCGATCAGCCGCTCGTGCGATTCGCGGATGGCACGTTTACGCGTGCCAGCGAGGGCAGCTACTACACGCAGGCTCCGGGCGGCGCGGGCTCTACGTTTATCGCGTGGGCCGCGTCAAACGCATTGCGATACGACGCGATTGACGGGACGTCGCTGGCGCTGTTTGAAGGCGCGCAGACCAACCTCTGCAACTACAGCGCGGATCTGAATCAGGCGGCATGGGTCAAAACCGGCGCGAGCATCAGCGGCACGACGGCGACAGCGCCTGACGGCGCGGCTGATTGCTGCACCGTCGCGTTTACGGCTTCTGCGTCGGATATGGTCATGCAGCCCGTGACCGGTACTGCCGACAACACAACGTATTTCACGACGGTCTTTGCGCGCCGCACCAGCGGAAGCGGCAACGTGCGGTTGCGCGTATTAGGGCGCGATAACGTCGCGAGCGTGTCTGCGGACCTACCGATCTCAACGACGTGGACGCGCGTCGAATACGCGGTCAATTGGGGCACCGGCGCAACCACGCCAGAGATCGGCATCATCAATGACGCGGCAGGCAGCGCGCAGTCTGTCGAGGTGTGGGGCTTCGACGTCAAGAGCACTGGCGGCAGCGTGGGCGCTGTGCCGACGAGCTACATCCGCACGACAGCCGGAAGCGCGACACGCAACCTCGACCTCCTCACGTACGCGTCGATGCCTCAGCAGATGGCGACAGGACGATATCGCTTCGCGTTCCGGCCTCTCTACACAAGCGGCGAGCGCAGTGCGATCTCGATGATCTACAGTCCGTCATCGACCATCGATACGGGCGTCCAACTCAACAGCACATCGATCCAAGCGTTCAACACTCCCACCGTGCATTTCTCGCGGACTGCGACGTGGGGACGTCATCAGGCCATGACGATCACGCCTGACCTTGCTGCGTTTACGATGACCGTTGCAGGCGCGCTGACCGGTGATGGGACAGGGACCGTAGGAACAAGCCCCGGATGGGGCACGACGTATCTGCGAGTCGGCACGAACAACGCGGGCATCCGGCCTGTGTACGCACGCATCGGAGAGCCGTATGCCGCTTGAGGTCGCTATCTTCACGTGCACGCCGTCGACGCTGCACGGCACGGTGATTCTTGCTGCGCCGTGGCCCGACACGATGGCTGAGGACGCTGCGTGGTGGACGACGTGGCCGCTTGGTCGTGTCGCCGCGCGCGACGCTTTTGCCAACGGCCGTGCAGTCACGTCGACCATGCCGGGCGGCGAGGTCGCGTTCTTCGCGCAGTGCGACGCCGCGACGATGACCGTGCTCCTCACGATTGCGACGACGTCTTGGCCGAGCATCGCCGCGCTCAGTGCCGACAACAGCGCAGCAGCGCAGGCCGTGAAGGCCGCGTGGCTTGGCGAAGAGCTGGTCATCGACGGGCGCATCGCGGGATACCTCGACGTGCCGACGCTGGCGGTGTGACGCATGACCGGGAGGCGCGGCGATGAACATCTGGCAACTCGTCGCCGCGCTCGCGGGCACGCCGTCTGTCGCGCTCGTTATCAGGTCTATCTTTCGGCGGCTCGATGGCAGTGCGCGCACTACGTCTCGCGAGGTCGACTACCTGCGCGGTGAGCTGGTGCGCGAGCGCCATCAGTGCACCGACGAGAAGGCCGAGCTCGAGGCGCGCATCGCGTTTCAAGTCGAGGTGCACTCGACGCAGCAGAACCGCATCGCGCAGCTTGAGCGCCGCAACATCGAATTGAAGGCCGAGCTTGATGTCGCGCATCAAGATTTGCTCGGGATGCGTGCTGTGATGCGATGGGCTAGTCAGCAATCAGGAGACGGCGAATGACGAAGAAAAAGACCAAGCCCGCGTCGCGTGCGCGAATCCGCGTGACGCTGCCGATGGTTGTCGGCTGGCTGACAAGCGTGTCGATGGTGCTCGCGGCAGTGCTGCCAGTGCTGCCCGACGCGACGCCGTCGTGGCTGCGCGAGGTGCTCGCCGTGCTTGCAGTCGGCATCGCTGCGACGCTGCAATCGTGGCGCGCGCCGTCGACGTCGTCGGCCTCTGACGCGAGCGGGGGCGAGACATGATCGCG
>Ga0181352_1000837_pt1 | contig 12572 bp, 14 predicted proteins | sample Fa13VDMLBSN_FD_130103 | JGI IMG/M metagenome (GOLD analysis project Ga0181352, IMG submission 130103) | Freshwater viral communities from Lake Michigan, USA - Fa13.VD.MLB.S.N | ecosystem: Environmental > Aquatic > Freshwater > Lake | place: USA: Michigan | collected 2013-09-23 | reverse complement strand
TTCCCCTCGGAGCGCGTCCAAGCGCCGCCGCTGGCCTTGTAGACCGGCGTGTAGCCTCCCTTGGAGAAACACCAGCCCTTCATGACCTACCTCACGCCGTCGATTGCTGCACCACAGTGGCGCGGATGACGCCAGTGCCCGAAGCCACATTGAAGCGGACAGCGCGCATGAGCGTCGTCGTGAACGCCGTCTGGTCTGTGGACGCGCCGGTGAGAGCAGCCACAGGATGGGCGACGACCAACTGGGTGATAGACGTGTCGAAGGGATCCTCGTTGGTAAACTCGACCGAATAGGTCGCAGAGCCAGAGAGGATGTTCGCCGAGATCGTCGTCACCTGATTGGGCGTGTAGATGTCGAGCGGCCACCACGCAGTGGCGCCAAGACCGACAGCCGCGCTGCCTGCCTCGACGGTCTCAGTCGTCAGCCCAGAAGGGGCATCGGTCTGGATCTCGGTGACAGTCGCAAACGAGTTCGTCGTCGTCACGGTCTCGTTGTCAGGGCCAGCGATAGCCTCAGACAAGGCGGCGCCCGTGGAGGACGTGCCAATGATCGTGAAGGTGACGGCGCTGAAGTCGTCGGTGCTCGTCAGGGTGACGGGGCCCGGTGTCGAAAGGGTCGCAACGCCGCCAGAGACGAGAACGCCGTCAAGCGTCAGGTCAGCATTCTGGGCAGGCGTCTGAGCCGTCGAGATGCCGTTCGGGTCGGCAGCGTAAAAAGACAGATTTTGCTGTATAGGGCGCATTTATAGCCTCCAAAGGGAAAGAGAGGGGGCCTAAGCCCCCTCAGCCCAATCAGGCCGGCGTCACGCCAATGGCGCCCGTCTGCGTCGCGTTCGGGCCAGCCTGCACAGAGGTGAGGCCGATCGCGATCACAAGGCGGCGAGTGCCGTTGGCGGCGCTCGACGGAGCGTAGGTGCCACGCACGTCGCCGGTCGTGGCAGTCGCCGTCGCGGTGTCAGCCGCCACGAAGGTGCCAGCGTCCTCAGCGAGAGCGCCCGCCCAACCTACGCGCAGCAGGTAGCCAGCGTCGGTCACGCGATAGGGGAGGCCGAAGACGTCCTCGTTGCCGACAGTCAGGTTGCCCGCAAGTGCGGCGCTCACATAAACGGCGGTGATGGTCTTGAAGGCCTTCTGGCCAGCGACCGCAGTCGTGCCATTGAGGGCGATGTCTTCAGTCTGCGCCTGACCCCAGTAATCGGTGCCAGTGACGGTGACGGTCTGGGTGGTGTCGCCAGCGTTAGAGCTGTCGACGTTCACGGCGCGCGCGTAGTCAAAGGTCGCGACGCCGCCAGACGCCGAGGCGCCGTTGATCGTAGCGTAGCCAGCCGCGGCGACAGCCTGAGCAGCGCAGACAGCAGTGGCGGATTTGGTGGCAGGGACGATGTCCCAGACATACACGCGGCCAAGGGGGCCAACGCCGCTCAGAACAGCGCCGGGGCCAGCGTAAGAGTTGACCTGCGGCCCGAGAGCCGTGCCAAGCCAGAGATCGTCAGAAAACTGCGTCATTTTGGTCTCCTCCTTGAAAAGTTTGACCAAGTTTCGAGGGTTCTAGTTTCCCATAAAACAAAGGGGCGGTCCAGCCGCCCCTTTGCCTTATTCGGTCGCCAATTAGACGCCGGGGGTGCCGAAGACACCGCGCGGGTCGGTCCAGCCGAACGCATAACGCTCGGTGGCCTTGAACCGCATGGAGTCCGTCTCGAAGTCGCCTTCCATGCTCTTCTCGAGCGGACGGCGCATCATGAGCTTCAGACCTTCCGGCGCATCGGTCTCGACCCACCAAGCGGTGGTCGAGGTCAGACGCGACAGGTTAGCCTGACCGCCATCGAGGAGGCCCATCGACTTCACCGGGTTGATGTCGTTGTTAGCCGTGCCGGCGCGCAGCACCGACTTCAGCAGGACTTCAGCCTGGAAGACGTTGGACGGAGACACCACGAGCTTCGTCGGCGTCAGACGGATGCGCTTGCCGTTGTTGTCGACGGCGTTGCGGATCTGAATGAGGAGCTGCTCGAGCGAGGTCTGCGACAGCGCGGCGGCGGTCGCAAGCTGGTTCGAGAAGGTGCCGTTGATGATCGGGTGATCGGTGGCGACAAGAGACTTGCCGTCGCCGCCCGGATAGGCGCCGTTGAACGAGAAGTTCAGGACGTTCGCACCCAGCGTCTCCTTCGTCTCGACCAAGGACTGGGCGAGATGGCGGGCATACGTCTGACCGATGCGGATGTGGTCGCCGTCTTCCACCAGCACTTTCGTGAGGGCGAAGGCGAGACCGTACACACGGTAGAGGTAACGCTGGATGAACAGAACACCACCGGCCTGATAGGTGACGGCGGTGCCATCGGGCAGCTCAGGGGCTGCGCCGAAACCGAAGAGAACGGGCTCTTCGTGGTAGTTACGCGGAATGCCGCGCTCTTCACGGAAAACCTGCTTCCATTCGTCTGCGCGCTGGTCGTAGACGCCGTCGAACGACTCATTGAGGATCGGTTCGACGATGGAACGGAAGTCCGTACTACGCATCGGAGTTGCCATGGACGGATCTCCCTAATTAGAAGGCGTTGCGCGTGGCGACGTACTGATGGTTCGAGATCTGAACCTGTACGACAGTGTAGGCGTCACCAGCAGCATTGTTGATGCCGTTGGCGATGCCAACGATGCGGAGCTGGTAGTTGCCCGACGAGTTCGTGGACGCAGAAATGGTCGCGGTCGAATAACCGAGGCCATTGGAGCCGTCCGCGTTGGTGAAGTTGGCCTGCTGGCCGACTTCGGACTGCGTGATCGAGCCATCCGCCTGGATCTCGTACACGAGGTACGGGTCCATGGTGTAATAGGCGATGATCTCCGTGGCAGCCGTGTTGGCGGGCCAGCTCGGCGAAATCACCGGGCGCTGGGCGCCAGACGGGAGGTACTGACAACCAGCAAAAGCGCCAATAAAGGCGTCGCCAGCAGCAGCGGCCTCAAGGGTGCCGTTGGTGCCCATCTTCACGGGCTGACCCGTGTAGATGTCAGATGCGTAACCAGTAATGATGGTGCCGGCCATTTCACGGATCGTGCCCGAGGGGCTATACGCCGTGCGAAGGCCGAACGGAGCGTTGGTCGAGGACATCTCGAATTCCTTCCGCTAGGTTGAGGAACCCCAGCCCTATTCGAAAATAGGATTGGGAGGCGCTTGACGCAGTTCCGAAAGCCCTTCCTCTTCCATCATATTTGTCTTGGAGCCACGGGCACGCGCCGCCATAGCGTCGTTGTCGGATACCACACGTTCCTGCTCTCTCAGTGGCGCGTCGTGATGCGCCTCTCTCATCAGGCGGTAGTAGAGACGCTCGGGCAGCTTTGCCGCGATCATCTCGTTGACACCGATGCAACCGGCGTACTCGCCGGTCTTCAGCGTTGCATATTCCCAACCCGGAACCTCTTCGGGTTTTACGACCTCGTAGCCAAGCCGCATACGGGATTGGACGCTGTCGCGAGGGTTGGTCGTGGTCAGCCAGCAAACATGATAGCCGGGGATCTCAGGGAGGTCCGGCAATGCGTGCTGATAGAACGCATTTCTGAACATCTCGATACGGTCATCGTCGGAGAGTTCTCGGTTCTCTGTAACGCGGCGATCATCCATCGCGCGGCTACGACGTGCCGGATCGGCGGTCTTCTTCAAGCGTCCATCATCATCCAGTCTCATCGCTCGCTCCCTTTCAGCGCGCTGCCTTATTCTGTCGATCCCATTCCGCAAAGCGCCTAAGCATCTCTTTGCGACGAACAGGGTCGTCCCATGCACCCGCGTCCTTGAGGGCATTGACCCTCTCCGGCGTCAGGTAAACCTGTGTCTTGCCAGGGGCCATTTCGCGAGAACCACCAACCGGCGGCCCGCGACGGCCTGGCCTTCGCTGCTCAGTATAGTCCTCATCGTCGTCTTCTGCAAAACGGTGAGGAAGATACTTCGCCACGCGAGAATTCAGTTCGTCCCAATAGCGGTCAGACGCGGGATCCAAGCCCTCAGCGACGAGGCTGGCGTCGATCGCCTTGGCGACCTGACTGTCAGGATCTGCGCTGTTGGCGTTGAACCACGGATTGTCCGCAGCCCACTGCCGCGCCTTCATGCTTACTGCCGCATTGGTTTGCGGCACAGGAGCAGACACATTCTGCTTGGCGCGATTTATCTCGGCAGCGCGGGCAAGCGCCATATCACGCTGGCGCAAGAGTTCAGGAACGCGAGCGCCGTCGCCAATCTCGATGGCCTTGGCCAACGCAGCCTCCGCAGCGTGAACGCCGCCAAGGGCCTGATTGTAGTTCTGGTCGAGCGAACCCTTTTGGAAGTTAAGGTTCTGATTTTCAATGGCTTCCAGCCTTTGTTGCAGGTGCTGGTTCTGCTGAAGGAGCCATTGCATCTCTTCCCGCGTCTTGTCGCGGGCAAATTTCTGATTTTGTTTGCGACGCTGACGCTCTTCGCGCTTGGCCTGCCGGCGCGCTTCGTCGTCTTCATTGTGGCTGTCAGAAAGACGCTCGTCTTCTTGCTGACCTTCTTCGCCGCCATGGTCTTCCTCCGGCGGGTCGCCCTCAATGATCTCAATCTCTTCTTCTTGGATCTGAGCTTTCTCAGTGCTGTTCATGGCCGCCCCCTTAGATGAACGACTTGAGGTTGAAGGGGTCGTCGACCGCTCCAATCACATTCAGGTCGTCGATGATGGCGAATTGGACGAACTCGTCGAAACCATCGACGCCGGGCGGCAACTTGCGCTCGAAACGAACGCCGCCGTACTTGGGGACGAAGACGTATTCGCCAACGCCGCACCACTGCCCTTCGGCCCAGCTCTCCATGGAGTTGCGGTTCTTGTAAGCCAGAGGCCCGATCGCAAGCACCTTGGCGACCTGCGTGTTGTCGCGCTCGGTGTCTTTCGTGTTGTCCGTAAAGATGATGCCACCTTTAGAGATGGACTTAGCGGCCCTGATCTGGACCAGCACGCGGGATCCGAAAGGACGGACGCCGGCGTCGACCGTGGGGAAGTATTTTCCCTCTAGGTCAGTATTGTCTCCACCTTCCTGCAACATGACGACGTTGGTCATGTTCCTCTCCTTCTTCTTTTGCCAGGGTCTCCTCGATGAGGGACATAGCCCTCTCTAGCCCGGCGTAAAAACCTGTCCGGCGACCATACTCAAAAGATGAGCCGTCACCGGGCTGCGACATAGTTTCGTGCGCTACCCGATTTTTTTCCTCGAGTAGCGCACTGATTATGATTTCTATCATATCCCCATCCTGTCAACGGATTTATTTCCTAGCGTCGAAGGATTTAAGTCCGCTCTGAGGGCGCTTATCGCTGTTGCCCTTCAGGTTCTTGTGAATGCCATACGAGGCGTGCTTGCCGACCATGTCGCCAATCATCTTCTTGCTGGCGCCGGCAGGCTCGTTGTTAACAGAAAGCCCCATGGCGAGGCGCTTATGCTGCGGAAGAAGGTTCTTATCCATGATCGTCCTCACGGTTGGGGGTTTATGCCTCGGCCAGTCGAATAGGCCGTCTTGATGCCCTGCTCTGCCTCGAACACGGCAAGCTCTTTTGCAGTCATATTGTCTTCGCGGTTCATGGAGATCTTAGCGTCGACTTCCATCTGACGCTCACGCATCTTGATCTGATCAAGGGCGGTCTCGCGCGCGAGACGCTCGCGCTCCAGACCGATCTTCTCTTGGTCGATCTGGGCTCGAGCCTGATCAGCCATGGCCTTCCGCTCAGTCTCGGCCTGCAAGATCTGCGCGGGGTCAGACGGCGGCTTGGGAGCCATCTGCGCCATGACCTGCATGGCTTGCTGGATGATAGGCGGCACACCCTGAAGGGACTGCTGGATCTCCGGCATAAACCGGCGAGACGCCATCGCCAAAGTCCTGTCGACCTCGGCGTTAACCTCCTGATCCTTACCCTCAAGGAACATATCAAGAGGCATCCCAACGGCCTCGCTGGCGCCCTCGTAGATCGAGAGAGAGTACCAGTAGGCCATATGCTCCTTGATATGCTGCAACACGCCTGGAATGTAGGTCGGCCCGATCAACGGGTTCATGCCGAAGATCGGCGACATCAGGTAGTCCAGATGAACCTGAAGATGGGCCAGGTGATCCTGCATCGGGAACGCCGCCACAGGACGACCTAGCGTCAGGGCGAGGTTCTCGTTGACGGCGTTAAGCTCGATCGGCTCAGGCCGCTTGGCCAAAAGATCTTTGGCGTTCGGGATCTTCGTGCGCTCAAGGAACAGCTCTTCGACCTTGAGGGCATCATAAAGTTGAGGCTTGGCGTCAGAGCGTTGCAGAACCATCTGCATCTGCGCCATGCGCTGGGCTTCGGAGAAGATGTTCGGGTCCGAGACGGGAATGACGTCCATCGGGCCTTGGAAGTCTTTGGCCTTCGCCATCTCTTCGCCCGTCACCTCGACAACGTAATCGTCGTCGATGTGCTTGGCGTTCAGACGATGCAGAACCTTCAGCACCATCATCATGGCGTTGTGCTGGCGCGCATGGATGGCGGAGAAGACCGTCAGACCCTGCTCAAGAAGAGCCATCGTCGTGCCGACGGGCTGGTTCGGGCTCGCTTGCTTGAAGTCTTCAAACGTCGTCCGCACAACGCCCTTGCCGGCGTCTACAACGAACCCAAGCAGGGAGAACAGGACTGGGTTCGGCGGGTTGAACGGCACAGGCATGGCGATCTTGCGGACGTCATCGACGCCAACGCCGCCCTCAATCTCCGTCACCTGCGTCGGCTCAATACGCTCAGACTGGCCGCCACGGTTGCCGCCCTTGAGCTTCAACATGCCGGGGAAGTTGTTGATGTGGGCGCTGTCGAGCAGGGCGCGCAGGGCGCCAGTAGCTGCCGCCGACAGCGAGCCGATCATGTGCGGCAGGCCGATCGGATAAGCGCCGCGCCACGGCACGAACGGGAACTCAATGATGTGAACCAGTTCTTGCTGCGCGCTGTCGTCTGGATCCCAATTGCGATAGACCGCGAGCGTTTCGCCCGTCGTCTGGTCGATCGTCACCAGATAAGGAGCTAGGCCGAAGTTGTCCTCAAAGTCGAGATAGCAGGCGACTTCGTAAACAGTCCGCAGGCCGTCCTCGTTGTAAGACGTCTGCGCCTTGCCCTCGATCTTGTCGTTGGCTTTAGCGGCGCCCGTCTGTTGCGGCTCCTGCGGCGAGATCAGGTCGATGTCGCGATACATGCCCGAGCCGATGCGCTTCTCGAACTCAAGCTTCGTCAGGTACTGGACATGCGTCTTGCGCTCGGCGCTGTAGAAGCTCGTGGCGCTGTATGGCAGATAGATGTCGTCGATCGGGATGAACATCGCCACAGGGCGGTTCTTTTGATCGTCCCAGTACATCTTGAGATATTGCGCGCCACCGAGCGGCACCTGCGTCTCGAGCTGCTCTAGCTCAGACCGAAACTCGATCATCTGCTGCGTGAGCTGCCAGTTCATGAACTTGCGCTTGCGCTCGGCCTTCTCAATCTTCTCCTGCGTGACCTCGCCGGGAATGTACTCCTTCACGGGGCCATTCGGCGGGAAGATCTCTTTGATCACGCGGCTTGAGAAGTCAACGCACGCCTCGGTCAGCATGGGATGCACGACTTTGGACGCGCCTTGGAACTGAGCGCCGCCAGGCGCGTCATCGCCAAGACCCGTGCGACGCAGGCCCTCTTCGTACTGCTTGTCGCGGAGCTTGCGGGCTTCCTTGTCGCGCTCAATGAAGTTCATCAGTTGGGTCGAGATGTCGCCCAACATGCTGTTGTCCATTTCCTCAGCGAGGTTCGTGTAGAACTCTGCGCTTTCGGCGACTTCTGGCTCATCAAGGGTAATGACCGCCGACCCGTCAGGGTTTTCTTGGACGTCGGAGGCTTCTTCCTCCAGCTCCATTTCGACGCCTTCGTCCTTATCGTCGTCAGCCATGTTGTGTCTCTTGTTCTGTTATCAGGTGTTTTCTTCGGTCGTCGCCGCAGGAGCAGATGGCGCATAGAAGCGATGCTCAGGACGCTGGCCATAAGTGTAGTAGAGTTCCATCTCAGCAGGCGTAAAGACCCTACCAAAACCTGAGCCTGAAGACCCATCTCCGCCAGTCGGAGGCTGAGGGACGACAGGCGGTTGAGGCGTGACAGGCGGCTTTTGGAGAGCCTGATATTCTTTAGACTGCTTCATAGCTTGGATCATCTGGTCATAGGTGATCTGGCCATTGCTCAACTTGCCAAACCAATACTGAAGACCAGCAGGATCGGCCTGACGGCCAAACACCGCCTGATAGGCATCCTGAACGCGAGCTTCAGGCGTCGCGGCCATCGTCTTCGCGAGATCGGACTCTTTTAGCTTGCCCTGCATCAACTGGTCGGCCCAGTACGTCAGACCAGCAAGCTCACCGGGGCGATAGACTTCAGCCTGATAACCCTTGTTGATTGCATCAAGGTATTTAGAAAGATCACCCGCGACATACCCAGAAGGCGTTTTGTTCTGAAGAGACTGGATGTCGTATTTCAGACCTTCGGGCGTTTTCGAGAAAAGCTGACCAAGTTGATCAGGGGTGATCTGGCCGGTGCTGAGAAGGTTTGACCAGTAATCCAGACCAGCCTGCTCAATATCTCCTGTGCGTCCCAGCTCAGTGCCGTAAGCCTGCTTTACAAGAGATAGGTAATCGGGTGTTCCGTAGCCTGTCTGGTCAGGCTGCGACAATGGAGAAGTTCCAGCAGGCGTCATGCCGCCAACGGCTGGCATTGACGTCGAAGCTCGCTGGTCAAAGGCAGTGCCTTCAGGCGTCGCAGAGAACAAGGCGCCAAGCTGGCTGGGAGTGATGGCGCCAGAGCTGAGAAGCCCGGTCCAATAATCAACGCCCGACTGCTCGATAGGCCCGGTGCGCCCCAGTTCTTGGCGGTAGGTGTAATCGACAAGGGCGCCGTAATCGTCCCCAAACTGTCCGGGCTCTATAGCCATGCATTCCTCCTACCCTCAAGTCAGACGCGCAAGAGGGCCATAGCCCAAGGATGACGCCACATTAGGGTTCTGCGATATTTGTGATTGTACAGGCATCGCGTTTGTATTGCGAGCCGCAGAAAGAGGCCCACCGCCAAACAGGGAAGGCGCTGCCGCAGCAGGCGCAGGGGCCATCGGAGATCCAACAACATTGTCATATCCCGCCGCTTGGTAGCCAGTGAGAGCCGGAGGAGCCGCTATAGCGCCGACAGGCCCTTGGCCATCTGTGTACGCCGTCACGGGGAAAGACGACTGCACGACAGGACCGCCCATGGCGAACTTCAGACCCTCGGGATTGTAGTTCTTGTAGTAGTCGGTCAGATAAGGCGTGCGACGTCGGCCAATGATGGCCTCAACGATTGCTCGAGCCTGCTCGGGGGGAATGACAGGCTTCGTGCCAGTCGAAGTCGAGGCGGTCGGAGTGGTCGTTTTGGGCGCCACTACATCCTCAACAAGAGCCGTCGGACGCACCCATTCATCCCCGCCGCCGGTCAGCAGCTCTTCCGCCGTCGGACCAGTGGCGCCGGGCTCGGTGACGACTGGCTCGTCCTTCACGACAGGCGCCGTCGGAACGACAGGCGACACCGCCTGCTCGTCAGGGATGACAACGCTTGGCGTCGTCTTTTCGCCCCTAATCGTCAGTTCTGGAGCGGTGATGACAGGGCTTGTCTCTTCCTGCGGCGTAAATACAGGAGGCCCAAAGATGTCGCTGACGGTTGGGGCCGTACCGGCGACGAGGCCTGCCTGTGAGCCCATACCCAAATTTCCCGTCGTTCCGGCAATATCGCCCGCTGGGAAAGAACCAGTAGTCGGCCCGCTGGCGAGGCTCGAAAGCCCAGCAGCGGTGAGACCGCCGTAATCAGGCGAAACGCCCTGCACGCCGCTCAGGCCGAACTGCCCAGCGCCCGTCTCGCCCAAGGCTCCAACGCCCTGTCCAGACACGCCGGTGTCGCTGTTCCACGCGCTGGCGTAGCCCGCAGCGCCAGGCCCCTCGCCGAGGGTGCCGAAAGCGCCCTGAGACAGCCCTGATACGTTGCCAAGGCTGCCGTACTCGCTGCTCTGGCCCTGCACGCCGCTCAGACCGAAGGCCCCCGCGCCTGTCTCGCCAAGGGCCCCGATGCCCTGACCTGAGACACCCGTGCCAGAAGTGAAAGAGCCGGCATAGCCGGTGCCTGCGGGGCCAGTGCCCAAAGAGCCGTAGGCCCCAAGATCTTCTGACTGCGTGCCCTGCCCTTGGCTGATTGCAGCATCATAGGCGCTGTTCAGCGCCGAGTTGAAGCTTCCTTGAAGGCCAATATCGCCCATACCAGCAATCGACGATGATGCTTCGTTAATAAAATCAGCATTGTTTGACAGAAACTCGGCTGCATTGCCTTGAGCAACTGCATTGCCCATTTCATTTATGAAGTCAGCGATGTTGTTGATGGCGTCTTGATCCGCATACGGGTTAAAAGCCGGGCCAAGATAGTTCGCCTGAAACTGGTCGAAGATTGAATAGTCGTCGTCTTCTTCGCCCGCACTAGACCCATTAGGGCCAGTGACGCCCTCTAGGGAACCAATATAGGTTCCTTGGTAAAGGTCACTCTTATCTCGGCCATATTCATCTTTGTTGGGGTCTGGGTCTGGATCAGCGCCCTCTTCGTCGTCGGCCTCATCATCGTCATCGTCATCGTCATCGTCGTCGTCGTCGCCATCATCGTCGTCGCCGCCGTCGTCATCCCCGCCGCCGGGGTCGCCGCAGCCCTGCACGGTCAGGGCTAGGGGCTTGCGTTCATTGGCCTCAGCAGCGTACCCGCCGAGAAGCGCCAGAAGGTTCCGCTCCTCCGGCGTGATGGCCTCAAGATCTCCAGCCTCACCGCGTTCGATCTCCGTATTGGCGAAGATGTCTTCGACAATGGGGGAAAGCTCGCCGTCGGCGGCGTAATGCTTCAGAAGCTTCGCCGCTAAGGCGCGGAGGTCTTGATCGCTCATGCCGGGGCCATGTGTTTGTCCCTGATCTCTCTGAGATTGGGATACCTCTCCAAAGTCGAGCCATTATCGCCCAGATTGGCCACCTCAATCAACCGAAGGTCGGCGAGATCTTGCTCAGACACCTCAATGGGCTCTCCAGTGCGCCAATCCAGCACCGGCTCTAACCCCTCAAGGCACTTCGGGCGATTGATAACGGAGAACAACCACGCCAGACGCTCGGCCCGTTCTCCGAACAAGCCCTTGATGACCGATCGGCGCTCAGGTGGCACAGTCACCTTGCGGAAGACGCTCGTGCCGTAAATGGAGTGAAGGCCGCCGGCAAGGGCGACCTCCTCATCGGCGCCGAGCTTCTTCAGCGCATCATAGGTGGAAAGCAGATGCTCCCCGAGCTTACGCTCGAGGCGCCTGTTGTGCGTCATGTAGAAGGCGCCCATGCGCTTGAGGGCGACGACGAGAAGGGGGCGTTTGCTCATAGGGGCTTGCCCTTGAGGACGAGGACGCGCCTGGCGACCGGGCAAATCCTGCTCACAGCCCTGCCGACGTGCTTCATCTTGCCAGGGAAGATCGTCATGCGGCCATAGCGCGGCAGGACCGCCCTGATCACGTCGCCGGTGTGGTCGAAGAAGACAGTCTCGCCCGCCCATTCTGGCTTCCAGTCCTGCTCATAGTAGATGATGCAGGTCTGATCGCCGTCATGCTTGCTGTCCCGGTGGACATAGCCCTCGACGCCGAACGTGTGAGCGTTGGCGTAGGCTCTGACAAGGACAGGCGTCGTCGGCATAAAGCGCGGCTGGATGTAGTCCCACAGGCGCTGGATGCTCTCAGGCACGAGGTGGTAGACGTCCTCCCGCTCAATCTTGCTATCGGACAGAACGACGTTCCAGTGCCCGAACCCGAGCTTCTTATTCGACCGCCAGCCATACTGCCAGCCGCGCCGCTCGACCTCGACGATGCACTCGGTCAGGAGGTCTTCTGGGATCTGGTTGTCATAGTGCCGCACGGTGTCGGCGTCGGTGATCTCCTTCGCCGCCGCCGCCAGGTTCGCATCCTTCTGAAGCTTCTCAACGAGAGCCTCGATCGCTGAATTGTAGTCCATGTTCACCCCATCACTTTGTGTGGCCCATGAACCGCCGGAGAGATTTCCTTACTGCCGGATGCCCCACCCCAGCGGCCAAAGCCTGCGCCGCGTTCTGCCGCGCAGACAGCACGCCCTCGGAGCCGTCGAACAGACCTCCCTTGGCGTAACGCTTCTTATGAGACTTTCCGCCCAACATCGCATTGAGGCGCGTCAATGTGCGGCGCGAATTGCCGTACTTCTTAAAACGCTCCGTCAATCCTTTGACATCCCCGTCAATAATATGACGGGCAAATTCCGTCGCACGATCAGGCGGCACGTTCATGCCGCTCGCGACGCGGATCAGGTATGCGAGCTGACGCTGCGGAACGCCTTCGGCCTTCTGCGCCGTCTCAAAGATCAGGTGCGTGTCGTCGACCTTTGCAGAGGCCTCGCCGCCCTTGGCGTAGCCTAGCTGCCCCGACGAAGGTTCTTCGGAAGCTCCGCCTCTTCCTCCGCCGACAGCTCCGCCGGAGGCTTCCCGAGGTACGCCAGATCCAGATACGACTGAC
>Ga0181352_1000836_pt1 | contig 12587 bp, 30 predicted proteins | sample Fa13VDMLBSN_FD_130103 | JGI IMG/M metagenome (GOLD analysis project Ga0181352, IMG submission 130103) | Freshwater viral communities from Lake Michigan, USA - Fa13.VD.MLB.S.N | ecosystem: Environmental > Aquatic > Freshwater > Lake | place: USA: Michigan | collected 2013-09-23 | reverse complement strand
CTCGCCGTATTTGTCGGCATGCTCCAGCCATTCGCCCAGCACGCCGTCGGTCTTTCCTCCACCACGCGCGCCCCCGTAGAACACCTCAAACACAGGGCAACGGATTAGCTCTGTTTGCGGGCCGGGCTGGGCCTCCCATGGCTTGAAGTCTGAGCCGTCCGGCATCAATGCACCGCCGCGACTTCAGCCGCCCATGCTTCATCACTGGCGGCTTTCTCAGGAAGGCGAGCAACCAAGCGGTTGTCTGTGATGGTCACATCGGTCTGCTGAGTGGCCCGTCCATCCAGGCGGTCCGCCACTTCCTTGATGGCCGACACGTCGCCAGACATTCCTGCGGATACAAGTTGGTCTGCGAGTTTGCGAAGTTTGGTGGTGCCGTCCTGCTTCTCAAGCACGGCAACGCGCAGCGCGTCGCGAAACGCTTTATCTGCCCATGCGCCTTTGGGACGACCCGCCATATGTGAACCGCTAACCTCTTGAGGTGTAACGGTTTCCCATATGCGTTAGTTGTGATTTAGAAAGTCAAGGATTTTCCGCGCTGCTTCATGCGGCGATATATGGCGTCGTTCTTGTTTGAAGTGCCAAATTCTTTGCTGATCTGCGCGACTACCTGCGGATAAGCGGCTGCCGCCAATAGTTCAGCTTCCAAGAGAAGGGCGTTCCTAGCCGCGTCGGAGCACTTGAGCGATTCTTTTACCGTCAACCTTCCCTTAGCGGCTTTCCAAATTGCCATCGCCATCGGGTCTGCTTCCAGCCGGTAATTCCAATGGCGATTCCAGCGCATTTGCTGGTGGGTTAGAGGCTTGCTCATGCAGCGATCCTAACATCTCGGACAAACCGGCGTCGCCACCCAAGTTTCAAGCTGGCAACGTAGCCTAGCGTCAACCGGCGTCGCGTGACCGTCTCGCGGGCAAAGCCTAGATGGCTGGCAATCTCGCCGTCTGAATATCCGGCTCCAGCCATACGGCGCAAAGTGGCGGTGTCGTCTGATGTCCAGGTGCGTCCGTTCAAGTGCGCCTCCCGTAGCTCCAATTGGGATCGACAATGATTTCCGGCTGCGGCACGTCTATCACCTCGCCTGTCTCGTCCAACACCACGACCCAGATGCGGTGCCCGTCGATTCCGCAGCGTTCCCAGGCATAGGCCCAGCCGCGCTTTGACGTAGCCTTGACGCCCGGCGGGAGCGTGTCGGCTGTAATGGTCACAGGGATTGGCGGCTCAAGCTGGAGCATGGATGCGCTTTCCGACGCGATGAATGCGCCCACGGTGGATTTCGCCTCGGTAGTAGAAGAATTCCCAGCGCCATTGGCCGGGATACTCGCGCATCGGCGCCCATCTGGCGGGCTGCCAGTCTTCATCGGAGAGGCGTTTGACGAAGTACCAGCCTGCGGGTCTGGCGCTCATGCCTTGGCCTCCTTGGTCATGGCGTCACCTTGGGGAAGGCGGCGCGGAGCATGTCCGCCCACACGTCACGAGCGCGACGCTTTGCGCCGGGTGGGACGCCGCCCATGAAAACATCAGGGCGAATGATTGAACTACCACCGGCTTCCAGCATGGCGGGCGTCGGCTCCACCGGCACGATCCTCCAGCCTGATTCCTCGATGGCGTCAAGAATGGCGCGGGCTGCGTCTTGGTAGGCCAAAACGTGGCTTTTTTTGAATAGCCGCTGATGGTCTTCGTAGCTCAGGAAACCAGGCCCGCGCTCTTCCTCTTCCACGCGGAATCGCTCGTAAAGCGCCCGCGCCCCGATCTCCACCACTTCCCTGCCGTCGTCGGGATTGCTCATCTCCGCTTCTCCTGTGAGGGGGTGTTTACTGCCTGACCTTTGCCTGTGGCTGAGTCTGCGCCATCTGCTTCAAGGGCTCGGTATGCGCTCAAGAATGAGCAGGCCGCCTTTGGTGAAGCCGCATCGGCGCCAGCCTGCGCGGATGAAGCAATATCCAGGATTTGCGCTCCGTACTGCCGCCGGACGCACCTTGGTGTAATGCCTCTCACCAACCCAGACGCGATCAGCAATGGCGTCAGCCTGTCGGACAAGCTCGGACGAGAGAATCGTGCCTTCGTTGCGGAACACGGCGCACTCGACGCCGTGTTGCTTGGGGATGGTGTCGTCGATGTACTTTCGCCAAACAAAGACGGCATCGGCTGAGGCGGTGCGCAAGACGATGTTCTCGCCGGGGCCGACGAACTGCGTGCGCACTCTGCCATCGGCGTACCGATTGGCGCTGTAGTGCCGATCGTAGAGGGCGAGGCAGGACTTGTCGCCGTCCTTGGTGAGCCACCATGCTGGATCATTCACGCGCGCTCCTGATTGCCGAACGCGATGGGTGTGAGCGAAGCGAACCAGATCATCCTCACTGCATCGCCTCCTGCCGCCAGTGGTTGAGGGATGAGGTCATAGCAGCGCCTCCTGAATCGGCTTGGGTTTGGGCTCGGCAAAGAGGCGGGGCTGCCTGTAGGCTTCCTCGATCCGGCGGCAGGCAATGTCGAAATAAGGCTCGTGCTGCTCAATTCCGATGAAGCGACGCCCGAGCGCGGCGCAGGCGACTCCGGTAGTTCCGCTGCCCATAAAGCTGTCCAAGACAAGTTCGTCGTAGTCCGTGAACAGCGAGACAAGTTCCTTCATCAGGGCAACGGGCTTTTCCGTGGGGTGCGTGCCTTCACGCTCTGCATTGTTCGTCGGGTAGGTAAACACGCCGCGCTTGCCGCCACCGTTCCAGTTGGCGTGCCCTGTCCCGCACCACGTCGTGGTAAAGCACTCGTAGGAAAGCGCAGGGCCTTGCCCGTTGAGCTTGGGCGTGGCGTCGGGCTTGTTCCAAATGCAGGTGGTCTTGAACTTCATCCCGCGCTCAAGAATGGCAGCCTGCCACTCTCCCACGCCCTCGACGTTGCAAAACGCCAGAAGCCACCCCTCGTTGATGCGCTTCACTTGGTCGAGAAAAGGGGCTCGAATGTCCCTCACAGACTCGAAGTTGAGGGCTTGCCGCTGAGGACCGCCATCGGTCCGGCGGAGTTTGAACGCCGCGTGCAGCTCCTGCATACGCGCCTCATAGGGTGGGTCCGTCACTACGGCATCGACCTTGCCAAGCGTCGGCAGGATTTCGAGCGCGTCCCCAAGGTAAAGCGTGCAATCCCCGATGGTCTCGACTCTCGGGCTCATTGCATGGCCTCGCTTCGCCAGTTGCTCAGGGCGGTGGCGGGAGCCCTGCATCCAGGCTCGGTCGGATCTGGCCCCCAATCCCCTCGATTCCAGAAACGCCCAGGACGCCAGCCACGAAGGCGGGCGTTCCATTGCACGTCGTCCTCACGAGCAGGCACGGGGCGTGCTGTAGCGGCTTCCGCCTGCCCGTAGTTGCCCTCCAGAACCTTGCGGAAGTTCTTGGGCTCCAGCACCCAATCAAACTTGAGCGGGAACTTGGTCCGCAGGAATTCTGACTCGCGCGCTATCGCGATTGCCTTCCGCCACCCGTCAAGCCCATGCTCGGCGAGACGCGCCTTCAGCTTCTTCCGTCGATCCGCTTCAAGTCCGCGAGGTTTGGGCCATCCGCAGTCCGCCGCCGCTTTCACGAACTCAGCGAAAGCAATCTCTGCATCCTCGCTCGCACAAGGCGCGACCGCGCCGCCCTCTTCTCTCTTCTCTGTATCTGTTCTCTGTACTCTGTTCTCTGAGGGCGTTACTGAAACGTTTCGTTGCCGTTCCCGAAACTGTTTCACGCGGTCGCTGGAACGGTCTGAAACGTATTGCAGGGCGTTCCAGTTATGCGGGTGAATGCCCGTGTCGTCATTGTCGAAAAGCCCAGCCGCAATCAAGGCGTCTAGTGTCTTTGTCATCGCGGCGGGAGACACGCGAAACTCGACCGCCAGATCATCGCAAGGCGGCAAGATTCCACCGTGGTCGCCCGCAACACAGACAAGGTTGAACCACCACCGAAAGTCTTTGTCGGATAGTTTAAGCAGCTTGGGATCGTGCCGTGCCCGGCCGTATGCTCTCCACCAGCGCCCGCTCATGTGCCCCTCCTCAGTTCGGCATACGCGGCCGAGGAACCCAGCCCGCACTCAAACGCAATCTTGTTGAACAGCCTGCGCTCCGGCGTGCCCGGCAATGGGCGCGTGCGGGGCCTTGGGCGCCCTGGACTGACTGGCTTGAAGCCTTTGGCCTTCAGGGTTGCACTGATCTTGGCGCGCACCTCTGGCGGCCGTGGCCCACGGCGACCGTCCTGCTTCTCCATCACGCCGCCCTCGCTACAAGCTTCAGGAATTCGCCAGCATCCATGACCGCGATCCACTGGCGCGCGTTGGATCTGTGGAACACGACGGGCGTTGCTGCCCCGCCGCTGTCCGCTACAGCCTGCTCAAGCGCCTTGTAGGGGCTAAATGTCTCGGCGCGCTTCACCTCAATGTGGAAGCCCGGAAGGCCCACCACGTCGGCGCTGTCACGCCCGCCCTGGTACTGGACGCCGCGCGCTCCATCGAATCCATGCGCACGGAGAAGCGCCGCAACCTCGCGTTCCCCGACCTTGCCCTTGTTGCGAGACATGCGGCTCATAGTGCCAGCATCCCCTGCCCGTCAGCGGCAAATGCTGGCACCGCAGGCTTCAGCGAATATCGCGCCCACTTCTTCACGCCGTCCGTTTCCCAATCCGTCTGCACGTCGTGGCCCTCGTCGCGGATGTCCTTGATCCGCGCGGCAAGCCTGAAGCAGCCGTAATCGCGCAGGGCGTCGATTGGCGTGATGCTGCCTCCGGCCTGGAGGTGCGCCAGAATTGTCTCGGTCTGGGTCATGCTGCCCTCGCTTCGTCGGCCACGCCGCCCCACTGATCTGCCATAGCGTCAGCAATGCCGGGAAAGAACCTAGAGCGTTCACGCCAGCGATCGGCAGACGGCGGCATGCGATGCACGCGGGCTTCCCGGCCCTCGACAATGTTCGTAGGCTTGAGCGGCTGCAGGTTCTTGAGCCACAGGCAGGTGCGCTTGGTTTCCCCGTGGCCGTATTGCCAAGGCTGGACCGATTGCGCGGGCTCCTGATAGTTCTGGATCAGCGCCTTTGCGTGACGGTGCATTACCGGGTTCTCGACGCAGATCCGCTCTACAGGCGCATTCCAGAAGGCGGAGAACAGCGCCGCGCCTTCCTGCAAATCGTGCTGCATCTGGTCCACAGTCTTGCCCGGAGGCGGAACCGCCAGCCAGCGCACGCCGCTGTTACAGAGCCGGGTGCAGGGCGGATGCGCCACCATGAGCAGGTCCCATCCGTCATTCAGGATTGCGCGAGCATCGCCCACGATGTGCCGATTGCTCCGGTCATCGGCCGGCAACAGGTCGCAGGACCAGGCATCGTGACCACGGGCAGCAAACGCGCGCCGCACGATCCCGCTGAATTCGCAGGCAACCAAAACCCTCATGCTGCACCCCTGCGAAGGAATGGGGGCTGGTCGGGCATGTCGTCGGCTGAATGAGTGCTAGACCTTTCCCCGCCATCTAGGTCTAGCGTGACGACGGGAGGGGCACCCCCCGCCGTCTCCGGTGCCCACGGCAAGGAACCACCGCGCGGGGCCGGAATGTCTGTCTCAGATTTTTTATTTAGTGCGACGGACCGGGCGACCGTGGCGTGGTCGATGCCGGTTTCCGTCTCGATCTCGCGCGAGGTCGCTCCCGACTTCGCCATCTGGACAGCGCGGCGCATGGAAGGCGTCAATGCGTCCTCGTACAGGTCGAGGATCGTGTCTTCCTCGCTCCGCTTGTCCGGGTCCATGCGCTTGCGCGTGATGGCCTTGCGGAGAACCTTCGGGACATAGCCCGCGCTCTTGGCCTCGGCGTAGATGTCGCGAATGTCGCCCTGGATGCCATCGCGCTCGTCCATCAGGCGCTCGATGCGCTCGGCCAGTGACTTCAGGCGGTTGTCGGTCATCAGCGCCCCCTACCGCCGATCAGCTTGTACGCGCGCTTGCGGTCCGCCTGGACGGCCGATACCCGCTCCCGAATCCGGCGCTCCTCCCGCTCGCACTTCGCCAACAGACGAAGGCCCTGCCGCTGCGTCGAGCGCCCGCAGATCGTCCTCAAGGCGCTCGTCAAGCGCGCGGAACCTTGCCTCAATGTTGAGAAATTCATCGGCGCTCAACCTCACATCTTCATTTTTACTGAGTATTGCCCGGACGCGCCGGGCGTTGATGCCGACCTTTCTGGCGAGGCGATTCCGCCAGTGGTCCTTGGTGTCATCCCACTGCCTTGGGCCGCCAAGGGCGACCAACATGGGACGGACGCGATCAAGCGCGGCAGACATTGCCGAGCCCTTGGCAGGCTTTGACGACTTTGTGGTCATGTCTTCCCTCATGGTTAAAACCATGAAAAGCCAAGCCACCACTTGGACGCCGATAGGTGAAGTTCTGGGCCGTCTCGCCGCCAAGCTCGCGGCCCAGAGGAATAAAAAAGCGGGCGCGCCCGAGATACTCGACAGCGCGCCCGCAGGTGCCCCCGGCAAGGGAGGAACGCGGCACCCCAAGGGCCGCACCGGGGATACGAATAGGGGCGGCCTCGCCCGACCCAATCTTGCGGGCGAGGCCGTTGCCAACCGTGTTCGGAGCGCTATGCACGGTGGCGGGGGAAAGTGACGCGCTCATCGCAGCGACTCATCGTAGGCAGCCGGGCGACCAAGGCCGCCATTGCGGAGCTTGTGGTATATCCGCAACTGGTCCTTGGTCAGCTTGTCGATCAGCCGTTCGCCAGGCATGCGCCCTTTGTGAACACGGCGCGGCCATTCGTGAATCCTCACCAGCCGATAGAGGTACGCAAGCGGCAGGTTGAAACGGTCGGCAATGTCGCGCGCGTTCTGGCTTGGATCGGCGTAGGCAAGCCGGATCTGCTCAAGCTTTTCGCCCTTCCACGACTTGTAGCGACGCGCGGGGGGTGGCCCTGCAAGCCAACGGTCCGGAATGACATCTTGGATCAGTTGTTGCGATACATCGACCACGGCGCAGGCGTCCGCGTACTTCAGGCCCGCGATCATCAGACCGCAGAAACCGGCGCGCTGGGCATTCGTGATGCGGTAAGTTTTCTGGGGCACTTACGCGTTTCCTTCGACTTCAAGGAACAGGGCCGTCACCTGCTGGGCACAGTCGCAGAGCGCCGCAATGGCGACTTCCGGGCCTTCCTGAACACACAGGCGCGCGACGATGTCTTTAAGGTCTTGCGCCGTGACGGGGCGTTGAGGCCGTCCATTAGGACCAGCAATCACGCGGATCGCCCTCGCCCTGCCAGGGATGCGCTCGACGTATCCGCGCTCCTCAAGGCAGACGATCAAGCGGTGAATGCCGCACTTGGACTTAAGGCCCATCGCCCCGCGCATTTCGTCATACGACGGCGATATATCCACACCCTCTTCCTGACGGGCGTAAAGATAGCGGAGCAATTCGGCTTGCTTGGGTGTGAGCATCTAGGCCCCCTGCTCGTCAAAGTCTGGGTCAACGAACGAGGGCACCGAATCAGCCACCAGCCACACGCGAAACGGGCGGCTCGTGTTCTTCATGCGGCCGATGCGTCGCAATGCGCGAGCCCGGCGTTCCGACAGTTGCGCTTCCGTCAGTTCCCGGCGGGCGGGCACCGGATCGCAGGCGTCGGACCAATCGTCGGTCATTTCATCACCACGCGGACCAGAGCCCACATGAGAACAAGGAACGCGGCCAGCACGGCGAGTTCGGGGAGGTGGGTCATGCGGCAACCCTCCGCGTGCGCTTAGGGGCCAGCCCAAAGTAATCCGGACGAAGGTCGTAACGAGTGACCCTGCCCTCCGTCTTTTGCTCAAGCTCAATGGCGCGATCAGGTGGAACCGTTTTCCACTGACTGACAGCGGATTCGGTAATGCCCAGCAGCTTTGCTAGATCAACGTTTTTGCCGCCTGCGGCCTTGCGCGCGATGTCGAGAGGGGTGTCGCTCATGTGGCGACTTTAGCATTGCTACAGTCTTAAGCAAGCAAAACTTTAGTGGAGATTCAGGTGTCAGATTAGGACAACTTAACAATGGGCATTGGTAAGCGTATTGAGGCGGCGATGATCGCGGCTCGAAAGAAGCCGGTCGACATTGCGCGGCATTTCAAGATTTCCGAATCGGCCGTGTCTCAATGGTTTTCAAAGGACACCGGGCCAAAGGCTACGCGCCTCGTTGATCTGGCCCGCTTTCTGAACACGACCGTCGAAGCCCTTATGCGGGAGAACGCTCCCGAGCCTACGCAAAGCAGCTTCCTTCCGCTTCCGCCCACGTCCCCCGCGCCAGTCAAAGCCGAACAGGAAGAAACATCGACTGAAACCGGCCCCCCCATTCCCGTCTGGGCAAGCGCGGCGGCGGGCGATGGCGACGGATCGATGATCCTCACGTCGGAGCCGATTGATTGGATAAAAAGGACGGAACGGACGGCTCGAGTAAAGGACCCGTTTGCGTTCCATATTGTCGGCGACTCGATGTTGGAACGCCTGGCCCCAGGCGATCAGGTCATTGTGAGTACAGCCCTGCCCCTTCTCCCGATGACGGATTGCGTGTTCATCCACACCGCCAGCGACGGCATGATGTACGCCCTTGTAAAGCGGCTTCTGCGGGCGAACGGGGACGCCTGGAAAGTGCGCCAGCTCAACCCCCAGCGGGATTTCGAGTTGAACCGGCGCAAGTGGTCAAAAGCCTATCGCATCGCTGAAATTCGCCCCCGGATGTAGTGCGACTAGACGGCGCGCTTAAGCATTTTGACCAATGACTTAAGTTTCGCTTGACCGTAACTTAAGGTCCCCTTATCTTCCCTCTCAGGCACACAGCCGGAGAGAGGACAGCAGATGACCAACAAGACCTTCAGCGTTAAGCGCGAGAACCGGCCCGGCATCCACGTCACCGGGTTTCCGGCGGACAAGCATCAGTCGTTCGTCAACATCAAGTTTGGCGACAGCGGGCAGAACGGCGAGTTCCAGGTCCTGCTCTACATGGCGGACGCCTGCGCCCTCTGGATCGCGCTGGAGAACGCCATCAACCACGCCGCGCCGCGCGCCGTCGAGGCTGCCGACATCGGCTTGATGGACGAGGCCGCGTGATGGCAACCAAGCACAAGATGATCTGCTACGCGCCGTTCGGCTTGGAGCCGGACGCGATTGAGGTGTTGCTTACGTTCACCTTCACGCCGGGCGCTCGCGCCACGCGGATCGACCCCGCCGACCCGGCAGAGGTCGAATTCGTCTCGGCCACCGCCACGCTTCACACGCTCGACACCGGCATGCAGGCGATGCTGGACGACTGGGCGCGCGAGTACCTGGGCGACGCTGGATACCACGACGCCTGCGCCGCTGCCGAGGACGACAACGTCGGCGCCCGCGAGGATGCCGCCGACTACCGCCGCCGTGCCGCTCGCGATGACGCCCTGACAGAGCGCGGCCTCGATGAGCAGAGGGCTTGGTACGACACCAGCGAGGAATTGAAATGACCGACAAGGACAAGATCATCCAGGCGCTGCGCCCGTTCGTGGAAGCCTACGCCAAGTCCGCCGATCCCATTGGCGACAGCGACTTAGACAACGAGCAGCCCCGGCACGTCACCGTCAATCTGGGCGACTGCCGCCGCGCCGCGTCCCTTCTCGGCATTTATCCGAAAGTGAAGGTCTGACATGGACGCCCTCATATACACGCGCCCGGAACTGTCCTTTGCCCGGAAGGTCGCCCTGCTCCGTCGCCCGCTCCCGTCGCACGCTATCGAGGGCGGGAACTTCCGCCAGTGGGCCGCCGCAGTCTGCTCGGCAGAGGTTCGCCACCGCGAGCGCGACTATCTCCGGGTAGAGCGCGAGTTGGGCGTCGATGTTCCGCGTTGGGACTTCCCCAACAATGACGAGGTCGGGCAATTCGACCACGAGCGGCACGCCGGAATCGCCCTGCTCTGGCTGTCCACCTTGCAAACCCACGAGAGCGAGAAGCGGACGCCGTGGAACTTCCTGCCGTGGACCGACTGGAAGCGCGAGACGCGCGCCGCCTGGATCGCCAAGCGCCGCAAGCTCTGGGCCGGATTCATCAAGGAAGTGCGCGCCTACGAACACGCGCGGAAGGAGGCGGGACTGTGAGCGACGAACGCCTCCTCATCATTTCCGGAACGATTGTTCCCTGCGTTCCACGCCGCTCCTGGTGGCATCGGGTCTGCCGCTGGCTGCGCGTTCACCTTTAACCAACAGGGAATCACAAATGACCTTGGCAGAAAAGATCGCAGCGGCGGCGGTTCAGGCCCAGCACAACGAGGCAGAGGCATACGCCACCCTTGAATACATCCTGCGAGAGCGCCAGTGGCCGACGTGGCTGCAGAGCGTCGCCGCCGACGTGGACAGCGTCACGAAAGATCGACCCATCAACCTAAAGGATGCAGCATGAGTGTCACCGATCTTGTCACAACCTCCGTTGACGCCCACAGCGGCGTTGAATCGTACCGCGCCAGCACGGACGCCGCGACGATCTGCGGAGAAATCGTCCGGGCGACCGCGACCAAGATCCAGGGGAAAAAGTACGTTGGCGTGGAAGGCTGGCAGGCAATCGCCGTCGCTCACGGCTGCGTTGCCTCCTCCCGCGACGTGGAAATGGTCGAGGGCGGTATTCGCGCCGTTGGCGAGATCCGGCGCATGTCGGACGGCTGCGTGATCGCCACGGCGGAAGGCTTCCTAGGCGATGACGAGCAGATGTGGGCCAAACGCCCGATGTTCGCCCGCCGCGCCATGGCCCAAACGCGGGCAATCTCGCGGGCGTGCCGGTCGGCCTTTGCCCATGTCGTGATCCTGATCGACCGGAGCCTTGGCACGACGCCCGCCGAGGAAATGCAGGGCGCATACGACCACGACCCGGAGAGCTTCAAGCGGCCCGCTGGCAGCATGCGCTCGCCGGATGACTTTGCCGACGAGGCCCGCGCCGATGGACTGACCACGGAGACGCGCTCGACCTATCAGGTCGAGAAGGAAAAGAACGGCGCCGCCAATGCGAAGAAGTGGGCCGACGTGGCAATCCAGGCGCTCAACTTCGCGCAGTCCCTTGAAGATTTGACCGGCTGGACGGAGGACAAGAAAAACGCCGCTTATATGATCCGGCTGGAGGACAACTATCCCGACCAGCACCAGCGGGTGCAGGACGCGCTCGACAATGCTCGGCTGTCTCTGCGTGACCGGGCGGCCTAATTATGGCGACACGCTTTCTCGACACGGAAGCGGACCGGCGCACGCTGATCCGCTTCCTGGAAGCGCAGCCGCTGCCGCTGACCGTCTCGCTATCCAAGGGCGGCAATCGGTCGCTGAAGCAGAACAAGCTTCAGCGGCTGTGGCTGAACGAGATCGCGGAGCAGCTTGGCGACCAGACGCCGGAGGAAGTGCGCGGGTATTGCAAGCTGACCATAGGCGTTCCAATCCTCCGCGCGGAGAACGACGCTTTTCGCGAGAGGTATGACGCCATCGTGAGGCCCCTGCCCTACGAGCAGAAGCTGGCCCTCATGATGGAGCCGCTGGACTTCCCTATTACGCGCCTGATGACCACGAAGCAGGCCACGGCCTATCTGGACGGCGTGCATCGCCATTTCAGCGAAAGGGGAATTGCGTTGACCGATCCGGGCGATCTGCTTGCCTGCGCTCAAGGGCAGGCCGCATGACCCCCCGCCGAAAAATCTCCGACATGCAGCGCGAGCGGATATTCCTAGCTCGCGGCGGCGTCTGCCACCTGTGCGAACGCAAAATCCGCGTCGGTGAAAATTGGGACGTGAGCCACGACCGGCCCCTGGCCCTGCTGGGCGAGGACGGAGGCGACAACCTCAAGGTCGCGCACCAGAGCTGCCATCGGGTCCACACGGCCACAGAGGACGTGCCACGCATTGCCAAGGCGAAGCGGCAGGCAAGGAAGCACCTTGGCATCCGCAAGCCTCCTGCCTTCCGGTCGAAATGGAAAAAGAAGATCAGCGGAGAGGTGGTGCTGCGATGACCGCCGGGCCGTGGAAAGACCGCGTCGAGTTTGAGGCATGGTGGCGTCAGAACGTCATCGCCTTCAACCGGCTGTCAGTCACCGACCCAAGGGAATGGGAACGCATCGCCAAACAAGTCGAGCAATTCCAGAGGAGCCTAGAGACATGAGCGAGGAACTAAATCTCCGGCAAGCCGCCGAGCGGTTGATCTATTGGTGCGGCCGAATCGAGCGCGCATCTTCTGAAGAAGAAGAAAACAAATGCTGTGCCGAGCGTGACAAGCTTTTTGCCGTGTTCCGGAAGGTTGACGCCGAACGCTCTCCCTCCCGCCAATCAATTCTGGAGGAGGCGGCGAAGGTGGCGGATGAATATGCGCGGCTTCCTCCGCTGTTTAATCACGGCACGCAGCCATCTCGCGCCGAGCAGGCCGTCATGGCCGCAGCCGTGCAGATCGCCGCCGCCATCCGTTCCCTCTCACAATCGGAGAATGCGGGATGAGCGACGACAACACCTTGCGCGTTGCCGCGCAGGCGGTGCGGCTCTACGCCGAGTCGCATCCGCGCCCTACGCAGGTCACGCAGGCCCAGGTTGCCGAGATCCTTGGCGTCAGTACGCGGACCGTGCGAAACTACATCAGCACCGGGAAACTG
>Ga0181352_1000835_pt1 | contig 12594 bp, 3 predicted proteins | sample Fa13VDMLBSN_FD_130103 | JGI IMG/M metagenome (GOLD analysis project Ga0181352, IMG submission 130103) | Freshwater viral communities from Lake Michigan, USA - Fa13.VD.MLB.S.N | ecosystem: Environmental > Aquatic > Freshwater > Lake | place: USA: Michigan | collected 2013-09-23 | reverse complement strand
GGCCAAGACCAAGGGGCCACAGATGCGGGTAACAGTCATGAAAATCAGACGCGAGATTATTGAAGCCGATGAAGTACTCCTTACTGCGCCTTCCGTGGGAGAAGCTTGAAAAAGGGCAGGGATTCTTTATCCCTTGCCTTGACACCGAAGCCATGCGTGAGTGGGGCTTAAAGCAAGCGTTCTTCCAGCGGATACTAGATGCCCACGCTAGCGTGGGCATCCTTGACGGCAAGATCGGTGTTATGTTTATCCGCCGCCAAGCCGCGCCTCCACAGCACGTGACTGCCGAATGAAAGCGTCAGCACGGTCTTGCTTAGCTTTGTCTAACGCATCAAGGCGCAACCGTTTTTCTTCTGCCGTCAAGTCGTCACGCTCTTGAGTGCGGCGGATGTCGGTGTTGATGCGCCCCACAATCTGGCGATACTGCCCTGCGGCAGAAGCCATGGCCAAATCCACTTTGTTTTTGTCGCGGTAGGCAGTGGCCTCCTCACGGCGGCCTTCGCTGAGCATTTTGTTAAGCGTGCTCCTTGCTTCAATAGCTTCCTGCGCTTCGCGGTACACTACATCGGCATCACCACCGCCGTATTTCTTTTGGAAGGCAGAGCCAATCAGCGGCAAGTCTGATGCACGACCAGCAGGTTTTTCGCCCTTGCCTTCGCGCTCAAACAAACTGTTGGCTCCAGCAGCCGCTACCAAAGGCAACACGCCCAGATATCCGCGCACGATGTGCTCAATCTGGATAGGTGACAGAAGTGGCAACATCTGGCTCATCTGCTTGGCCAACTCTGTGGTGGTAGAGAGGTAGCGCTCTTCAACATCGTACCCCTGCACACGGCGAGGTTCAACGGGTGCGCCAGTCAAGAAGTTTTTATCCAACCAAACTTCAAATGCGGGTTTGACAAGTTGCGGCACGCCCATTGACGAATAGCCGGGGATCGAGCCCAAGAACATGTCGCGTAGTGCTTGGAACTGTGCTTTGCCGTCAGTCTCGGCTCGCATACCATCAACCGCAGCCACAGCCAGCGAGAAGAAGTAACCAGCTTCAAACGGGATGGGCAACTTCAGCGGCTCGTCTACGCCCGGAATAGGCAGGAAGAAGTTGGAGTACTTGTCCCGTGGGCGAGCGTTGCGGAAAGTCTCGTCGTCATCCATAGCCATGGCGTACACGAGGCCGGTGCCCATAAGCAGCATGGCGTTGTTAAAGAACTTGCGCTTGATTTGTTGCTGTTCCTCAAACGGCATGTTGCCTCGAGCGGCCTTTATCAACACGCTCAAACCTTGAATCTGGGCGTTGAAGAACGGAATCAAACGGCTGGCGTATTGCAACGTAGGTGACAACCCACGCTTGTAGAAGTTCATAGACTCCATGGTCATCATGTCAGCTTCAACTTCTGACAAGCCATTTTCTTCAGCGTTCTTCAACACCAACGCCAGTGTGGCGGCATCGGCACGCATTGCGTACCGGTCAGCTGCGGCCAGCACTTTGTCCAGAGCGCCTTGATCTTTACCACTGGCAAGCTGAAGCGCCATCTTCTTCATGTCAGACATGTCGCCTGCAAAGATGTTGGACTGAATCAATCCTTTCTCAATCAACTTGGCCTGTGCATCGCTAGTGCCACGGCTCATGCGGATAAACTCAGCGCCTGCCTTAAAGACAGCAGAGAACGCGTTGTTGTTTAAACCGCCAGTAAAAGCTGCGGCCATAGGTTCGCGGATTAGCTTGCGGGCAATATACAAAGGCGTACGAGTCACACCCGCGCGCAGTAGATCGGCTGCAGCACCACCTAGCTTTAGGAACCCGGGCAGGGCAAGACTTGCGCCTTCCAAACTTTGCACCACTAGCTCAGCAGGAATGCCTTCGGCGGCAGTGCCTCTGGTATCCACCACAATATGGCGCTCGCCTTTGTCGTCGGGTTTGTTTGGGTCAGGCTCTTGGTAGAACCGAATCACTTTAGCATCGTCAGGGCCAAGACCTTTTTTGATGGCCATCAAGTCCGTAGGACTGCCTGTCTTGGGGTCAACAGGGCCCTTGCCTTTGCCCAGCGCTTGCAAGCCGTACGCCACGCTCTTAGCGGCGTTGTTGGTCAACGCCATGTCCGTCAACAACAAAGTGTTTTGCTGGATGGCTTCGTTCAGTGGCAACAGCTTGGTCTCACCGCCTTTAAGTTCAGCAAGGTATGGCTGGCGGCGGATGTCCCCCACGTTAAACGTGACGTTGTTGCCAAAGTTCAGCTCAGCCGTGCCGTTGTCGCGCACGCGATAGAAAGGAACATAGTCACCGTCTTTCAACAAGTCGGCGGCCATTTTTTTAGATATACGTCCAGTTGAAGCAAGAAACTCAATGAGCCCTTTGTTGTACGCGTTGTATTTGCTACGAACATTCTCAAGCGCGTTCTTCAAGGCAGGATCGGCATCGGCTGCAGCCAAGGCAGCTTTCAGTTTTTCCTCAGTGATACCCAACTCGCCAATGTCCAGCTTGGACAAACCTTTGTTGGCAGCACGTTGCGCAACCATGTAAGCCTGAGCAATGTTGGTTTTCAGTTGTGGGTCGTCCACAGGAATGTCAGCAATGGCATCAAACACATCACGGGCGCTGTTCTCGTTGGAACTGCGGTAGCCAAAAAAGCCCTTGTCGTCTTTGTACGCAACCAGCGGGCCGCTGTTCATCACGGTAAACATCTGAGCCATCTTCTGCTCAGCCTTGCGTACGTGGTACATGGCTTGGGTAAACAACTTATCGTCACCGAACCGGAGCGTCTCACGCAAACCTGCCCGCATGTCGGCAGCGTTCATCTCGGCTTGCAAAGCAATGTTGCTACCAAACTTTTCTTTGAGCGTTTTAGGCTGAGTAGTGATGTCCAGCGCCAGCGCCTCAAGTGCGTTGGCTGGAGCGGCTGCTTTGCGGGAAAACAACAGACCTTCGGACTGACCTACAGGCTGTAGATTCATTGCTAATATTTCTGGGGCTTGGTCAATATAAGCGCGTTCGGTAAACTGGCCTTCTTCATTGCCTCGTTCAACGACGTCAATCCCAGCGGCTTTCAGTTCTTCTATTGTCTTTTTGATGCCCAGTTCTCTACGCATTTTGTAGAACAGACTGTTGGCAAAGAACTGCTCTTTGCTTTTGTATGTAGACTTATCGCCGTATTTTTTAAGCAATGCGTCAATTTTGGGGCGCTCGCCAATAGTCATGACAGAGTCAACCCTGTAGACTTTCTCACGGGGGATTGCGTCAAGAGAGCGATACAGTTGTCCTGTCTTGGGGCGTTCTGTAAGCCCTTTGATTTTTCCAATGTCTAGTGTTTGCGCAGCTTTTAATTGGTTTTTTGCTATTTGCAATTCTTCACGAGCGCTCTCAATGCTGTCAGGCTTTGCCTTTCTTTTTTCACGGCTTGCCAAAGTTTTTGTGTGTGCTTCAATATTGCGCTCCACTTGCGCAAGCAGCCTATCCAAATATCTCCTTGCGCCTTTGTTGTTTTGCGGGTCAAGCCCCCCGCCTTGCGCAACGTCCTGCAAATAGTTTGTTAATAAATTACTCTCGTAAATATGCTGTAGATCCGCCACCGGCGTAACACGCGGCCTGTTGGGATTTGTGTATTTGGCATCTGCAGACCTGTAGTCTTGATAAGATTTGTAGCCGTACCCAGTCTCATTTGCCGCTTTGCCAAAAGGCACAGCATGCTGGTAGTACTCGGCATACTCTTTGTCAGGCGTAGTGTACGGGCCTGCGCCAATAGAGTTTTCGTCTACAAAACGCAGATCAAAAGCGCCTTCACCCGCCCCAGAATACTTTGTATCAAATGCCGTAAAAGTGGCATCACTGCCGTGCCATGTACCACGAATCTCCAACTGCGCAGCACCGTAAGCAAGGTTGACCAAGTCCCCAGCTTTAATATTTTTAGGGTCAATGCCAAAAGCAGACAGCGCTTTTTTCAGCGTATCAATTACCATGCGCAACCAGTTTGCAATAGGAGAACCTTTAACGCCAAGCCCCGCAGGTTTAACACCTGATTTGATTGCTTCTTCGACTGTGTAAGCTAGTAGCTCATCATCAAACTGTTCCTTGGATGTTTGTGCCGATTCAACACGAGCAAGAGCCGCTTTAGCAATACGCGCTTCTATTGAGTTGTTGTTTAGCTTAGACCAGTTTTGAACAGCTTTTACTAAGTTCTTGTACTGCCCAGCATTAAACAAGTTTTTAAACCCGAGGTGAACACCGACTTCGTGCAGCAGTATTCCTAAGCCGTCACCCTTGTCTATATTGTTGGCAAACATAAACGCTTTGCCGGTTCTAGGGTCTACAAACGCTTTAGCATCTGTTGGAATATCTTTGGCTTCTGGCGCTTTGGCGCGTTTTACGGTGTATTCGTCCCGCAAAGCATCAAAACTACGGCTGTTCAAAAACTCTTCAACAGTGTCAAATATCTCAATACGGCCTTTGGTAAGCCCTGCCCCGCCTAGCGCAGTGTCAATTTCTTTTTGCAGCCCATCAACACTCAACCCGTTTTTAGCCGCGCCGCGCGAGAACTCGATATTGCCTTCGTCTTCACCAAAGTAGACATCTTCTACCGCGCCTTCTGTACGGGTAGCTTCGCCGTACACATCTTCTTCCTTTACTTTGCGCGGGCGGCCACGAGGTTTAGGTTCTGGAGCTTCAGGTGCCTCATTCAAAACCTCTTCAGCAGCTTTAATGTCTGCTTCATTGGCGGATCGGTATAGTGCTTTCTTAACGCCTTCGAGTTCTTGACGAACCGCGCGGCGCTCCCAGTCATAATCTGCAACCTCATTCTCAGCGTTTGTAACTTCTTCAAGAGAAGGCACATTACTTCTGCCCGTAGTTTCGCGGGCTGCCCTTGCTCTTAAAACACTTAATCGATCTTTGGCTGCGTCTAACTGATTGGTTAACTCTTCGTCACGACGCTCCAAAATTACTTGGAACTCTGCTTGGCGTTCGGCTTCAATAGCTGCTAACTGTGCCTTGGTCAAATCCTTTTCGCCAGCCGCACGTTTTTCAGCCAACGCGTTAGCTTCGGCCACCGCTTGTGCCACGGATGGTGCTTTGATGTTGCGTTGTTCAACCAATGGTTGTTTAGTAATACCGGCGTTGCGTCTAGATTCTGGCGTACCAGCACGCAGCTTACTGGGAGCGCTGGTAGTTTGACGGGCGCCAGCCGATACACGGCCTTGTAGGGCAACAGCCAGTCTAGCCTTACCTTCTGTACCAACAGATATTTCAGTGTTAACTGCATCAATCTGCTCGTTCAGACGCGCAACAGTTTTGGTCTTTCCTTCTTTGATGGCGTCGTCACGCTCGATAGTCAGTGCGGCTAGGCGGTCAGTAGCTTTGCCTAACTCTTGCACTTGATCGACGTACTGGTCAAGCGTGTCTTGTTCTTCGATGCTAGCTGCACGAACTTCTGGCTCTGCGCCAAGGGTCTTTCTAAGCGGCACATTACGTGCACGCATAAAATTGATGGCATTTTCAAGGGATTCTTTACGAACAGACAGTTTGCTTTGCAGACGGATAGCAGAGCCTAAGCCTTTAAACGCCATGACGTTTTGCTCACCGCCCACATACGAGCCAGATTTCTTACGGGCGGCAGTGACTTTGGCGGTTGCTTCAGCCAGTTGTTTGTCAATACTGCCAAGCTCCAAAACCAGAGACAACAAGGGTTTGTTGTACAAGTCGTTCTTGTACTTGACTTCACTGGCGGCATCGGCAGTTAGCCCACGCTCACGCGCATCTCGTTCAGCAGCTCCCAGTGCGCGAACCTGAACACTTTTCTCCGTTTTATACAAATCGTAGGTGGGGTATGTGCGTAAAAAAGCCGCACCTGTATCTGGGTCTGCCGCACTTCTTTCGTAAGTAGCTTCTGAGCGATCTCCAAAACCTGACAGCGCGGTGTTCCAGCGACGGGCGCGTTCGTCCGAGATTTGTTTCTCCAACTGCTGAACATTTGCAACTTTAGCGCCCTTTTCAGCTTGCGTTTTGTCTGCGGCAGCTTGGCGTTCTTTGGTTTCGGCTTCGCCAATTTCAGCCTGTGCCGTACGAATGGTTTCTTGCAGACGATTAATTTCGTTTTGCGCTGATGCGTTAGCGTTAGCTAACGGATCGGTTGTGGCTTTCAGTTCAGCCAAACGCTGTTCGCCAACCAACACTTTAATTTGTGTACGCACTAAGTCCAGTGCACCTTTGGTTTGGGCGTATTCTGCTTTGGCTTCTTGGTGCAACGCTAACAGATCGTCCAATTCTTTGAGGACTGTGGTTTCTGCTGCGCCGCCTCTGGCGCGTATGCCGGCGCGGTTGGCTTCTTCAATGACCTGAGCTTTAGCCTGCTCGTACATTTTGATACGGGCGTTGATGTCGCTGACATCCAGCTTCAAATTGTTCATCTTTAGCGCAAGGTTTTCTGTGTTTGTTTGGAACCCTGCCAACTCTTGGTTTTCTTTTAAGAACTTAGTCCAGTTCTTGATCTTGCTCATACGGGCAGTTGTAGCTTTGCTGTCTTGCAGCATCTGCTTTAAGCGCGGTAACGCCCTGCTTAAGAAAGCACGGACAGGAGCTAAGTCTTTCTCAGACTGCTGCATGTCTTGCTTGAGCTTGCGAACGTATGGGCTGTTCATAAAGCGCTGGAACGACTCTACGTCAGGTCTTGCACCAATATCTAGGCTTGGGCCAGCTTCAATACCACGGCGTTCGGCTTTTTGTACACGGCTACGTTCATCGGCTGCACCAAACAAAGACAACTGCCCTGCTTGTTCATCGCGTACAGTTTCAGACAGACGAACCAAAGGCTCCAACTCACGCTGTAAAGACAACGGCACAGCCTCCACGCCCTTGCCGCGAATAGTGCCAGACACAAACTCTTGCTTGCCCGTTACGGGGTTTAAGCGGTAAACAGGCGGGTTAATGTTTTGCGCACGTTTTTCAACAACGGCACGACCGGGCACACCCTGTGTGCGTTGGCTTTCTTCTGGCTGCGCCACAAAGCCGGGCAACTTGCCGGGCTTGCCTGTACGCTCCAAACGCTCGCGCTGGGCATACATCTCCATCTGAGGCACAGACTGCGCTTGTCCGGGGATGGCTCCGGTAATACTATCAACATCTTTCTTAAATGCTTCTGTTGGCGTTGTGGCACTGACCTGTGCTTGTGTCTGTTTTGTTGGAGGAAAAGTCTTCAACATTTGGGGGCGACCAGCGCCCTTGCGTGGGATGCCTTCTTCACCGCTTTCAATCTTGGCTAACTGTTTGTCAAGTAGTGTAAGGAAGCCCTGCGACTCCGACACATTCTTTTGCACGCCTTTGCTTGCAACAACTTCACCAGCAATGTTTTCTTGATTGGCTCTGGCAGACGCTTCTTGTTTGAGCGTCATGTCTGCTTGCGGGATAACCTGTTCGGCTCTGCGCAAGAAAGTCTCGGCTTCTGGAGACAAATCAAAGACAGACAAAGCGCGGTTAATACGGCCTTGTAGATTTTCTGCCGTGATTGGGGCTTTAGTAACTTCAGAAATAGGGCGCAGATTAAATTGTCTGCCTTCGCCGCGTGTAACAACGCGTTTAATTTCTTCTGGCGGCACAATTTCTTCGGCTGTTGGCAGTGTGCCTTCTTCAAGCGGGATGCCCTGCAAACGCTGTTGCAACTGACTAAACGCAGGGGACACCGACGGGGGCGCGGCTTCGCCCTTAAACATCTCCATGTTCTCTGTCATTGGAGAAGGCGCATTTCTAATACGCTGTAATGCCTGCATCTCAGGCACCATACGCATACGACGCGCGGCTTCTTCCGCAGCTGCTGCATCTGCCGCACGGCTGGCTTCAAGAGCGGCCTGCTCTTCTTCCTCAACTACATCAAGACGTTGCTGATTTGGTAGCCCAATCTGTACAGCTTTTGCCGCATTAATTTCCGCCAGTTTTAATTCCAACGACCCGTAGACGGCCTCTTCTACTTTCTTTTGTTCACGCGCTTGTTTCTCTTGGTCTTTTTGCGGTGTGACTAAGAGAGGTAGGGGTGTACGTGTTTTGACCAGCTGAGACGCCATATAGGGGTCGGTCATCAGATAGTCTACGTAGACATTTAAATCTTGGTCTTTGCCTTTTTGCATGGCCATAGCCACTTGCGCAGGAGCTTGCTGTTTAGCCAAGTTAATCTGGTCTTGTGCGTACTGCGTTGTAATTGCAGGCGCTGGTGGCACAGACGCAAAAGGATCCTCAATGCCCACATCTTGGGGCTTAATCTTTTGTTTGCCAGAAACTTGTTTCTGTTGCTCCGCTTGGTACAGCGCATATTCTTCGGGCGACATGCCGGACACACGCTGTTCTTCTTTAGCGGCATCAATACGCCCAGCCCTATTAAGCTCGTTCCACTCTTTAATTAACTCTTTAGTTTCGTCAGAATTGCGTAAAGCTTTTTTGGCTTGCTGTGCTTCTTTTTTAACGGTCTCGGCGGCAATATCGCCTTCTTCAAATGTCGCTTTACTGGCAATATCTAATTCTTTGATTTGAGCTTTAACAGCTTGTAAACGGCTGTCAACATCAAGGGCGTAAGCAGGGCTACTTTTTCTGGCTTCTTCTTCAGCAACAGCCGCTTGTTTTTCAGCTTGTTGAATTTGCAGTTGTTCCGTGCGGCGTTGCTGTTCCTCAGCTCTATCTGCTTGAGCCGCTTGCCGCTTAGCTCCCCCACGTTCAAACGCACGGCCAACAGGGGCTAAAGTTCCGCCCAACACTGCACCACCAATAAAACTATCCACGTACTCTTTGCGGGCGTCTTCGTCTGTAATATTTAACCCTGCTTGCAAACGCTCAAACACTTGCTGCGCAGCTTCGGTAACGCCTTCTCGGCCTGCAGTTGCGCCAGTCTTAGCGGTGTAATCCAAAACGGTTCTACCAAGCGTCTGGTTTGCAATAGCTTTAGCTTGTTCGGTTGTTAGCTTAGAGCCTACGGAGCCAAACAATTTGCCGATACCGGGTACCAGAGCCATAGCGGCAGTGTCCAGTAATGCTTGTGGGATGGCCGCGCCAAAGGCAGCAGCCCCGCTGGCTTCTTTTAAAGATTTTCCTGTCTCCAATTGAGCGCCAAGGTTGGAGCCGGTGAATTGTCCCGTAGACACAGCGCCTGCGCCCAGCAAACCAAGACCTGCCGCAACCGGAACGGAAACGGGAGCGGCTAAAGCCGCAAGACCTGCGGCGGCTGGAGCGGCGGCGTAGGGCAAAGAGCCGCCAAGAAGTTCCCGAAACTTTAGAAACGGGTCTTCAGTAAAGCCTTTTTCCGTTGGAGTAAACCGCTCTTGTGCACGCTTCTGTGCGGCTTCGTATTCTTTTTGCGCTTCGGCTTCGTCTTTAAGACCAAGCTTACCTTTGAGCAGTTCAAACTCACCGCCCAGTCGTGTAGCACCGGCAGATGCTGCCGCTTTAAAGCCAGAGGTGTCTTGCTTGGGTTTAGCGTCTTCTTTTTTAAATGCGTCAGGATAGAGTTGGCGAGCGGCCATCATTCCCTCTAAGGGCGTCTGGCCCTCTTTTAATTCAAGGTACGCACCGCTGGGAAGTTTTATGTATTCAGCCATTTTCTATCCGCAAATTGTGTCCGGGAGGCGTGGCCCGGAAAATTGATCGCCTTAATGAATTATGCCAGTTACGGCTGCGTCAGTACAGTAGCGCCTTTACCGGGAGCTTTTGTTGTTGGAATTGAAAATTTTGAAGCAAACTGATCGAAGTCAAGTGGTGGCGTGAGCGTTTCTTTGCCAGCGAATCCGGTCAAATATTTGCTATATGCCTCATACATGTTGAACTTCTCAGCTTTCATCTTTTGCAAAGCCTCAGCCGCTTTGACCGCATCGCCCTTATTGGCCTTAACCAGTTGGTCAAACACAAGGCGGTCTGGTGTATCTCTTTGCGCACCAACTTGCATCTGCGTACGGGCGTTTGCACCCGCTTGTTCGGTTTGCATAATACCGACCTTGATTTGGTTGTCCACCATCTTAAGGGCTGTTTCGCGGTTGACGCCGTACATCTGCATGTTGGCTTTGAGCATGTCTTCCCGAGCGCTAATACCAACGTTCTTGACTTCATTGCGGGCTTTGTTTAATTCGCGAGCAGACATTTCGTTGCGGTTGTTCTCAATGTCTTCCAAACGATCGCGAGCATCAGACAGTTTTTCCTGTGCTGAACGCACTTTGTCTAGGCCCAAAGCGTACTGTTTTGTACCTGTGTCAACGCCTGCACCAATAGCCGAGCCCAGACCGCCGCGTGTGGTCATCATGGCAGCGCCTGCTTGCAGGAACGCAAGACCAAGGCTTTGATCTTTCATCTTCTGAATGTCGCCTTCACGACTGTCCAAACGCTCTTTACGGCCTTTATAGATGTCAGAGAACTGCTTCTGAATAGCTTCCAGCCCAGCGGCTTCAGATTCTTTGGCTCGGACTTTTTCTTCACCAATCTTTTTCAAGTCGGCGGCAAACGGATTAGGCTTCTCGCCAGCGGATTTAAGTGCGGCCTCAGTCATCCTAGTAACGTCCAAGCTGCCAAGCCCTGCTTGTGCGGGGGCATTTGCACCGGCAGTAGCGGCACCCATATTAGCGCCAACGTTTACATTAGCTGGGGCAGCGGGAGGAGTTGCAGAAACTCCTAACATTCTAGGGTCGGTTTGCCGACGGAAACTATCGTCGCGTGGAGAAGGTGTTGGTCGCGGAACAACTGGCTGTGAGGCGGGTGCTTGCGGGGCGGCTGTTTGTGCAGAATCCCGAAACATAGGTGTGCGATCGAAAAGAGGGCTGGGCGGAATTATGCTGCTTTCATCACGCTTAGCAAGCAATCGCAAGCGTTCAGCTTCTCGGGCCGGTTCTGCGTTGGCATTTCTGTCTCTCTGCTCTTGCAATTCGGCTTCAAATACGCGGCGACGATAATCAGAAAAACTTTCGTTGGGTAAGCGAACCAACCCTTGTTGGTTGTAGCGTGGAATACCGCCATCGGCCATACGCAACACAGGCTCACCGGAGTACATCATGTCTTCATCAGCGTAGCCGCCATCAGCAAACGCCACGATACCGCCACTGGCCATGTTCTGGATATTAGGTGCAGGTATCTGCGCAATTCCTTGATTTTCGGGCAGTTGTGCAGGAGCCGCCATTTCCGCAATATTTGCGTCGGCTACTTTCTGTTGAGGCTGTGCGGCCATCTTAGCCTGTGCTTGCGCACGCATCTGCTTACGGGCGTTACTCTCCGCAATAGCCATGGGCAAAATGTACGGATCGTTCTTGTGCATCTCGGCGTACTGCTTCAGCTGCGCATCGCCCATTGTGCGCAAAGTGGACGTAATCTGGTTAACGTTTGGGATTGCCATATTTTTTCCTTACGCCATGTTTGAAATGGCCAACTCAGCCAGACCCGCTGGACGCTCTTTAATCCTACCGCCTTTAGCGATTCTACTTACACCATACGCGGCTGTACCCAAACCTGCCAATTGAGACGCAACTGACGGAGCGCTGTTGTACATCGTGTTAACCGTTCCCATAGGCGTGCCTCGCATGAGGCCAGACATGAACTCAAGCTGCTGATATGGATAGCGCTGTTGGTTCTGGAAGTCGGTGTACTGGTTGTTGAGAATGTTCTGCATCTGCTGCTGTTGCTGCGTGCCGAACTGGTTCTGCATACCAATGTTGCCCATGTTCTGGTTGTACAGGTTTTGACCCTGCGCACCAAGGTTCTGGTAGCCAGACATACCAGCTTGCAGTCCTTGCAGACCTAAGCCCGCGCCATATTGCGCTTGCTGTGCGTTAAGTTGGTTTGCCGCTTGGCCGTACTGCGCTTGATTCTGCGCGTTGCTCATTTGCTGGCCGTAACCGTACTGGCGAGACTGCTCTGCCATTTGCTGTGCGTTTAGGCCGTATTGCTGGTTAGCCAGTTGCGCTTGCATGTTCTGACCAGAACCAAGTTGTTGCTGTGCCAGTTGCGCTTGCAAGTTTGTGTTGCCAACGTTGTAGCCCATGTTCTGGTTAGCCAGCATAGCTTGCTGTGCCAACTGGGGGTTTTGCATTGCAGCGGCTTGGTTGAACTGTCCTTGCTGAATACCATACTGACCTTGGAGCGCTTGGTTAGCCAAGGCAAATTGATTCTGCGCTTGCTGATTAGCCAAACCAAATTGGTTCTGTGCTTGTTGATTGGCTTGGTTAGCTTGCTGGCCAAACTGTCCTTGTTGCAAACCGTACTGACCTGCAAGCGCTTGATTAGCCAGATTAGCTTGCTGTTGGTTGGCTTGGTTAGCCATGCCAGTTTGCTGTGCCAATTGTGCGTTTTGCAGACCGTATTGACCACCCAAAGCTTGGTTAGCCAGCGCCGCTTGTTGTTGCATCTGAGCGTTTTGCAAGCCCGTGTTGTACTGCATCTGTTGGTTGGCTTGGCCCGCTTGCAATCCCGCAGACTGATTAGCCAACAAAGCCTGAAGACCTGTAGCTTGGTTTAGTTGCTGTGCTTGCATACCTGTCTGCGCACCCAGACCTTGCGTTTGTAAACCCGCGCTTAAGTTTTGCAAGTTAGCTTGCTGTTGGTTGGCTTGGTTTGCCAACGCTGCCTGCATTGCCTGAGACGAAGACATGCCGCTG
>Ga0181352_1000833_pt1 | contig 12603 bp, 21 predicted proteins | sample Fa13VDMLBSN_FD_130103 | JGI IMG/M metagenome (GOLD analysis project Ga0181352, IMG submission 130103) | Freshwater viral communities from Lake Michigan, USA - Fa13.VD.MLB.S.N | ecosystem: Environmental > Aquatic > Freshwater > Lake | place: USA: Michigan | collected 2013-09-23 | reverse complement strand
CTTGCAGAGAGTTTTTAAACTGCTTTCCAAAGGCGGGGAATACACCACACTAGAGATCATCCAGAAGGCTGGTGTCTGTGCGGTCAACAGCATTATCAGTGAACTACGGGCGAACGGCTATGAAATTAGCTGCCAGCGCCGTGCTAACAAATGGTTTTATAGGATGATTAAATGACTAAACTTTTTATCTCTACCCCGATGTATGGCGGTCAGTGTTTCGGCTTCTATACACAATCCCTGCTGCAACTGAACAACATTCTGCGGGATAACAACATCACCAGCATGATGTCGTTCATGTTTAATGAAAGCCTGATTACCCGTGCCAGGAATGCGCTGGCACACCAGTTCCTAAAGACTGACTGCACTCATCTGTTCTTTATTGATGCTGACATCCGGTTCCATGCGCCTGACGTTATCAAGATGATCGAGGCCGACAAGGACATTATCTGCGGCATCTATCCCAAGAAAGAGATCAACTGGGGCAGCGTCAAGAGGGCTATGGATTCTGGTGTCTCTAACGACGAACTGAAGTGGCATACGGGTAGTTTTGTGGTCAACCTGGTGGGCTACGCTGGCGAGGTTACTGTGCCGGTCAATGAGCCAGTAGAGATCTGGAACGGTGGCACTGGCTTCATGATTATCAAGCGAGAGGTGTTTGAGAAGCTGGCTGACTTGGTTCCGTCCTACACCAATGATGTCACCGACTTGTCCGGCAACATCAAGGCAGACCAGATCAGGGAATACTTTGCTACCAGTATTGAGCCAGGCACGAACCGGCTGCTGTCAGAGGACTACCATTTCTGTCGGCTGTGGCGGGAAAATGGCGGGAAGATCTACGCAGCACCTTGGGCGCATCTGGCGCACGTTGGTAGTTATGTCTTTGAAGGCGCTTTACTTGCCACACCTTAAGGAGGAAACATGGCTAAGACGATAACGATAGAAGTGCTCCCGCAAAATGACTTGCTGGACATCCTGAAAGACGAATTAGGGCTGAAGTATGATGCCGCCCTATCAAGGGAACTGGGCATATCCAAGCCGGAGTTAAGCAAGATCCGGCACGGTAAGCTAAAAGTTAAGGGAGACCATATCCTGAAGATCTACGACGCTACTGGCTGGAGCATTGAGAAGATCAGGGGCTACCTGCCAGGAAGCAGCATCGAGGGATGACCGTTATCTTTGTCGGCGGGATTCTTGTTGGGATGGGGATAGCGCTCTTTATCGCCGCGTTTTTCGTTTGGCTGTTTTTGCAGACTTCCTGAAAGCCGCAGCGGTAGGAGCGCCCTTACTTCCTGGACTCCGCATCTTCTCTCCAGAACCCTTACGGATACGTTCACGCTTGGCATGAATGTTTGCATATAGACCATCACTCATCTGCACCCCCAACGTTTTCTAGCGGCCTTTCCTCTTTCGCCGCGCCAATTTTTGCTTCTCGCACAAAAAGACTTGTGGCGAGGATTGGAAGGATCTTTAGTCGGCGCTTTGAGTTTGCTACCAGTAGCACGGTTATGCTTGGCACGGCCTTTAGCAGTCAGGCCAGCACCCTGTGAGGCTGGTAGCTTCTCTCCCCTGCCGACGGATAACTTGACGTTTTTCTTAGCCATCATTTACCCTTTTTCATCATATTCATCAGCAGTTCTTGCTTTCGCTTCTTGACTGCTTCCCGCAACATATCTCCTTTGACTTTGTTGAAATAGGCGCTTCTCGCCTGTGCCGCTTTTTCGGCTTCTTCAACTGTCTGGAAGTTAGGGAATCGAAAGCCTGATTGCGCTTGTTTTTGAACTTTCTGTCTGATGATGTCAAACTGGGTTTTGGGATCGTAGATAACACCGTCGTAAATGCTTGGAACGTTGTAGAAACCCTGCCCAGGCAAACCTAATGACTCTGCCGATTCAGTAATAGATAACTCTGTGTGTGGGCGCTTGTAATCGCCTTCCTCAAATACTACCGGCCTATCAATCTCGATAGGAAAGCCAGCAGGATCTAGCGTTTCCTTTTTAGGCAATTTTCGCTCCTTGCTGAAGCTGCGCTAATGTCAATCCCCCTGTGTACTGGAAGTGCGGATATTCCTTAAACCGCCTCCAATCACCCGCCCACTCCAGACCACATTGCTTACCTATTTTTCCAATAGTTTGCCATACAGCGTCCTTGGAATCCCAAACAGGTTTTCCATTTCGTATCGCAACAACATCCACAGCACAGCGGAAGTTATGAAAAGACTGACCAGCGCGAGCATTTGTCACCACCTTTCCTGGCGTAGTTCTCCCCTGTGCATATAAAGCATTCTGGCTTTCAGCATCACGATAAGTGCTAGTCACCAATAGATCAATACCAGCCTCGTCTGCCGCTTTAATAAACGCCTCAACACGGGATTTAACTTGCGGCAGCAGGTCATTCAAGCTGCGAGAGTTAATCACTTGCGATCAGGCGTAATAATTCCAATCAAGCCAGCCAAACCCAAGCCAGCAGTCACAATAGCATCTGCCAGTTGAGGCGCAATAGGCACACCAATAGCAGTCAGAAAGAGGATAGCGCCACGCCAAGTGGATGGCTCTCTTGCACGGTCAAGAATGTACTGTTTCATAGTCCTTCTCCTGGGGTAATGTACAACTCAGCATTGTTGTGTGGAGCAATAATACGAACATAGACTGTTTTAGTTGAGCTTACCTGTGGCCCTGTAAATACCTTTTCTGTATATGGAGGAACGGCAACGACAGCCGCACCATTAGAAGTCGGGATACTTGCCGTAATGTTTGCGGTTTCTCCATAAGCAACAAAAACCGGATAGTCTTTACTTGTGTTGAACACTAAGTATTGGTTTACCGGACTAACAGCCGTAATAGAAACAACATTTCCTTGGGTATTGGCTGATGCAGCAACCGCAACCACACAATTACCCATTGGCTGAAAAGCAATGTTATTAGCCATTAGTACACCTTCTTGCCGCCGCCTGAAGTCGGGCTTTGCTTGCTGTTGTAGCTGTCATCAAAGCAGAATACAGAACGGAAACCGCCTTGTGGAACCTGGCCTGGTTGCCACTTCTGGAAACGCTCAGTGGCATCAGCAGGTTTCTGTGGGCGAATAGCCTTGGCGTATTTCTGGCTGTAATTCAGTTCTTCAGCGCCAGGTACTTTACTCTTGTATGTCAGATCTTTCGGGTCGCGCATTTTTAGTCCTTTCCATCTTGATTAAAAGGTAGCTGAACAGAGCGAACACCGCCATTGCCACCAATCTTTCCCACATTAAACCCCACATTGTCCAACACGTTACCGCGAAGTTCAGGAGTAGGGCAAAAATCACCAGCAATCTTTCGCTGATGACGTTCAAAGCTAACCGTACCAGTTGAATAGCATCCATACAAGTATCCCCTTTTAAAATGGATACTCATATAATACTACTCATCATCATCAATAGCAAAACCAGCGCCCCAATCATCATCGGAAATTCTGGCTTTTAGTTGTTCAAGTTTTAACGCTCTATCCAGAATCTTGGTTTTGTCCGTCAGGCTTGCCATAGGGTCGCTCATCGTAGCCTTTAGCAAATCTGAAATAGCCTTCTCCAGATCTGGATTTATCCCCTTGGTTTTCTTGCTCATCGCGCTCCAGGCTCCATAGAGGTCGGCTGTCCTGCGCCTGTAATTACATTGTATGTACGACGGGTTCCTGGCACACCATAAGTAATAATGATGTTTTTCATCGTTCTGCCAAAGAGGGTTAGCTTTTGCTGCTCCGGCAAAGTTGAGGTAGCAATAGCATTTAGCTGCCGACTAATCTCGTTAATCTTGTCAGGCGACATCAGGCCAGTTCTAGCCAGGGAATCTTTCAGGCTGGTCTGCCAGAATCTCTCTGCACTAAAAATGCCTTGAGAAGCCTTGTCTGCCATTACCTGCCGAACCGCTGACTCCAGTACCTGCTGTCCATTTGGGGATGCCGCAATAGCAGGAGCAATACGATCCCACATTGTCCTGTCACCAGACAAAATTATTGAGGAAACTTGGGCTGCTGGTTCTTTTGTGCCAAGGATTCTCTCTGCGTCTTTCCTAGCTGCGTCTGTGATCTCTACTGCCTTTTTCTCTCCGGCTTCCAATGCTCTGCCAGATTCCTTCAAAGCCTGAGTTTCTTTAGAACTCATTTTCTTTTCTACTTTGGCAGTACCCACAGCACGCTGTTCAGCACGCTCAAGGTTGGCAACATAGGCATTAGCAGTTTGACGGACTTCGGGTAAAGCAGACAGCCAATCGGAATTGGTTTTGCCGGTTAGCCAGTTCTTTGCCTGTGACGCATTCATATTGGCTAAGTTTTTGGCAACATAGTTTCTGGCTTCTTGCACAACTAGGTTTCTGTCACCCGTTAACGCAATAGCATCTGCAACCGACTGCTGGCTGTTAAACAAGGTTGCTGGCAATGACTTAGCGTCTGTCTTGAATTGCGTTGGATCAATACGATCCATAGCAGTAGCTTTAGCACCCGCCTTGGTACGGAACTTCTCTAGCAAACGGGAGGCAAGTTCATAATTGCCTTGCAACGTATCATGCGACTCACCGGCAAACTTAGATTGAATGTTGCTAATCTTTGCGTAATATTCTTCTGCAATCTTTTGACCTAACGCTTCATAGCCTTCAGCAGCCTTACCAAAAGCAGCATCACCCAATCTACGACGTACATCATCCAGAGCATCAAACGAAGTTGGGAAAGTCTTGTAGACAGGATTCCCCATTTCATTAACGCCTATTTCAACACGCCTTGCTGTAACAGCATCGTAAATGTTTTGATAAGCCTTCAGTACACCAGGCTCAGTTACCGGCGCTATCTTTTGTTGTTGAGCAATCTTCCCTTTTAATAACTTATTGCGGAGGTCTTGCACAAGAGATTTATATTCTGGCATTGACTCAACCAAAATGCCCTGACCTTCTTTTCCAGCAACAACAGCATCCCTGATCTTTTTCTGCTCTTTGTATTGAGCAGATCGCTCTAGGGAACCAGTTTCAAACCTGGATAAAATCTTGTCGCGCAAAGATGTTCCAATTTGAGAAAGATCTCTAGTGGAATCACCTACATCTCTGATTGCGTCTTTTGCGCGTTGGATAATAGTTTTCTTGGTTTCCTGAAGTTCTCCAGCCATGCCAGCAAAACTTGTGGCAGCTTTTCTTTCTTCTTTAGAAACTTGTTCACCAGCAAGTCTTGACCAATTTGCTTCTAAATCAGCAAGACTTTTTGCTTTATTAACTTCATCCAAAAGAACGTCATAAATTTTCTTTTGGTCATCTGTTGCGAATGGAGACTGACGCAATTCTTGAATACGCTGTTTTACTAATTCTTTTTGCTTACCAACTAACTGTTCAGCGCCAACATCATCCATAACGCTACGGACAATATTAAAACCAGGTATTTTGGAAGCTATATACCTTGCAAGAGCAGAGCCGCCTCTTACGGTCTGTGCCGCCAATTCAAGAGGAAGAATGCCGCCAACAATTCTCGCCGATTCAGCTACGGGTTGAGGCGCACCAAAGGCTTCCGCGATCTGTCCTGAAGCCTCTCCAGTAAAGCCGCCAGTAGCACCTAAACCACCGCCAACTAGCCTTTGCCCAACACCGGTCATAGATGGTGCGGCAGCTTGCATAGACTTGCCAGCCATTCTGACGGGTGTATATGGCACTTTTTCCAAAACCTTACCCGTAGCCATTGTGACTTCAGGCGTAGCTAATCCAAATATGCCGCCCAAGCCTGTTGCGTAAAGCATTTCTTTTATAGGATCTTTTTCGTTTTTGGGCGCGGCAACGACAGGAGATGGCGCAGGAGCAGCTTCAGGAGCCGCATCCACAGCCTCGCCACCGAATCTAGGCTTCGCTTCTCTTTCTACGGGTTCACCGCCAAATCTGCCGCCCATAATTATTTCTTCCTATAAACTCTACCGTCATCAGGATCAATGTACATATCGCCTTTTTTCAAAGCATCAAACTCTTTTTGATTTTTTGGCGTAGGCAGTTCTACTTCGCCAGCAGCCCTTCTTGCCAAACTTGGGAACTGATTTTCCAATCCCTGTTTCTGCCTTTTCATTTCTTTCAAACCTTCGTCCATTGCGTTCCTAGTTGCTTCATACGAACGCAAATCAGCCCTGTAAAGCGGAGACAAGATTTTGTCTTCCATCTTTGTCAGTGCCTTACCAGCGGTTTCAAACTCTGCGCTACGGAACCGCGCAAACGTTCTGATAAGACTTAATGCCTCAGGATCATTAGTAAATGCAGCTTCAGCAGCGCGAGGATCAATAGCCAGCAAACCCGTCATCTTTGTCCACTTGCCTTCTTTCTGTAAGCGGTCAAGTGTTTTCAAACCAGATTCCAAAGCAGGAATGGTTGTTTCTCTCAACTGGTAAGCATCTCTGTCTTTTTGAGGAATCTTGTCTATTCTAGCGCCAGATTTATCTCTTTCTCTATTGTCAGCCATTTTCGCAATAAGAAGCCTTACCTGTCTGTCGCTTTCTCTTTGTCTTGCTTCTGCGTTTAATCTTTCTTTTTGCATCTCTTGACGGACTTGATTATTTTGAGCATCCCGTTCTTTACGAGCAGCTTCTTCTTTAGCCGCAAGATCTCTACGCAATCTTTCTTCTGCTTCGGCAAGTTGTATACGCAATCTATTTTGTTCTTCAGCGCGGTCTGCGCGTCCTTTTTCAAGTTCAGAAGCAATAAACTGCTGTGATGCTATTTGAGCTTGCGCTATTTCAGTTCTTAATGAAGCCATTTGTTCAGCAGCTTCTCTCTTTGCTTCTATGTTTCTAACGTTTTCTTCAAACCTATCTCTTGCCTTTTTGTTTATTTCTTCAACGCGAGTACGCTCTTTGGTTATGCGCTCAAACAACTGTTCACTAGCACTAACCTGGTCTTGCAACGCTTTGATTGTTTTAACAAGACCAACTTTGTCTTTGTAAGTTTTAAGAAATTCAGCGCCTTCTTCCGCAAACATAACGTCTGCTTCCAAATCAGCCTTTTCGTAATCAACTTTTGCCAACTCAGCAATTTCTTTTATTTTGCTGTTAAGAGAATTGATTTTGGTTTGCAGTGCTTTTGCATTGTATTCAAACGCATCTTTTTCTTTTTCGTATAAATCTATCCGGCCTTCTCGATAGCCTTCTATCATGCCGTTCATGGCGCTCATTGCCTGTATAGCACTGCCCCTGCCTCCAGAACCAATACCAAAACCTAATACACCTATGAGGCTGTACATAGTCGCCAAATCAGAAAAGTTCTGCTGTGTCGGCAAAAATGGTTTTGCTAACTGCGCCTCAAAAGCATCGCGTTCTTTTCTTATTTCCTCTGCTTCTATATCAAATCTATATTGCTTCGCAGCGGTTAATTTGCGCCGCGCTTGAGCAGCCAAACGTTCTTTCTCATCAGCTTCTTTTTGACCCAAAAAATCTGCGAGTTCTGATTCTTTTTGCCTTAACGCTGCTCTTGGTTCTGCAATAGTTGTTTCGTAATCAGGCAACTCTGGCAAAGGAATATCTACCGGAGGCTCATAAGTTTTATCTGCTGGCTCTGCTGCAACAGTTTCTTCTTTAAATACACCACCACCACGCACTAACGGAGAAACTCTTTTAAAAGCCAATGGATCGGGCATTCCCGTAATTTCTTGTAGCGCACTAGAAAATGCTGGATCTGCCATGATTACCCCTGAGGCCGTTGAGTTGTTTGGACAACTGGTTGATTCAATCCACCAATATCACGGAACAAATTTCCGTAATAACTAGCTGTTAATTGATTAACATATTGATTTGCTTGCAAGCCAGTTTTAATTGCTCCAGCGGCAATCTGATCGCCAATACCAGCCACTTGCAATCCAAGGTCATATTGATTAGCCAACAACTGTTGACGGAAGGCTTCTACCTGCGCTGCCGCCTGTTCTGCTCCCACACCACCCCTAGACGCAACACCCTGGGCTGCACGGGCTTGTAACGCTTGTATCTGTTGTTGAGCAGGAGCAGTCAACTCACCGCGCTGTGCTTGTTCCAGCAATCGCTTACCTTCTGTTTGATAAGGTGCGGCTAATTGCTGCATTTCTTCTCTTGCTTTGCGGCCTTCTTTTGATGCTTGTCTTGCCATATAGATGCCTGGCAACGCACCAATACCAGCCAATCCCAACCTTTCTAAAAATTGAGTTTGTCCAAGTTTTTCTCTTAGTTTTTCAAAATAACCTTTTTCAGGAGGAGGCACTACTGCCGTAGTGCTGTAACCACCTTGATACGGGTCAAGCCCCAACGCAGATGGCTCAAAAGTACTAGACGCTCTTGCGCTTACATCTTCTCCAGACTCAACTGTTCTAGGATAAAAATCAGAAAGATTCCTTGTGGGAATAGGATTTGCCGCATAGTATTCAGGCGTTCCAAAAGTTTGACGTTGCGGCTGAAAAGCAAAACTTGGTGTTTCTACTTCTGGCGCTGGGAAATTATATTTGTACGAAACATTATCCCCATAAAACTCTGGTGTGCCAAAGGTTTGCGGCGGTGGTTCGTAAGTGTCGGAATAGGTATCGGCATAAGATCGTGCGCCACCATCATAAACATCTGGTGAGCCACTCCAATCATAAAACTCCAGCAGTCCGGTATCGGGGTTGATCGTTCCAGATCCACCAGCGGACTTCAGCATTCTGGCTTCTTTAGGCGTAATATGAGCAAGCATGGAATCGCCGCCACGACCTTTCTTGGCAAGATCACTGGCAATCTTTTTAAGATCGCTAGTGTCTTCAATCGTAGACTTTAAAAGTTTTGCAATTTGTTTAGCCATAACTTCCACCTAATTCATCTGTAAGTTTTAAAGATTCTACGTTCCAAACAGGTTTACGATCTTTGCCTTTTTTGCCCATGTAGCTTTCACCAGGATCGCCAACAGTCAAGGCTTGCGCCAACGCACTACTGCCAACACCGCCGCCCAAATTGTATTGACCTAACAACTTGGCAAGAGGCGGCATATTTTCATAAACATAACCAATCAAACGACGTTCTTCAGCGGCCTTTTCTTCTGCCGTTGGTTCTGCTGCCATTTCTTCCTCAGGCTTCGGTTCTGCACCAGCTTCCGGTTGTGGTTCCGTCAAAATGCCAGTGGTTTGCATAATCGCTCTATCTTTTTCTGAGATTTTTGGCGGCAATATTAGTGATGACTGCGTAACTGGCGATATTTTGTCTCTAGTTGCTACTACCTCTACTGGTGGCAATGATCGTTCTTCACCAGGCGCGGGAGCAGCCGTATCAATTTTTTGTGAATAAACAGGAGAGTCTGTTCTTGTGCCACCAAAATCACCGCTTAGTTCAGCTACTGGTTCGCCTATTTGTGTGCCAACACCAGGTGATCTGGGCTGCTGGAATGCGGAAGTGATCTGCTGTCTAGCGGCTTCTTTATCTGCTTGTTCCGCAGCCAAATCTTCATAGCCTGTACGAGTAGCAGTTCCTAGCGCACTCAATGCCGCACCCGTTAGAGGATCTTCACCCCTAACCGCTGCTTCAGTTGCGCCACCAGTAGTTCCAGCAACCAATGCTTGTGTTGTTCTTCCTGTTGATGCTGGCAGTAATTCTTGCGCTGAACTAGAAGCGTATTCGCCTAATCCTCCGGCAGCGCCAGCCAAAAGACCCGCCTCCGCAGCTTTTTGAACATCGCCTGTTTGTACCAAAGTGGAAGCGCCTGTTCCTGCTGAAGCACCTGCCGCCGCTGGTATATAGCTGCCAGCAGGAAGGCTTCCTGCGGCTTGACCGGCTTTAGCCGCTTCTCCAGCTACTGTTCCAAAATAGCCACCAGCACCACCAGCCACACCCGCCCTTACAATTTCTTCCGGCGATCCACCCGCAACCGCTGTGGTTCCAGCCGATATAGCCGCCGCCCCCGCCGCCGCCTGTGATGCCGCAGTCGTTGCGCCTAAGGCCTTGCCTACCGCTAAGGTTAATTGAGGGGCAACAATCAGTACCACCGCAGTAATAATCGGCGCTGCTTGCTTTAAAAATTTTCTAAATTTTTTAAACCAACCCATGTCTTCCCCCGATTAGACCATTTTGGCGGCAGTCGCAAACACCACCAAGGCTTGATAATCTATATCTCCGCGCAAGTCTTCAGCATCTGCTAGACCTGATTGACGCAGTTTCTTTATAAACAAAGGATAACCGCGCTTATCACGAATTGCCATCTCAGCGGCCTTCCCCAAGTCTTTTAGCTGCGGCGTTGTCAGCCCCGTTTCTTGCATCAGCGTCAGCAACTGCTGTTTCGCTTGCTGGACTTCAGGCCGGTTCATAGCCGAATTGCCAGGCTGCATAGCCTTCATCACCTCTGCGTCTTGTTGCGGCGCAACATTGGGATTTTGTTGGGGAGGAATAGCCATATAATCAACTCGACAGGTTAAGGGAAGCAGCAATCTGTTGATGAATGTACAGGTGGCTGGCTATCCAATCGTAAAAATCTTCTTCTCTATTCCAATCCGTATCAAGCAAATTAAAGGGGTTATTTAGCCCCAAAATGCCAGCATAGAACTGGTGTTCGACCTGGTGTGCTTGTAACCAATCGTCCAGATTGTCCACATTTGCGTCAATCAGGGGGTAAATTGGTACAGATTCCCCCAAATCCATCAGTGTTTGCTGAAAAAGCCGGTGTTGCAACCCATTTTCAAACAAAAACTCCCCTAGCGAGTCCTTATCACCAAACTTGACAATACTAAGGGTGTCAAAGTTCATACCTTGTCTACCTTACCGTCCAATTTGTCAAATATCTTGCCCAACATTCCTTTGATCTCATTGATGTCGGACTTGTAAGTGTCTTTGTCAGCGTAAACGTGCGGCAAATCACGGATGTCTTCATCCATGCGGTCAAGCATCTTGGTAATGCGGTTGAGCGTCCAACCACCAAAGAATGCTGCTATTCCGACAACAATGTTAAATAACATTTGGCCTTCCAATTTACACTCCGTAATAAGGAATCTTTTTATTAACACCGCCAATTTGAATCGTGATGTAGCCTTCAGGAACTAGGGGAAGGCTGGATGTTGCGAATGTTGCGTTTGCAGACGTAGTGCCGGTCAAATTGACGTTATTGGAAGTCACATTAGCCGTAATATCGCCGCCGGTAATAGAGACTGCATTGGCGTTCTGGGTAGCCATCGTGCCAAGGCCGCTAACGTTCCCAGAAGGCACAGAAGTCAGGCTAATAGTGACGTTGCCGGTTAGCGCACCACCGCCGGAGAGCAAGCCACCTGCCAGCACATTGACCGTATTAGGTACTGCACCAGCAATATTGGCAACTCCCAAGACTACTACACCGGTCTGACCATTAACCGATGTCACTCCGTCTGTGTTGTCTACCTTTTGCCAGACAGATCCATTAAAGATTGCCCAATCGCCAATCTGCCAATCCGTAATGCCGTTTAGGTTAGTTGAACCTGCAACATCAACAACGTAATAATCACCTTGATTGCCAACGCTGGAAGTAAGCGTAGGCGAGTTTGCGCTGGCATTCCAAGTGCCTTTGTAATTTACCGCGCCTGTTGCACCACCACCACCCGCTACCTTCAGCATGATTGCTCCTTATAGACCGTCACCAGGCGTGATGTACACCACTGCCGTACCCGATGCTGTTACGCCAGTAAAGTAAGCATTCGGTACAAATGTCAGAATCTCATCTGTGTTCGGCAACAGCGGGAAAGCAGTCTGGCTACTGGTAACTTGAACCGCATTATTGGTTGCGTCAGAAGCCGATGAGCCGTATCCCAAAAATACCGTTACCGTACCCGCATTGATGATCCGGTACTGGTTGCCACCCAGGGTCGTAGAAGCGCATTGGACGGGCGTAGGAGCCGTTCCAGCCGCTGTGAAGGTGACGGTATTGCCCGTCTTGGTAAAAGCATTAAGCCCCATTTTGCACCTCACCAACTATATCTTGAGCGTCATCAGCTAATTGGTCAGGCGCTTGCGCTAATGCAGCAGCCACCTGGTCTGGGCTTGGAGGCCAAGTAATACCAGACATAGCCGCAGCAACCTCATCTACATTAGTTGCGCCTTCTACCGTACTTACTGCATTTGAAGCAGTTGTACGAATCGACTGTCGCCATACATTCCATACATGACTAACTGTTGTGCTAGTTTCTACTGCCTTGACTACCATCCAATCTGTCGGCAACAAGATGCTGTAAGCCGTGCCGTTAATTTGGCTGATAGCGTTGGTTTTAACGCCGGTCAGGTCTTTAGGCGTTGCTGTGAAGTTGATGTCTACTTGATTCGTCTGAGCGTTGTAGACCGGCGCATCTTCTGTCACCCAGTAATAAGTTTGATTAGGCATCGTGCCGTAAACCACATCTACCATGCCGATAGCTGCTTTATCTTGTGGCGTAGAAAGATTGCACCAGTTGGCAGGGTATTCAATCCCATCCCAAGTAAATGGCGTTCCTGCCGAAATAAGCATTTGAATAATGCCGTTTTGTACTATTGCAAACATTTATTTCTCCTATCTAGCAAGAGCGTTCTTGAATGGTGATTCGGCAAATGCTGCGTATATGTAAGTGCCACCAGAAGCGTTTGTGACTAATCCAGTAGAACGAAGTTTGAATCCGTTTGACAAAATATCAGTACCTTGTCCAGCAGAAT
>Ga0181352_1000832_pt1 | contig 12605 bp, 7 predicted proteins | sample Fa13VDMLBSN_FD_130103 | JGI IMG/M metagenome (GOLD analysis project Ga0181352, IMG submission 130103) | Freshwater viral communities from Lake Michigan, USA - Fa13.VD.MLB.S.N | ecosystem: Environmental > Aquatic > Freshwater > Lake | place: USA: Michigan | collected 2013-09-23 | reverse complement strand
TATGAGGCTCTTATGGACAAAGAGTACGAGGATCTTCAGGATTCCATTTACATTCTAATCGAAAAATTAAATCAATTACGTGATGAAACCTTACCTAGAATACGCACTAGAACTACACCAGCAGGGAGACCTTAATAAAGCTGAGATTGCTAAAAGAGTACAGGAACACTACAATATGCACGACCGTAACGTAGAGACTCTTCGCAAGAAAATATCCGCATACATTTTAAAGATAGAGCACAAGAGCCTCAGTGATGAGTGTGATGTGCAAGGTGCACCCGCAGGTGAGGTATCGCACTATTGGCTAAAAACAGACAAGCATTCTATATTTGTTAAGGTTGACAAGAAAGACCCGATAGAAGCCTACCATGATATGCGAGCAGACATCGTGGCTGAGATGCAAAAGCACGCACCTGTATACCCTAAGTTAGATCGTAACAACACTCAAGATGGCCACCTATTAGTAGTTGACCCAGCTGACATCCACATCGGTAAGTTAGCCTCCTCGTTTGAGACTGGAGATGACTACAATAATCACATCGCTGTTCAGCGTGTACTTGATGGTGTACGTGGTATTATTCAAAAAGCATCAGGGTTTAACATCGACAAGATTCTTTTTGTAGGTGGCAATGACATCCTTCACATAGACACGCCAAAGCGTACGACTACGGGAGGAACTCCACAAGATACAGATGGAATGTGGTACGACAACTTTAGAGTCGCTAAGAAGCTATATATCGACGTCATCGAGATGCTCATTAGTATTGCTGATGTTCACTTTGTGTTTAACCCATCAAACCACGACTATACTAATGGTTTCTTTTTAGCTGATGCTATTGAGTCTTGGTTCCACAACAACCCCAACATTACATTTGATTGTTCTATCGCACACAGAAAGTATACACAATATGGAAAGAATTTAATTGGGACTACGCATGGCGATGGTGCAAAGACTCAAGACTTACCTTTATTAATGGCTCATGAAGCAAGCAAGGAGTGGGCAGACTCCAAACACCGTTACGTATATACTCACCATGTGCATCACAAGTCTTCTAAAGATTATATGGGCGTTTGCGTCGAGTCTCTCCGATCTCCCAGTGGTACCGATTCATGGCATCACAGAAACGGTTATGCCCATAGCCCTAAAGCGGTTGAAGGATTCATACACCACAAAGAGAATGGCCAAGTTGCAAGACTAGTGAATATATTTTAGTATTTTTGTTTAAGATTTTAAGTTAGAATTATTGCGTATAAGGTGATTAATTAAAAAGGGGGCTATTGGCCCCCATTTTTATTATTGATCTAATTTAGCTTTCCTTTCCTCCTCTTTAGCTTCCATTTTATTTAGATAAGCTCTGTCTTTCATAATCTTTCTCATCTGATTTGTAAGAGTCTTAATTTCTGATGGAGTTAGTCCTATTAATTGAGCCGGAGCTAAATTTCTAAGTGCCTTCAATTTATCTATTTGATCCTCATTGTATTCAATAAAGTTACCTCTCTTGTCATAGTATCCTCCTCTTTTAATATCATTATCAGTTTCGTTTACTACATTAACAATTACATCGTACAATACTTTACCAGAACCTAAATATCTAGCATATCCAGCTCCCTCATCATTTTCATCGACTTTAGGTACATAGAATCTGAATGGTCTATCTAGTGAGCGTTGTAATCTTTCTGCCTTTTTCTCTTCAGGTGTTAATGTTACAGTATACTCACTATCTCTTTCTTCGTCTGCCACATCTTTCTCCTCTTGTTCTAGTAGTCTCCTTTCAACTTCTTGTTGAGGGATAGTACCTTGATAATAATCTAAAAGAGAATTGATAATATCTAAATCCCATTCTTGGTCTCCTATTCCAAAAGACCCGGTTAGGGATTGGAAAATATTAGTTAATTCATTTTCTTGGTTTCTTCTTTCTCTTAATTTTCTTTCTTCTTCTGTCTCTTCTTCTCCAAGGGCAGCAAAAGCACCTAAGACTACAATATTTTTAATACTAGACTTTAAGAATGAGAATACTTTTTGTTCAGCAATAGTTGCAGCAATTGATTTCATTGCTTCTATCTTCTCCTCTTTAGTAGACACACTACTAGGATTAAACAATATAGACATATTAGTTTTTATCTTATCTCTAGCAGAAATAGTATAGCTTTGGAAAGCTAGTAAACTCATTCTAAGTGTTCTTAATCCTACAGACTTACTTGAGAATAGCTTACCTGATAATTCACCTATGTTAACATTCTGTTCTTTTTGAACTTTTCTGTCTGCTATTTTAGCTGCTTCTTTATCTACTTTTGTTTCAGATAATTTGATATTAGAAACATCAACACCTTTTTTCTCCAACTCAGTTAGATAATATGCCAACCAAGATATTTTAGCCGCAGCTACGTCTGACTTAACTAATGAATAATCTACGTAAACTTTAGTTAAATCGGCAATACCTTTAACTACATCTCCAGCAACACCAAAATCCTTATTAGCAAACATCTTTTCAGCATAGTCTAAAGAGGTAGTTGATTCTGTACCACGAGCCATAATGGTTTCATCTAAATTATCCAACCATGCTCTATCGCTTGGAGTCAACATCATTCTAGTAGCCCTAAGCATTTGTATTGGATTCATTTGCAAGTTCACCAATGTGTTCGTTAGTGCTGGTGCGGCTTGAGTACCTGCAGCAGTAATTGCACCTAATCCTAAACGAGTACCAATTCCAGATACCGAATTCAAAAGTTTAAGTATGCCTCTCGTAAATTTATCAGTACTTATCCTTTCTCTATCAGTTAGCTTGCTGATATTGTAAATCATTCTACCCGTTAATAGATTCCTAGAATCATCATCTTTAATAATATCTTTATAATATGGGCTTTTAGTAAAACCTGAGAATTGATTAACACCTGCAATAGTATTAATGTTATTCCCAGTTTGAGTCAATGCATCAATATTATTTTGGAAGAAATTATAACTAGGTATTCTAACAACTTCCCCATTCATAGTAGGCAAGTTTTTTACTTTGCTTACTTTTTTGAAAGTGCCTGCCTCCTCTGTATCCAATATATCAAAGTTACTAACGTAACCTCCTTTGTCATATAATGGATCGCTATCAGATATTTTATTTGATACGACTTTATATCTATATGGAGTATAGTTTTTGTTCTGACCCAACAAGATGCCATATTGCTCTTCAGCAACACGCTTGGCATTAGGGTAATAACTATTCCACTCATTCACCATATCATTGACAACATCTTGAATCAACTTAGGAGCGTTATTAAATACTTCTTGCCCACTATTAGCTTTTTCTACACCTAACTTATCGTAAAGCTCTTTCATCATATCGTAATCAAACTTATAACGAACTTTGCCTTTCATGTACTCTAATGTTTGGCGAAGCAACTCTTTTCTGTCTTCAAAGTTTTCAGCCACCTCTTCAGGTGTACTACCAACTTCTCTATAAAGATCAGCTATAATACCAGCTTGTGTTGCATTGTAATTGGTAAATACACTTTTCCCATCTACTTTCTTATTCTTATATTTATCAACAAACTGTTTTGTAAAGGCATCTATTTGCTTTTTGTTTCTAACAAATCCGCTTACAATTTCATCGAATCCTGATAGCTTTTTAAATTGCAGCCAATTCTTTTCACCCATAGCAGTAACCCCAACATTGTCAATCTGTGACACATATTCAAGCCAAGAGTCAGAATACCAACCCGAAAGGTTTGTTCCAGGTAACTTAACTAGCCCCATAGCCGCACCAGTTGCAGCATCAATGCCTTTTAATACTAGATTCTTAACCCCACCTACACTTAATATCTTGTTGACAGTTGTTTTTTGTGCCATGGCTTTAGAGCCTACCGCACCTAAGTATTCGCTAAGAATCTTACCCATTCCAGTTTTAGAGCCGTTATGAATATAGTTTCTTAACTCATCGGCAGCTTTAACAGCCATCTTTGGATTCATATCATCTGTGTTGATGTTAATAAATCCTTTGATTAAAGGCAAGTCTTCTTCGTTAACCTCACCATCCTCAATCATGTCCTCTACAATCTGCTTGCTATTAGCAAATGACTCCTTAGCATACTCAGCTAAAGCCTTTTCTTTTTTGGCGTTTTCTTCAAATTTTGCATCTTCTTCAGCCTTCTTAAGATAATCTTCAATTTCTTTCAAAGACATATCCCCACTAATTACTCCAGCTTCTTTTAAGTTTTCATACTCCTGCTTCTTAGATTCCTCTAAAGCATCTTGTTGCTCCTTTAGTATCTTTTTTGTGTAATCAGTGAAGTCTTTAAAATCAATAAGAGTTGATTCTTGTACCTCATCACCAACAATTCTACTAGGAGACGTAGCAGCTAAAGCCTCTTTTGCTCTGTCAATGTAATCTTGTAGATTGTTTAACATATTAGGTTGAACTTTGGATAGTCCTTCCGCAATGTCTTTTAATTCAGTCTTAAGTTTTTCTCTTTTTGAAACTTTTGCCAATCTAGTCTTAAGTACATTGGCTTGTCTAACCTTCTCCTTGTAATCAGCAATACGCATAATGCGATCTATTCTCTTAAGGAATCTATCAAGAATAGTTGGGTTAGTAAGATTTGATCTTAATCCATTGGCAATAGTCTTTTGTTGAGCAGGTGTAATAGAACCGCTCTTTACCATTGACTTCAATGTTTCACCTACACTCTTTGTAATTTTCTTTACAAAATCAGCACCACCTTTTGCAGCCTTAGCTTCTAGTTTAATTTGGTCTTTAAGTGCTGTGGCTTCGTTTACGGTTACTTTAGTTGGGGCTGGTTTACCAAGCACCTTAGTTACCGTAGGTGCTTTTACTTGTTTCCCTTCTCCACTCAACATCGTATCGTAAATCTTACGCATCTCCTTGTTAAGTTCGATGTCGATATCGGAACCTGTGATGCCTTTGTAGATATCTAATAACCATTTTTTAAAGTTCTCAAATATCTTAGTTAGTTCAGTACTTGGGCTTTTACCTTCAGATAAATACTTTTCAAAGCCACGAGCAAATTTCTCAGTAACACTGTTGTCCCAATCTTTCTTACCTGCCCATTTTAATGTTATTCTTCTTTCCTTATTCTCAAGATAATGCTCGTACATATGAGCCATCTCGTGTAAAGGGCTAGTTACATTAGGGTCTGTTAGAGCCTTAATAATATTTCTCCCGTCACTAGCAATGTTAAATGATGCTTTAGTGTCTTGAAAAAACACAGGCTTACCATCTTTACCTAAAACAGGTTTGCCTTTTTCTGTAACTGCAAACTTCTCATCATTCCAATTTGCTTCAACAGCATTCTTAGCATACACCAATCCACCAATTTGAATAACCTCATCGGCTGATAAAACAGGCTTGCCTGTAGAACGGCTGTAGAAGTATGAGTGGCGGAAAGGATTAGTTCCAATTTGAACCCATGATGGGTCGTTTTGGATTGACTGTACTTCTTTCTTTGCGTTCTCATTTTGTTGGTCTACATTAGCTCCTTCAACAGGAACCAATTCACCACGCATCTTAAATCTAGTCTCTCTTGCCGACTCTCCTTTTGCAATCTTTGATGCCAAGTTAGGATTGTAATCAAAAGTAACATTCTTGATTTTAGCTACGCCAGTATAAGATACAGGTTTGTCCTTAGTTGTTTTACCTGTGCTTGTATCTTTTGCATCAGCGTGAATAGTTACAACCCACTTATTATTATTTAAGTAAGCAGGTATATCTAAACGCAAACCAACTTTATCAGATACAATCTCAAATTCTTGGTTAGTCTTAGGGTCAATAAACTTCTCTCCTTTAGCTGTAACAGAATTAACTAATGGAACTTTAGATGCTTCTAATGCACCTTGAATATCTTCACCAGTAGATGGATCAAAGAACGTCTCAATTGGTTTAATTGGACTTTCTTTTTCTACAATAGCACGATACTCTTCATTAGTTATCTGCCCATTTAATAAATCGTTAGCTGCCTTAGTTAAAACCTGGTTACGACTAGCGATTCCCTTACCTTTCTTTTGCTCAGGGAATTTATTCCAAGAGACAACTTGATTAGCAATAGCATCATCAAACTTCACCTCAGTATCAATTGGGCCTTCTACTTTTGGAGTAGCTTTTGTTGGCTTAACTTTCTCTACAGGTCTTTCTAATGTTACTTGCTCTGTAGGCTCCCCTTTTTCAAAAGATATAGTATTGTATATTTCTTCCTTAGTTGTGCCCGCACGGCCAGCCATAGTACCTACAATCTTATCAATTATAACAGATGCCGCCTTAGCCTTATTCTTATCAAGACCAAATACAGATTGCATCTGCTTTTCTACAGATTCTTTATTAGGTACTTCAGGTTTTACTTCTTCGACTTTAACTTCTTCGGTGGTAGGTTTTTTTAATCCTTTTAATTCTGTATCATATTTAGTATTAATTTCTCTTTGTTTTTGAGCTACTAATTCTTTACCATATTGATATATAACTTCATTACCATCATTTAAAGTAATTGCTGCCTCAGATTTGTCAGCTAATGGTAATATTCTATTTATTTTATATTTTCCAGTTCTTACATCTTGCATATCTATATTATCAGATATGTTTGCATCAACTAAATCTATCTCATCTCCAACTTTAAAATCTTTATATGTTTTAGGAGCATTACTTAATTCCTCTTGCCTTCTCTTTTCTATTTCTTCGACTTTTACTTTTTCAGTAGTAGGCTGAGTTTCAGCCATCTGAATCATACCACCTGCAGATGGAGTTACTTCTTTTGATTTAACAAAGTTTTTAAACCCTTCTATATCTTTATCAGAACCTAATGTGTAAATCTGTTCCGGCTTAAAAACAACATAGTCAGGACTTGCCGATGTCTTAAGTTTTCCTTCTCCTTGTGGGTAATACTTATTCTCTCTGAAATCAATTACTGCATCTCCTTTATTAGGCAATTCTTTAGCAGCTTTTTCTAACTCTTCTGCTGAATCATACTGACTTGAATTAAAATCAATCGGGCTCTTAACATCAAGTATACTAAATGTAGTATCTCCGTAATTTTTACTGTAGTCAATATCTTTCGTAAAATAAAATCCTTTACCAGCACCGAGTACTTTATTGTTTCCACCAATAGCAGTCTCAAGAAATCCTTCAGTAGGTTTCTTAGTTTTACTCCCATGATAAACAATATCCTTTACTTTGGTATCGGGGAATATTGTATCCAAGTATTCCGAGTACTGTTGAGCCGAACCTATATTTTTTAGTTCTGGGTTAGCTTCAAATACTTTATTTATTGATTGCTCATCTATTTTTTTACCTTTTTTGGTAGGTAATTCCGCTAATCCTGCACCTATAACGCTAAAGTCTATATTTCCTTTAGGAAAATTTCCTTGTACATCTATTCTTGCAGTATCTTTACCTACGCTTACTTCATATATTCTTATTTCTGTAGCCCCCTCAAGACTATCTAAAGAATCTTGGTCTGTTATATTATACTCTTTTATAAAATCAGTAGGAGTCATTATCCTGCCACCTTTAGATATTCTTTTACCTTCAGGATTAAACTCAGAATATTTGGTAATAATTAATCCATCTTTTTCAGTAGTTTCTCCTTTATAAGTAGTACCTCTTTGGTTAGTTCCTTCCTGTCTTCTTTTTTCTACTTCTTCAGCTTTAACTTCTTCGGTAGGGACTTGAGGTTCTGCTTGGGGCTCTCCTTGCGCCATTTCTCCGCTAACTCCGGCTTCTGGCTGTACAGGTATTTGACTTGTTGCTTGCTTTTGAATGGCATCTTTTTGTTCTTTAAGGTTATTTTGTTGTTTTAATAAATCGTCTAATAATAATTCCTTTGCATTGTCATCCATAGATGCATCATCTATAATAGACTTAGCATTATCAAAGTTCTCTTCTAATTTATCGTCAATATCAAATACTTGTTTGATTTGATCAGCAGATAAATTCTCAACTATCTTTTCATTCTCAGAAACAATAGCTTCATTTTCTGCAACTAGTTGATCTATTTTCTTATTAACAATCTCATTAACACGTGGGTCAACATCAGGCCCTTGTTCTAAATTTAAACTTTGGATAGTTTTAGTGTTGTTGTCTATTTTATCTATTTGCTCTTTAGGCATTATTTTGCCTGCTATGTATCTTTTTGACGCACCAACAGTAGATCCAGTAAGAGATATACCACCCCCTGAAATACCTCCAAGTATAGAACTATTGGCTACATTTTTAGCCAATTTATAGAAATTTATATCTTCACCTTTTGTTATTTTATCTGATACATCTTGAACTAATGTAGTAGCACCTTCAGAAGCACCTTCTACTACAAAAGCATCTAAAACAGATTTAACAAATTCTTGAGCAACAACTTTAGATGCCGCAGGATTACCCATTGCAGCTTTAGCTGCTTTCTTCAAAATCTTATTAGTTGCTCCTTCAAACAAGGCTTCTGCACCACCATAAATGCCAGCATTTAATAAATTACCAATACCTACTTTCCCATCTTGTGATATATCTTCTGCTCTCTTACCAGCTGCAGCACTAACGCCTAATGCAGGTAAACTAACCATACCAACAGCCATGTAAGGTATAGATTGTACTGTAGTCTTTAGACCTTGGTATAATATTTTCTGAATGGATTCAGCAGAAGGATTGTTTTTGAATTTAATCAACTCATCAACTACATCAACTTCTTGTTGACGAGTTTTTTTATAGATGTCTTCTGATTTTTTATTAAGATAATCTGTGGCTTCTTGAGATGCTTCAGCCGCCCTACCCATTGTACTTGTCGCAGAAAGAGTTCCATTTACAGCATCTCTAACTTGCTTTTTAACATTGGATGGTAGTTTATTAAAATCACTAGAACGACCTGTAGCACTCATTACAATATCTATAGCGGCATTTTGTGCAAACTGAGGTACAGCAGCAATAGATGCTAATGCTTTAGCACCAGCTCCTTTAAATGTATTCCAAAGGTCATCTAATACACCAACTTCTTCTTCAGCCTCTTTTGATGGAGAAACCAAAGAAGGTTTCGTAGGTGCCGATACAGATTTTGAAACCGAAGTAGTAGGTGCGGCCACCTTGGGTTGGTCTTTTTTTTTTACAGGAGTACTCCAATATTGCTTAACAAATTCTTCTTGAGATTTGCTATATAAATTATCTGCACTTAATTGACTAAACAATTTTTTCTGTCCTTCAGGATTACCATATTGCTTAACAAAATCTTCGTATGATTTTGTATACAATTTATCAGAACTTAATTGTTTGTATAAACTTTTTCCGTTATCCATAAGTGTTAATTATAACTAATCGTATTTTCCTTTTTTATTTGCCAATGGTAATTTAGGAGCTAGTCGGCTATTGTCTCCACCAGACTCAATAAATTCTTCTACTGCAGTACCCCAATCAACAATTTCTTCGCCTCTCTTTTGGTCTTTATTAAGTGCCTCAAAAATTCCTTGAACAACTCCCCCTTTTCTAATAAAAGCTCCTGATGGTGCAGCTGCTTCTGATCCTTTCAGCTTTACTCTTTGGCCTTTTTTGTCTACTTTAAATATATCAAAACCTTCTAGTTCACCAGTTTTACTAACAAGAGGTACTACATCAACTGTTGCGATTGAACGGTACGCATCTTTTATTTTACCAAGAACGAACCCGTCGTAAGGATTTTCTTGTAACTTTTCAGCGTAAGATATAGCCGTATTAATAGCTGACTTACGAGCCTTAGCCCCTTCTGTAGGCTTAGTGCCACCTCCACCACTACTACGCGGTGTGGTAGGTTTAGTTAACGTCTCAGTTACTTCTACACGTTGTTGAATCTTAAGATTAGCTTCATCAACAGCTGCCTTTCTTTGTGCAGGCGTAAGTTTTGCGGTTGGCAAACCATCGGCCCCTAATCCAACAGGTATTAACTTTTCTTCAGGAATACCTTGGCTCAATAGTTTTTCTTTTTGCTGTGAATCACTTTCAATGTACGAAGCATACCCAGCTGACGATGTTAAAAATCTAGCCGACTCAACATCATTGGCTGTTATTGAAGTAACTAATTTAGCTTTTGCATCTAAAAATAAAGGATTATTTAGAATGGATTCATTGGTTTCAATAGCTCCACTTTTAAGTCTAGTTGCTTTTTGAAATTCACCTACTTGATTGGCAGTAAAATCATTTAACTGTTTTTCATAATCTATTTTGCTATCAGACCACCCTTGAGTTGATTTCAAAGAAATAGGATTAATCTTAACATTAGAAATAGGTTCCCCCTCAGCATTTACTTCTTGTATATAACCATTACCATCTTTGTCAAAGAATGATCTTTTATTACTTGTGTTACTAGTCGTAATAAAAAGTTTACTAAAGTTTCTGCCTATATCAGATTGTCCTTCTTGAAACTTTGGGTCAATTAATTTTTCCTGATTAGCTTTAATTCCTTTTGCTGTCTCGCCTAAATTTGCAATATAATTCTTTGAATTAGTTTGCTTCATAGTTAAAGGACCGGTATTTGTAAGATTGTAATCTGTTTCTTTTGTAGTACCAACAACAAAATCTCTAGCCGCAAGTGTAGATTTTGTAAAAAAATCATTATCAGTTTCATTATACCCTTTTTCAGGCTCCTTGATATCTGCATAGATATCCGCTGTTGATTTTTAGAAAGCAGCTCTTTTCTTTTCTCTTTCAGCACGAACGCTTTCAGCAATAGCTATTTTGTTAGAAGCTAATTCTGAACTAAATTTTCCCCAATCAAATTGGTTAGGTGCCGATACATATCCTGCGTATTCTGCCATTTCTTTTTATTATTAAACTTTTCTACCGAATCCTAAAGAAGACATCATATCAAAGAATCCATTTGTTTTTCCACCCATAAATGAATTAAGGTCTTTGGGGGCATTGGGGTCTTGGTATGCTTGTTGATAAGCATTAAGCATAGATTCAGCTCCTAAAGTTTGAACAGCACCACCTAAGGCTGAGTTTAAATTTTGTTGAGCCTCTGCTCTTGCTTGCCCTGCTCCAGCTATTCTACTTTGAGCTAACGCAGCACCTCTATTTACACGACCTGCTTCAATAGCCTGCTCTTGTTGAGCAACCATAGCATCTCTTTGAAATTGTCTTTCATCAGCTTGTGCAGCCAAATTTAAGTTTTCTTCCATAGCTGCTTGATTGAGTGCAGTAGCTCCACCTAATAAAACATTAGCCCCAGCTTCTTGGAATGCTTGCAATTGACCTGCTGTTCTTTGCTCAAGGTTTTGTTTAGCTAATTCTGTACCTAATGTAGGCACTTTTAATGCAGCTAATTTATTAAACTCTTTTAGTGAAGCAAATTCGTTGGCTGCTTTTGCAGACGCATCAAGAGCTTCTGCTTTTGCTTGCGATGCTTGAAGTGCTTGGACTCCTGCTAATGCTAATGCTGCTGTAGTTGGCATGTTATAAAATTTTTATCATTTCGGTACAATTGCTAGTTAATTTATTAAAACCGCAATTCTCGTATTTATCAATTAAACCCTTATTTACTAAGCATGTCCAAACTGATTTATACCCAGCTTCTTTGCATGCTCCACAAATATAATCAATAAGAAGCTCAATAGCTTCTTTTCTGTCCTTATCCTTGTATTCAAAGTTAGATACTATAAACTCGCAATACGCAATCGTTGAGTTAGTGAAGTATGCAAAACCTGCACATATATCTACACCATCTTTAGAAACCATAAAGCCACCTGTACCATTATTAGGTAGTGCGTCTTTAGGAGGAGCTGTCCATCTCCAGTCTTTCCACCATTTAACCAACGTATTATCGTAGTCACTTTCGTTTAGTAACCTAATATTAAATTTCATTCTACAAATATAATTAAATTATCAAGGATAACTCTTAAATACATCAGAAGTTACCATATACATTTCAGTGTAAGTTGTATCACTATTTGTAAACTCCACGCTTAAGTAAGTTCCTCTTGTTGGGCTTGATTCCGCTACTGGGCTTTTCTCATAAAGAATAAAGCTACCATTTGTTGGTGCAGTGCCAGTCACACTCACGGTTACTGTAGTTGCGGTGTGTGCAGTAATTGGCCCAATGCGTGTAAGAACGCCTGCGTTAACCCAATAAAGAATATCTCCCGTACTAATTATGTCACCTATATTAAACGCAAATGTCAAAAGACCTGTCGCATAAGTAGTAACATTGCCTATACCTTGAACAGATGTCATAGATACATCATTAGCAGACAATTCAGTCCTTCTAATGTAACCATACCAAGTGCCCTCTTTTAAGTCATACCAATCTGCATCAATGTACCCTTCTCCTTGGTCAGATAAAATATCTGTCTCCCAAGCAGTTGTTGAGTTAGTGGCTATGGTTTTAAATGACTTTGTTTGATAAGGCTCTGTATTAAAAATGGTAGTTATTTTAGATGGGTACAATACACCATAATAACTATTTCTAGTTATATTGGAATTGTGCTTGTATAAATTACCGTTATTAAATGTGTACAAATAATTATTCATAGACACCATCCACTCAGGTAAGTATGAGTGGTATGATGTCCATCCTGATAATCTCGGAGAATATGTTATTGTATAGTTAGCCATGTGCTTGCAAATTTACTTATTTTAATATTACGGACAACTATAGAACGATGT
>Ga0181352_1000831_pt1 | contig 12610 bp, 22 predicted proteins | sample Fa13VDMLBSN_FD_130103 | JGI IMG/M metagenome (GOLD analysis project Ga0181352, IMG submission 130103) | Freshwater viral communities from Lake Michigan, USA - Fa13.VD.MLB.S.N | ecosystem: Environmental > Aquatic > Freshwater > Lake | place: USA: Michigan | collected 2013-09-23 | reverse complement strand
TTTGGTGTCAGCCGATCATCAGCTCGCACTTGTGCAGGCGGTATTGCGGCAGGCGTCTCTCACATGGCGGCTTGTATCGCTAAAGGCGCACATACGCATAGCCAGATGCTTCGCTGTCATAACTCAGGAAGTCCTTTTGGTCGCGTCGAACGCGCATATAGAAGGTATGTCTCATGACAAATTGGGCTTCTATCATTCGTAAGATAAGCCCCTACGGTAAGCCCGCCATCATCGACGGGCTTGCCAAGGCTATGCCGACATTAATAGCGCGTTACAATATCAACACGCCTTTAAGACAAGCACACTTCCTGGCGCAGCTTGCTCATGAGTCTGATGGCTTTAGAACAACAACTGAGTATGCAAGCGGTTCTGCGTATGAAGGCCGCAAAGATTTAGGCAACATTTACAAAGGCGACGGCAAGAAATTTAAAGGGCGTGGATTAATCCAGCTTACGGGTCGTCATAATTATAGACTGTATGGCAGCTTGCTTGGAGCTGATTTTGTCGCTAATCCAAGATTGGCCGAACAGTTTCCATATGCCGCATTGACTGCTGGCGAATATTGGCATCGGCACAACCTTAACGAACTTGCCAACAAAGACGATGTTATGGCTATCACGCGCCGTATTAACGGCGGGTTGAATGGCATAGCAGATCGCAAGCGCTTGCTGGAAATAGCCAAGCTTGAGCTTGATGACGTAAGGATGGCTCAGCGTCGTCTGTCAGAACTGAATTATACGCTAGGCCGAATTGACGGAAAGATTGGCCTTCAGACGCGCTCAGCAATTAGAGACTTTCAAGACGCAAACGGTCTTCGCGTAACAGGAAGCCTGGACGCTGACACGCGCCTTAAGCTTTTCTCTGACTCGGCAATGAAACGCCCTGTCTCACAAAGACGCGCTCATATTACCGCCGAGGATCTTCGCGAAGAAGAGTCAGTCATTATCGAGGCGACAGACCAGGCGAAGATTGGATCTGTTGGCGCAGGCGTAGCAACTGCTGCTGCTGTTAGCACTCAAATCAGCAATGTTGCGGCGAACGTCCAGCAAATATCCGACGGCGTTCATCACGGTATGACCATCGTGCAATTAGTCGCGCAATACTGGCCGTTCATAATAGCAGGAATAGCAACTATAGCAGCCTGCTACTTTGCATATATCGCATACAAAGGCGCTCAAAAAGCCCAAGACCGCCGCGTTTATGACGCTCGCGAGGGAATTAATATTGCGAGGTAATGATGCCATTTCTTTCTTTGCTTATGCCTGCCCTAAAACTTGGCGCTGACTTTCTGTTTAGATTTATTGAAAGCAGAATTGGTCAGATAGTTATTGCCTTTGCTGTTGCATGGGTATGGTCAGGCTGGAAGACAGACGAAGCATGGCAAGCAAGAGTCGCTGCTGAAAAGCTAGAGATCGAGCGCCAGTATCAAGCAGAAGTTAAGCGTCAATTCCAGGCAGCGCAGGATATTGCGGTAGCCGCGACAGCTCGCGCCGAACAAGACGCCGAGCTTGTCAAGAACATGCAGGACATAATCGACTCATACAGCAACAAAGGAGCGCCTAATGTCGTTTTCAAAAGCGGCCCGACAGGGGCTTGTGTTATCGACGATGATTTTATTGGCGTCGTGCAGCAGCTCACCAATGCGTCTCGTAAGACCAAATCTGCCCGCTCCCCCTCCAACATTCGGAAAGCCCGTTGATTTGCCATCGGCGCACAAGGGCATGAGCGTTAAGCGATTTGCGCTGGAGAACAGAGCGGCAGCCATACAAGCGAATAATCGTTTGGAGAATGATGCGGCGTTTTACAGCGACGTATTTCGAGAGTTTGGCAATCAAGAATAAGGGAGGTTGAGATGGCCGATAATCACGTCAACGCATGGGACATACTGTCCAGCTTGTTTGAAACCGCGAACGAAAAGATCACGGCGGCCATCGCAGGAGCAGCAATTATTTCACCCGCTTTCCCAGGTCTTAAAGAAACATCAGACTCGGCAGCTTTATGGTTGCCTATCCTTGGTTGTATCTGGTTGTTAAGCCAGATCGTTCTTAAATGGTGGCATTTTGTCAGACCTCCAGAATCTCAAGAGTAGGATTCTGACATGGGGGTCGAAAAGAAGATAACGAAAGCCGAAGCCAAGACTTTAATCTCGGCTATTGAAACGGCATTAAGTAACGGTTGCAAGCCGCCTGACATCGGCACGGTTGGCAGAGAAAGGTCAGCAGTATCGCAAACTGCAATACACCTTGGCGTCCATCGTCTGACCGTTCAAAAGATGCTGACTCAGGCCAAGAAAGATTTCAGCCTTGAGCCTGATTGGTCGCTTTATTCGCCAGAAGAAGTTGCTGACGATAAAGATCCTCGAATTATTACAGCACTAAGAACTGAGAACAACGAGCTTAAGCGTCGGATAAAAGAAGCGCATCTTGGTTCGCTTAATGACGACGCAATCAAAGAGATTTTGGGCGGTATTGTTGCTGAGCCAGCGCAGCCGCCGAAATGGCTTCTCAGCACAAAAAGCACAAAAGGATCATCGCCGGAAGTTCCGATAACAATATGGAGCGATTGGCATTGTGGGGAAAGCGTCAGCCTTTCGGAGACAAACAATGTCAATGAATACTCCAGAGAAATCTTTTTGCAGAGGACTAAGCGCCTTTGCGAAAGAACTATCGACTTGTGTATCAACCACGGCCCAGGTCGCTATCCTGGGATTGTTATCAATATCCTGGGAGATATGGTTTCGGGCGGTCTTCATCCCGAACTCAAGGCGACCGACGAAGAAGAAGTAATCCCTGCCGTCCTGACATGCCGTGATACGCTTATAAGCTGCCTGGAGGCGATGATAGAGGCGTTTGGTCAGGTCTATTGCCCTTGCACGTCAGGCAACCACGGACGAGCTACGCACAAGCCTGAGTTTAAAAGATACGTTTATAAGAACTTTGATTGGCTGATCTATCAATTGCTCGCCAGGCACTTTGCTGGACGCAAGGAAATCGTCTTCGACATTCCTGACAGCAATGAAGTCTATTACCGTGTTTACTCAACACGTTATTTTGCCACACATGGCGACATGATGGGAGCTAAAGGCGGCGATGGAATCATCGGTAGCATTGGCCCTATCTCACGCGGGGAAATGAAGTGCGGTCGCCAGCAGTCAGTTATAGGCAGAGACTACGATATTCTGCTCTGCGGCCATTGGCATCAGACTTTATGGCTGCCTCGCGTTATTGTGAATAACACAATTAAGGGTTGGGATGAATACGCCCAAAAGTCCCTACGCGCTCCACCCTCCGTCCCCTCTCAATCTCTTTGGTTCGAGCATCCCCGATGGGGAAAGACCATGCACCGAGAAGTATTCGTGGAAGATCCTGACACGGAAGATGATGTCCCTTGGGTAAGCATATTCGGAGAGTAATTTTGGACAACAGAAGTGTTGACAACAGAAGTGTTGAGCGCGTGTTTTTGTATGTGCCATTTGCCTGGGTGAAGAAAGCATTTGAGCTTGGATGGGAAAGCCCATCAGACCTTGGCCCGCCTCATAATCATTATTCAGTTTTGATGGAATGGAAAAAGGACGGGCGGCCTGTCATGCCCTTTCTGAGTCGGGAGCAGCGATATGAGAGACGATGAGGACGACTACACTGACATCGAAACGCCCGACTTTGAAGAACCGCCTCTCGATCCTGTCGCAGCGCGGGCGGCGTCTTTTACAAAGCTGGTCGCCCTGGTGGATCACATTCGCAACGAGGAAGCGAAGAAAGAAACGCTCCTGATGCTGGCTGCCATACGGCGGTCGTTCAAAACCCTGCCTACTGGCGACCTAACCTCTATGCCTGGCGGGAAGCCTATGTGAGAGAGGCTGCCCTGGTTGGGCTGCTATTCTTCTATTTCTGCTTTCTGCTCAATGTCGGGCTGTTCTCCGTCGCCTGATACGTCAATGACGGGGTAGCGCCAGCCTTCGTCCTTCATGCGCCGAATCATCTGACCCGTAACAGGGCAGACCTCGGCCTCGATGTATTTAGCTAGGGAGTCGAAGGCATCCGTCCAGCCTTTTTCGTATTCGGTCATTCCCCCCTCTCCCGAATAGCGGCGGCTGCGGCGCGTAAATCGCCAACTGTCCCAGATGCAGAGCATGTGTCGCTTATGTCATCGGGTATAATGCTGGCGTAATAGGCAAACGGCTTCAACGCCTCACGCAGCTTCTCATTCTCAACCGCTGCCCTGTTATAATCAGCTATCGTTCTAAGATGCGCTTCTTGTTCGCGCTCTATTTGGTCTATGCGAATAGCGGCCTCACGATGCAGCTTCTCATTCTCAGCACGAAGGCGCTCAATCTCATCGGCCTGTTTGTGCAGCCGTGAGCGCATATCCTCTACGCCGAGCATATACGCTATGGTTAGGTCGTCGCTCATATCGCCGTCCCCCTGATGGCCGACGAGATTTCCGACTTACGATTCCTGATCTGCTCCTTGCCGACGATGTAGGGATTGTAAACCTCCCAATCTTCGACAATCCTTGCAGCGCGTTCACGCTCCCACTCGCGAGCTCCAGCGCCGTCTAGCTCGTAGCCAAGCTCACGCATGATCTCTAAATATTTGGCGATTGCCTTATCGGCGTGATTGGGGAAATGGCACTCTAAACGTGCCTGTCGGATAGCTTTTTCATGAGCTTGTTCGAGGGTCTTCATGTCGTCTCCAAACGGGGAAACGACACGCAGAGAACTCAATGGTTAAAACGAATTTGGGAAGCTGTCGTTCTACCACTGAACTACGCCCGCGTGTCGCCTTTTTTGCAATTAAATCAATGTTAATGTGGGCCGCTTTTGTTCTCCGCGTTCCACTACGTTCCACCTCTTTTGTTTATTATACGTTCTCCCCACCCTTTTCCAGCCCTTCTGCACGGTGAGCTAAACGAAGTTTTGCTACCCGCCGCGTTTTTTCGAGCCCTTCGCCCCTGACATAACGCGCTGTCGTGCGCTCATCAGAGTGTCCGAGCACCATTCTTGTGTCGCCAAGGGAAGCTCCAGCGTCACTTGCTTCAGTAGCAGCACCTGATCTTGCATCCATGTTCCACAAACCGCGTGGCAAATTAGCTTTGTCAGCGATCTCTCGCCAATGACGCTGATAAGCATGTTCGGCATATGGACGATTGTGGAGCTCGTCTAAGATAATCGGGCCAAAGCTCCGCTTCTCAATAGGGATTTCCTCAATCAGCTTTTTAGACATTGGACACAATGTCAGATCATGTGTGACGACTTGTCCGGTCTTTGTTGTGGTCTTTGTCAAAACCCAATCAGGGCTTATGCAATCCCACGTTAAGCCGTTGACCCATTGACGGCGATTCATGACGTAGAGGCTTGTCGGAGTATTCCCGTCAAGTGGCTCCCATTCGCCAATAACATCGCGCTGGCGCATACCAAGCTCAAACTGAAGCGCAGTCCCAAGAGCCAGAGAAAGCCGTCCGTTTGCTACAGCCGTATCAATGAATGATACGACATGCTTTGCAAGCAATGCAGCCGTTCTTCTTCCTGGTGCTTTGAAACGCATATTTGAGAGTATGGTAGAGAGCCGTTCGCACTCAGGCATTTCAGCAGCCGCGCCGTAACTGATCACGCGGCGAAGCATATTGATGATGCCATGAGCCTTACGCAGATGCGTTGGCTTATCCCTGCCCTTGCCTTCTGGATAACAAGCGTCGTTATACCAGCGGTAAAGCATTTCCATATTAATCGCTGTCAGCTTAACGTCGCTAACCGCGTCTTCTATGGTATCGAGCACCTGGGAATAAGTCCGTCTAGTATTCCATTTAACACGTTGGAATGGACTAGACTCTCTCTCACGATAAACGCGGAACAGATCCTTGATCCGCATGTCAGCAGCTTGAACTGGAACAGCGCCTTTTTTATGCGCTAACCATTGCTGCATTTCTGCTTGAAGAATTAAGCAGCGGCTTGCAACGGCGTCCGGTTCAATCTCATGCAGCGGGACTATCGTTGGGAGGTATCCCATCTTCGCTGCGTCGGGGGTGCAGCGCCAATACAGTCGCACTGACCCGTTCCTGTTTGCTCGGCTTATTAAGCCTGGCGGCTTTAGACTTAAATCCATTATATTGTCCTCCATTCTGAACAAGAGCAGCGGCGTTATTCCCGCCTACTCCTGCTCGTCGCAGTAAAAACTCCAGCACCGCAGGCCAGCATCTTCTTTCGTCAAACAATGGATCGCGACGCGGGAGGCCGTCTCGTTCGAGAACGACAGCCACAGACTCCCACTTCGCGGAGTCCACGCCAAGCTCTTTTGCAATCTCGTTATCATTCAAGTAGATACTCATGACACGTCCTCGTAGATTGAACGCCTGGGCGGTAAAGGAAGTGATTTGTTTTCCTTCTCCACTTTTTGAAAGCCTCTTGATTTTAATGTCGGCCTGTTACGAACGCCGATATGTTTTGCTTCTCGTCGTTTAGCCCTAGCAATTTCAGCAACGTCATTTTTCGTCTTTGTTTTGTGGCACGGCTGACACAAGAGCCGTGCATTAGAAACGTCGTTGCTTTTTTTATCTTCCGTGTGAAGCGCGTCGGGTATGACATGATCAATCTCTATTTTCTTTGCTGGTAAGCCACATAACTCGCAATAAACAACACCGTCTTTAGTCGCTCGCTTGATCACCAAGACCTTTGTTGCTTTGGTGAACTCGCGTCTCAAAAATGATTAACCCTTTTCCACGTCGCGAACTCTGCTTCCATTTCATGCCAGCGACCGGCAGCGTCTGGATCTGTGTCAAGCTCGGCGCGGCTATCAACCTGACAAGCTTTTCTTACTTGAGCCTTTGCCGACTCTTCGTCATCGACGCATAGCCAGTGACGATATGTTTCGTCAGAACAACGAATAGCTGCTTGCTGGCTAAGCCTAAGCTCATCCCAACTTTTAGTTTTATGGATCTTTTGAGGCTGTGTTTTGTCCTGAGCTATAGCCAGGCGCGCTATAGCGCACCACGTCTCTGACGCAGGATTAGGAGTGCCGAAGGCTTGTATAAAGCCGTCAGCTTGCTCAAGCGGTAGCTCAAGAACGATCTGAGCAACCTTGCGGCTCTTAACAAACCGCAAGTCAGAGTATGTGGCTTTGAAGGCTGCTTGCGTCATCAGAACGGGATCGTGTCTTCTGGATCTACGCCAGCGTAATCGTCATCAGTATCTGCTACGGTCGCCTTGCCAGAAAATAATTCTTTGTATTCTGGTGAAGCAGCAATCTTTTCCTTCATATTGTCCCTGAGCATGTCAAATGCGTCTTTATCAAACTCGCCTTTCTCAAGAGAGATATAAATTGTAGGCTCTGTCAGAGCTCCAGGCTTAACGCCTTTCATCAACTTTCCAACTGACGACACGTTGGAGTATGTATTGCCATCACGAACGTCTTGCGTCACCGAAAGCATACATGGCTGGCCGATAAGCTTTTTAGTATTAAAAGCATTTGGGCCTTCAAAATCTTCCATAGAAAATGCTTTGCCACGCCAATCTTGCAAATCTTTTCGCAAAGTAGACTTTTCGTGCATTGACCAACTGTATCTTTTATGAACGCTGAACGGGCGACCGTCTGACATGAGCTCGTCAGGGAGAAGCCAGGAAATCGTGATCATTCTTTTGTGTTTGATCTCGCCTTTAAATTCTGTTTTCTGCGTTCCCATATCAATGAAACGATAGCAAACGCCAATATGCGTTCCTGCTGGTGCGCTTTCCATAGCGCCTCCTTCTGATGGTTTTGGTAACTTCATTATTTTCTCCTATTAAGCTGCGTATTTTTTCTTGAGAGCCGAGACTTTTGCATCGAGCTCAGCGAGAAATTCGGTGACATAACGCTCAAGTTCTTTGGCGTAGCCGTAGTCAAATGGAATGGTCTTCACATAAAGACGCATTTCTTCTGGCAGGCGCGGATCGTAAGAAACGAAGTCGCAGACCTCGCGTTTAGTGCAGGCAAGCTGCCACTGAATCTGTGTGTAATATTTTCCACAACCGCCATCTGTCAGGATCGTTTCGACGTGGGTGATCGTGTTGGGGCATTTGATCTCGACAAGCCCCTTCTTGCCTACTAGGCCGTCGGGCGAAGCGCCTGAGTTAATTATCTCTGGATGATCGACAAACGGGACTTCTGTGACTTCATACCCAGTGCGCTTTGAATAAGCCTCACGCGCTTCTGCTTCGTGATTGGTTCCCCATTCCATAGCAGCGTTTTTGAACGTCTCTGTGGGCTTTCCAGTGAGGCGTTCGGCAATTAGCTGGCCCATGTATGTTGAGCGTCCGGCTCCCCAACCTGTCTTCGTTCGGACGACAACATCAGAGACACGGCTTGCAGTAACCTTGCCGCATCTTAACAAAAGCCATTCTGGTGTTCCCTGCTCTATTTCATCCGGCGCAACCGGAGCATCACTTATCTTCATCTGCCCTCACATCAACAAGCTGGTTATGTCCAGCTTCTAAAATCCGTCTCATGTTTGCTAAGCTCACGGCGCAATCGGCATACATTTCCACTTCGTCTGGATCGAAGCCGCCAAGCGTCAATTCACGTTTGACAAGCTTCATGTCAGTGAGATCGGTTATCCAAACCAAGGCGTAAGCCATTTCTTCGATGAGTTTGTTCACCAAGCTCTCCGACGGCGGCGGCCATAATCGCGTTCTTCGTCGTATTCTTCGCAAGCTTTGGCGCTGAGTTCTTCCATGCGTTCGCTGTCTTCAAAATATTCGCGAAGCAAAGCTTGCAGCCAGGCAGGCGTTTCAAGCGTCGTGATCCCCTTGCCGTGACTCTTAGGCTCGTCGGGGTAAATCTCGACGTTAAGGATTTCTATGTCGGGGCCAGCGCCTTCGTAACATTTCTCAGGAGGCCCATAGGTTTGCGCTGCATAGCCAGCGGTAAAATCTATTTCGATCTCTGCAATGAAATCGCGTTCAAATAATAGAAAGCATTGCTTCACTGTCATGCGCTGGCTCATTTAAGCCTCCAGACAGTGCATGTGCTTTTAAAATTATTCTTACGTCGTTCGCCTGAGTCCTCTATCACGCCCATGCGAAGCAATTCAGACAGGCGCGGTCGGATTGAAAGAACTGAGACGTTTAACAAGAACGCTAATTCGTCAGCGGTCAGACCGAGGCGATGATGCTGTTTAAATATTTCAAACGCCTGTTCGCGAAGATTTGGCGCTTTGGGAGCCATTTTATCGGCCGCCTCTTTTGAGGGGCCAGCAACTTTGTAACCTGGGTGATTTGGATAGACTTCGAGCATAGGGTGCTCCTGATTTGCCCTATTGTGTTATCATAAGGATTACACAAAAGACAAGACCATATCTAAAAAAAAGTTATCCTTATGTTGCCAAGGTTGTTGACGGCGTAATTTTTGAGCGATATTTAATGATTTGCCGGAGTAACCCTCTGGCGACTTTTACGCCGGTTGGTTAAGCGAATGACTCTGGGGCGTATGAGTGATGCAGCGGCCTACCAGAAGGGCAGATGAAGCAGAGGCCGCAACCTAGTCCGAAATCCCGTATGGTGCTTACCGGCCCACGTCAGGGTCGAATTGGCGGGAGAGAATGGCGCTGACGTAAGCAGCCATTTGCCAACGACGATAAGCGGCTCATCAAGCCATGATCGTGTTGGATGGACTAGCTTCCACTCCCTCTGGGGACGTGGGGCTAGCCGTCCTATGCCAACTCCTCCTCGCTCTCATAAGCCATAATCAAGCGTATATAAGTAATTACAGTAGGTTAAGGATATGAAATATCTGGTAAGAAAAACTGGCTCAAAGAACAAAGCGCATTACTGGACAGGCAATGACACGTTTTGTCGAATGGCTTCGACGGGTGGAATTAAGGTTAGTCGGTTTGGTGTTTATGACAATGATTGCAATAGAGAAATCTGTTTTATGTGTAAAAACAGGTCAAAATTTATGATGTATGCTGAGTTTATTAATTCAGAGCATCAAACTTCTATGTCTGTGGATAACAGGCAATATGGAATCAATGACATCTATCGTGATGACAAATTGTCACATAGAAATAGCCTATAGATAATAAAAGTCGGTCACAGAAACCGAAGAAAATATAATATTTACAACTGGATCTCGGCTTAGGCGAGACATAGCGAATGAGACACCAATGCCATGCCATATCAAAATTGTGCAAAAATCAATCAATTACCCCCCCCCCCGTTTCAGAAGTTATTGATTATCAAGGCAAAATTGCTGAGCTTGTAGCTGCAATGTCGCTACATGAGCAAGAGCAAGCTTTTAAGATGATTGAGATTTTAGCTTTAAAGCTGGATTAATCGCGCTCTAACAAAACCTTTACGAGCATGATTGCTTTTTGTCGCTGTTCTGGCGTTGCGTCTGACAAAAGCGCATCGACGCTTTCAAACTCTGGCGTCTGATAAATTTGGGTGACATCTATTCCAATAGCATCGCAATATTTGACGAGCTTCTTTTCAGTGATCCCTCTAGCGCCCGTTTCCCAACTGGAAATCTGAGCTCGAAGAACGCCCATTTTGTCGCCAACCTCCTGCAACGTCATCCCCTGTTGGATGCGCCATTCTCGCAGATAGGCTCTGGGCTTTACTTTCTGCATAATTCTTCAGCATGTTTGCTCATGGATAACTTCTTAAGGATTTATTAACCCAATAGCAAGGAAGCATTTATACTCAATTCAGACTTACTGGCTAATTCATGCAATCCTGTTGATAACATTTTTTTAATGATACCCCGTTCTGACTGTTGACTGCTTGTAATCGTTATGATTACATGCGCCCAATGACCAAATCACTTAAGACCGCTCGTCAAAAGAATGGATTAACACAGCAGCAGCTCGCTGATCGAGTCGGCGTTACGCGCTGGTGGATTAATCGGATTGAACTAGGCGAACGCCAGGCGAGCCCACAAGTCGCTAAGAAAATCCATTTAGCGCTTAGCAATTACATCGAGCTTTCAGATTTGCGCCCTGACATCTGGGGTGACGAATGATGCTGCTCTCTCGGCTGCTCTTTGAGATTTTTGTTTTTGGCGTTGCTGTCGCGGCGATCACGATAACTGCTTGGAGGCTAATTTGAGATTAAGCCTCGCAGATAAGATCGCAATCGGCATTGGCTTCGCCCTTTCAACAATTGGGTTTGCTTACTTGCTGTCAGCAATCTCATTTGGCGTTCAGTAGCGTGAGTTTGCAGGGGACGGTTTTGCTACTGATCCCCTGCCCAACAGTTTAAGTTTCTGCGTCAGTCGTCCTCCCTGATAGGCGCAGAATACTCCCGTCAGCGTTGAGCTCTCTGCATTGCTCCGCTGGCGGGCTTTTTATTCGGCGAAAGCTGGTTGGTGGAAGCATGATGACGGACATAATCATTGGCATAGATCCAGGAGCTGTAAGCGGAGCGTATGCCGTACTTACAACCGATGGAAAATTTTGCCTGTGCAATGATTTCCCTGTCAAAGACAAGATGATCGACGGCAAACAATTTGCTGATGATCTAGACGACATCATCAAGGCAACAGGCGAAGCTACAGCAGTCCTGGAGCATGTGAACGCCATGCCAGGACAAGGCGTTTGCAGCTCATTTAATTTCGGTCAGGGCTTTGGAATGATCAAAGGCATCCTGGATGCTTTTGAGGTTTCTTATCACCTTGTGCGTCCTGCCAAGTGGAAGAAAGCGCTTAAGCTTGATCGCGATAAAGACGCAAGCCTCATTCTTGCGCGAGAACTCTATCCTGACGCTGCGCACCAATTGAAATTGAAGAAGTGCCACAATAAGGCAGAGGCGATCCTCCTTGCTCACGCCTATGTAACAGGAGCAATCAATGTCGCGTAAACCTATTGACATAAGCAATCAGAGATTTGGCAGGCTTGTCGCCGTTCGTCACGAAACAAATTCTTCTTGGTTGTTTAAGTGCGACTGCGGCAATGAGCATATCACAGAAAGTAGTGCTGTAAGAAAAGGTAAGACGCGCTCTTGCGGGTGCCTTTATCGAGAGACGCGCGGCCTATCTCAAATGAAACACGGACATTATGTCAGCGGTCGCGCGACTCCGACGCTAGAAACTTGGAAACATATGATCCAGCGCACGACAAACCCTTCGTGTAAGGATTGGAAATATTACGGCGGCCGAGGGGTTACTGTCTGTAATCGCTGGCGCAATAGTTTTGAGGACTTTCTTGCTGACATGGGTGAGCGACCCGACGGGCTTACTATCGAGCGTATAGACAACAATGGAAACTACGAGCCTGGTAATTGTCGTTGGGCGACACGCGCAGAGCAAAATCAGAACACGCGAGGCATAAGCGCTGAAGGCATGGCAAACATAATGCGGGCGAATGTTGGAAAGACCATATCCGAGGCGCAGAAAGCAAAATTGCGAGCCCCTAAATCAGAGGCGCATAAGAAAATCATCAGCGAGAAAGCCAAGGCAAGAGCAGCGACGCCGGAAGGTGCGGCCCACTTAAAAGAAATGAATCGACAATCAGCTATCAAACGGCCGCCAATTTCAGAAGAAACGCGACGCAAAATGTCTGAAGCGCGAAGAGCGTTTTGGGAAAAAACTTCACTTAGTTACGGATTACAGGTGCTTTGATGGCATTCAAACAAGCCAATGATTAG
>Ga0181352_1000830_pt1 | contig 12611 bp, 9 predicted proteins | sample Fa13VDMLBSN_FD_130103 | JGI IMG/M metagenome (GOLD analysis project Ga0181352, IMG submission 130103) | Freshwater viral communities from Lake Michigan, USA - Fa13.VD.MLB.S.N | ecosystem: Environmental > Aquatic > Freshwater > Lake | place: USA: Michigan | collected 2013-09-23 | reverse complement strand
GTAGCCAACACATTCTCACGCTGGGCAACAGCTTTCTTTGCTGCTGCGCCTAGTACTGCCTGATCTGGGCGCTCTGGTCCTTGTCCTGCCTGCTCAAGTTCTGTGGCTGTGTACTCGTCGCCCTTCTCTGTCTTGAACTTCAAGACTTCCTCGGACTTAGGCTGCGCCTCCTCTTCCGCAAAGAGAGGAATCTGTTCGCCCTTGGGGGTTTCTTTGACCTTCATTATTTCTTGTTTGCGGCGGAACTCCTCCTCCGCTGCAAAGCGCTGGGCCTTCAGCTTTTCAATTTGTTTTTCTGCTCTGTCAACAGCATCGTAGTCGCGTACATCAGCGCGGCTCATCTCACTGATGGTGGTTTCCAGCTTGGCGATCTTAGCGTCGATGGTCTTTAACGTCTTGGCGTGTTCGCCCTCGATTTCTTTGCGGGGTTCAGTAAAGCCACCAAGCTCAGTAATTTTTGTTTTGATCGCATTCATCGCCGCTTCATTGTCGCGGTACTCTTGCGTCAGAAGACGGGCGGTTGTGTAGTCCCCAGCTTTACGTGCGGCTTCAATCTTTTCTGCCAGTGGGTCAAGGCTGCTCTTCAACGTATCATGGTGATCCATGAGTGCGTAGATGTCTTGCTTTTCTGGCGGTGCAGGCAGCATTCTGGTGGGTGGGGTATACCCAAGCTGCGGTGCTTGCTCTGGCGCGGGCAGCGCCAGTAAATCTTGTGTGCCAACAGGTTGCAGCGCTTCCAGTTCCGATACGGGTGCTTCAGGCGGAATCTCAGGCCGAGGTTGTACAGGGGTTCTTCCAACGCCTTCCAGCATGCTGCCGGGGATCGACAAAGCGCCACCAAGGACAGCGCCGCCCACGAAGCTGTCGAAGTATTCTTTACGGGCTTCTGGGTCGGTGATTGACAGCCCTGCTTGCAGGCGCTCTAGTACTTGTTGTGCGGTTTCGGTACCGCCTTCTACACCGGCTGCTTTGAATGCGGGGGTGATATATCTTTCAACAATACCAGCCGCTTCTTTGTTACCAATTTGCAAACCCGCACTGCCAAAAATTTTGCGAATACCGGGGATATAACGGAAGCCAATTACATCAAGAGCGGCTTGCGGCACAGCAGTAATAGCGGCTTTGCCAAACTCAAGGTCTTCAGGCCGTGCACCTCTTTCAAGCTGGCGTGTCAGGTTCGAGCCGGTAAACTGCCCTGCGGATGCCAAACCAGATAAGCCGATTGCCGCTGGTACACCCAGAGGTGCTGCTGCTAAACCCACTCCCAAAGGCGCGGCCATGTACGGCAACGAACCGCCCAGAACACTTTTAAAATATTCCCATGGCTGCTCAGTAAACTCTGGCGTGTATGCAATTTGTGCTGCTTTTTTGCGGTGTGCAGCAGCGGACTCCGCAGCGCCGGGTACTCCCAACCCCGCCAAAAATGCATCTTTATCGCCCAGCAAACGCTCAAGACCCGCTTTGAAGTTGGCTTTAAGACCAGACTGCGGTTGGGGTTCGGGTTCTTCTGGTTGTGCTTCAGCGCGAAGCTGCCGCATAACGGCGTAGTATGCCTGTTCATCTGTAAGTTTTTCCGGGGAATCAACAGTGAACGTACCCCGTCCCGGAATGTCTACATCATAGCTGGGCATTGCTACTCCTTGTTTTATTGACGCGGCTTAACTGTCACGCCTTGTGGAAGGCCAATCCCCCCGCCCGGCAGATATTCTTCCGGAACATCTTTAAGGAACTCGTTCCAAGTCAAATCGGGGTTCAGTTTTTTAGCCTCGTTGAAGGCAACAATTAGACGGGTCTGTGCAGCGGTAGTGTCTTCGACAATTTTCTTTTGTCTGTATGTTTGCATGAGTGCTGGGTCTGCTTCCAACAACCGCAGCGAACGAATATCCTCCGGCTCACGCCCCATTACCTCGGTTTGCTTTCCAAGGTACTTACCGTACAAGTCTCTAAACGCCTGATCTGCCAGCAGTTTCTCACGCTCTCTGCGCATCTGCAAGGTGGTGATTCCCGAACGGCCAATATTAGAAGCCAGTTGTGAAAGCTCACCCCCCGGTTGTCCCGGCTGCGCCATCATCATATTCAGGCCCATTGTCAAAAGGTCTTCGTTTGAGAAGCCTGTGGTTTTTGGTGCCGGTGGTGCAGGCGGTGCAGTTATTTCTTCTGCAACTCTCTTAGCTTCTTGTACGGGGGTTTCGGTAATTTTTCTAAAATACGCTGCGGGATTAGGCCGACCTTCACTTATTGACGGCTCTGCTAGTACGGTTGCATCTGGTTCTGGTGTTGTACTAAAGTTTGTACCGCCGGAAAGTACACGCTTCGGAGTTATTTTTGGCGTTATAGCTTCGGCAGTGCTAATAGCCCGCCCCAATCCCGGATGCGCAGCTAACCACGACGCAAAAGCGCCGGGTTTGTTTTTGTCAAAACCCGCACGAGCAGCTTCAGCTTGCTGCAAACGACGGTTAGCGACCTCACTTGTTCTAGTATCTTCAAGCAAACCACGAATACCCGCTGTTTTATCTGGTATAAATGTTGGAGTTTCAGGTAATACCGCTTTGCCGTCAGGCCCAACTTTTATTGAGGTATCTGGCACAGGCGCTTCCAAACGTGGCGCTTCAACTTTTTTCGCCGCTGCATCTGCTTCGGTTTTGAGTTGAGCTATGCTTGCGTCTGTGGGGGCTGCTGGTTGTTGTTTCTTTGGTAGATTTGATTCCACTACCCACTGGCCAGTCATACCTTTTTTAACCACCGGCGCAAGTAGTAGTGCGTTGTCAAGCGCAAGCTGTGCAGCCTCCTCGTTCATGCCGTACTTTTTAGCAATTCCACGAACGCCCAGTGAAGGCAGGGACATGATAAGGCTAAGTGGGTCTTTGCGGTAGGCAGGGTCGTTCTCAACACCAAACCATTTACCCGAACGCAAATATCCCGCAGCCTTGACTATAGGGTTATCCTGCGCTGCTTGAGCCGCTTCTTCAAACGTATAGTGTTTACCAACAGGGGCGTTGTAGTAGTTCCGCATTACAACGTTTGCTACAGCTTCCGGAATACCCAAGAAAACGTCCGCAGTGCCGGTCAGCAACGAAGTAAGTGGTGCTTTGGTTGTTGGACCTTCTTGATATACTGACCCCCCAAAAATTAGCGCACCGGTCATTGGGTCGTAAACAGCGTCGTCTCTTTCTGCTGGCTTTTGTTTCGCTGCGGTTTTTTGGTTCTCTGCGGCCCCTCTCTGTTCGTGTTCCTGCATTAGCCTAATGTAATTAGCATTTTGAGCGTCCGTTGCGCTGGTTATAGGCGTGTTTGTGTTTAAGTTTGCTTTTGCTTCAGGGACAGGGGCGGCATTTGCCGATGGGATAATAGAAGCTATTCCGTTGACTACGTTTGTATTTGCATTTGGAACTACTTTTGGCGCTACTGCAACAACCGTGTTCCTGCTAACGCGGGGATTTGGACGCGTTTCATTTACAAATGCAACCGGCGCGGTGTCTCTAACGACTGCTGGCTGTGTTTGCGTTGCATTGGCAGAAGGTAAAGCAGAAGCTATTCCTGTGGTTACCGGCGGTTGATACGTTGTAGGTGTAGTTTGTTCAACACGCTTAGACGCGTTTGCTACTTGCGTATTTGTTTTTTCGGGTTGCCAGTTTGGTATAGCAACATAGTGAACTGGGTCTCCTTTAGGGTCTGGGCGGTACAGGCCGTACTTCCGCATAAATTTTTCAGAGACTGACTGAGAAATGTCAACCGCATTAGTGTGAAAAACTTCACGTCCCGGATAGTTTGCTGGATTAATAGGCGTAAAAATTTTTTCGGAACCCGGACCGCCTCTTTGTTTTTTGTTGAACAACTGCTGCTGTTCGTAACGGCTACGCCCATAACTGGTAACTGGGAGTTCTGTACCGTACTTTTTTTTGTATGCTTCTTGGGCAGCTTCTAAACGCGCGTAAAAATCTTCGTCGGGTTGCACAAAAGGCGAATAACTTTGGGTCTTTTTTTGTCCTGCGGTAGCAGCACTTGTGTTAGCCGCACCTGCATCAGTAAATGGCAGCAGATTAAATAGACGTTCTCCCAAAGTTTTTCCTTTCTGGGATTTAGGCTGTACAGGTACCGCGTTTTGTGCTTCACGCGTAGGTTGTTCCAAAATTTGTTCTGCTTCTTTCTTGTATCGCGGTCTTTGGCCAGTCGATAAACCAATAGTGCTGCCGGGGATGCTTGCCCACTGTTTAGTGGCTTTAGCTTTTGCTGCGTCAAAGTTGCCTTGAACAATATCAGACAAAGCGCCGATGTCTTTCAGTATGCCAATAGCCGCACGTTTCTGGTTTTCTAATGAAAAATCAGTCAGCCCCAGTTTCTTTCTTTGGTAATCCCAAGTCTTGCTCCTTATTTGGAACATACCAGCGGCATCACTTGTATTACCTTTTTTGTTAAAGACAACCGGTGTTCGTGGGTGGTCCTCAAACCCCTCAAATTCCTTAAACCCAACAAGTTGATTAGCCTTTGGGCTACCTTCGTACACATTGAGATACTGCAAAAACTTCTGAACGTTCGGGTTTTGCATGTATGCGTCGGGATCAAACTTATTACTTTTCTTATTTTTATCCGCATTGCCGCCACCAGCAAAACTAATTGGACCGCCCTCCGCGTAACCTGCGATACCGCCATCCGCCATTTGTGCAAGACTTTGTTCAGGCAGCACACCAATACCGCGATCTTCAGGCAAAGTATCCTGATCCATCATCGCAATTTCTTGATCGGCTATAGTAGGCTTTGGACCCCCCTGTTGCATCTGACCGCTTTGACGAAGCTGTTGACGACGTTTAAACTCCGACGCTGCCAATGGCAATACGTACGGGTCATCCTTATGCATACGGGCATACTGCGCCAACTGCGCGTCTGACATTGCTGCCAGACGAGAAGTAATCTGCTGGACGTTAAACATAATTAGCCCTTTTCTATATCATGCAGAAGCAATTCTGCCAAACCTGCGGGTGTCTCTTTGTCTTTAACCGCACCGCCTTCAGCGCCAAACACGGGGTTCTTTCCGCCAAACAAACCGTAGGCTGTCAGCCCCAAGCCGCCAAGCTGTGACAGCATAGAAGGAGGCGCTTGATACTGAACCTGAGTCTGCTGCCCCAACGGCACACCACGCAGAATGTCTGACATGAACGACAACTGCTGCTGCGGGTAACCGCGCTGAGTAAGGAAGTCCTGATACGCTTGAGAGAGTCCTTGCTGTTCTTGTGCTTGCTGCTGCGCGCCTGCGGCTGACTGCGCTTGGATTGCACCCTGCTGTTGAGCAAACTGAGTCTGCCCCAACTGCCCCAAGGTACCTGCCAACTGGCCTGCTGTGCCGTAACCGCGAAGCCCTAAGTCAGCACCGAACTGCTGTGCCCGTTGCGCTGAATCAAAAGCAGATTGCATGCCTTTGTTATAAATGTCGGACTGAAGCTGCCCCAAATTACGCTGGCGCTCTGCTTCTACAATAGCCGAACGTGCACCACCAAAAGCACCTTGCTGCACCGCCTGTGCTTGGTTTTGTTGGCCCAGCATAGCGGATGACCGCGCAGCTTCTCTTAACTGCGGAGCCAGTGCATTTTCCATGTATGGTGACATGTATGACTGCATGGCGTAGGGGTTTGTAGCTTGTTGTGCGTACTGCTGACCTGCACCTAAAGCACCTAGCCCACCCATTCCTGCAAGCTGGGTGCCAACACCAAGTTGTTTTGCGGGTCCAAGATTAGCAGCCGCTTGTTGCGCTTGTTCTTGTAGTGGGGTAAACCCGGCAACACGTTGTCCTCCGTAAGCTTGATAAGGAGATTCTGAAAAAGCTTCCGCCTTACCCAGCATCCGTTCAACGTACGGCTTTGCGTACTCAGGGATTGTCGTTGTAGTTTGCGTAGTGTTAGTAGGCTGGCTACCCCCGCCGCCGCCGGCGGGGTAGAGTCGGTTGTTACCGTTTACGTAGCCGTTAAACTTATTGCGGATAATCATAGTTTTGCTCCTACAACCCTGTATTTTTCTTTAAACCCATAACGCTGCCACATACGCGCAATAGATTCTCTGGCCGCGCCTTCAATGGCAGTGGCACCAAACGCTTTAAGCAGGCTAGACAACTGATGGAACGTATCCTGATTAGTTATCAACCTGCCGCCTATTGTGACAACAAAAGCAACCCGATCATTTGGGCGGTTGTAAAACTGAACTGTAGACGCACCATGAATTTCACCAGCAGCGTCTATCGCAACAAGTAACACCCAACTACCGTTCGTTACATACACTTTTACATGCTCAAGAGTGTAGTCGTCTTGGTACGCCAAGGCCGCATCGATGAATTTCTCCACCTGCGGCCATACTTGGTTTACGTAGTTAATGTCTACATGCTGTATCTTCATGCAGGTAAGTACCTATCTGTCTTACTATCAACAGCTACTTTCTTTTTACCAACACTTTTCTTTCGCGCTTTCTGCACGCGATCCATCATGGCGTAGAGCTTACGAGCACCGGCTTCAGTCGAGCCGTTACCCAACTCAGAGACAATGCGCGCTGGGATTACAAACTCACCATCAGCAAGACGAGCAGGCTGGCGGTTACCAATAGAAGCAGGGATTGAATCAGAAACTCCATCGCCGGGTCCTCTCAATAAACGACCGCCATCAGAATAATCGCCAAGATTTGAAACACCACCGCCTGCGGCATACCCAGCATACCCACTTAACTGGCGATTCATGTAGTCGTAAAACCCCTCAAGCCCAAGTTGCTGCTCCGGGGTCTGGTACACAGGAATGTTTATGGGGGTAGCAGAGCGTTGAGCTTGCACCGGACCCATTGCGGGGGTAGCAATACCACCGGATACTTTTGTGCCTGAGTTTGTTACCGGTTGTAGCGTTGCAAGTGTAGGCGCAGGTGTGGGCACAGGTGTGGGCACAGGTGCAGGTGCGGAATATCCAAAACTGCCCATACCCCCTGAATGCCCACTATCACGACTGTATGCAGAATTAATACTGTAGCCAGAAGAGCTAGGAGATGTAGCCGTAGGTCCGCTTAACTGCGTGAACTGCATTGTATTGGGGTCATACGAATATTTGTACCCACCTTCAGTTTTTGCTTCCCCGCCCGTAGCAAATCTTTGTTCACCAGAATACGTGCCTACCCCGGCATCCGCGCTCGGTGCAATTACGTTTGTAGCCTCGGGGCGCTGCATCATAGGGTTGCTGTAGACAGGGGTGTTGATTGCCGCCATGGGGTAGCCTGTGTTTGCCCCAACAGAATTCATTGCAGCCATCTGTTCAACAGGGCCGCCGACTGCAAGACTAGCCAAACCGCCCTCTGCGGCTTTGTATGGTTCTCCGGCAGTAAGCTGCTCATTAAAATACAAACGCTCACTTGAGTCCTGCGCGGGGCTGACTGCGTATGCTTCTGGACGTTGAGTACGTTCGTACGTGTACGGACGAATCATTGCGTTATCTTCGGGCTTTTCAACACCTTTTTGCTCAAGCAATTTTTTAGCAGCAAGAGCTGCCATTGCAGTGGTAGCGTAGGGGTGTTCAGAAGCGTAGTCTTTAGCGCCTTCCCAACTTGGGTTTTTAAGAAAATTAAATGCGTTAGACAAAAAATTGTCGCCACTTTGTATAGGACTTCCGTACCCCGCTTTTTGCGCAACCTGCTGCGCTGTTGTGTAATCTTGTAAAGCCTGTCCAGTTTTTGCCTGCTGCGCCAAATTTGCTGCTTCTGTAGTATTTGGCATAAGTCCTGCTTGTTTTGCTAACAAATCTGTTCGGGAAACAGAGGATAATGAATCAGCAGGACCAGCTAGTCTTGAACCCAATTGAGTCAGGTTTTGCCCCAACTCAGGGCGCGAAAATGCTTGAAGTATTTGCTCTCGCCCTATCAAATTAGGAGCAACTTGTGCAAGCTGCGTACCACCAGCGCCAGCCAAATTAGCGCCTGCACCACCAGCTAAGTTAGCGCCAAATGCGCCGGGAGCGACGCTCCCCCCAATAGTACCTGCAAGTTGAGATGCCGCTGCTGGAGCAATTTTAGTCGCTACCGTCGGAGCCAAAGTACTGAGTCCGCCAGTCAATGTGGGGGCAGCACCAGCCATAAAGTTGGAGAAAATGCCCGCCCCACCTGCTAAGGTAGCACCGGTAGTAAGTCCAGCCATAAGCCCAGACCCAACACCTGCCACAACGGGGGCAGTTAAAGCAGTTTGCGCTATTCCAGCGGCGACGGCAGCAGGCATGTTAAATCTCCTTCTTCATCAGTACGAGGCCCATGTTTTGCCCGTACTCGTGTAATCCAAACATTGCGATAAGTTTACGCGCTTTTGTGTCATTTTCAAAAGGTGTTGCATATACTTCATTGTATCCTTCGGCCTTCAGCCCCGGCGCAACTACGTTAACAAAAATGCTACGGTACTTTTTAAACTTGGACGGCGACCATGCTCCCGGTGCGATGTTTAAGTGCAACGCCACTTTATTAATCTCTGACAAGTGGTCACATAGAAAGCACACATCCGCATCTTCGTATAACGTTTCTCTCATAGCGCCGAAGTAAATGTTGCCGTTAAGATAACCGATGGTGAAGTCGGATGCGCTGGGCTAGTTCCCGGCGGGTAAGTCACCGCCAAGGTGTTGCCGCTGTCTGACGCAAAGTAAAGCTGGATAAAATCGTTGGCGTTTATTGGGATGATGATGTTCCACGAGATGATTGCCGTAGCTGGCTTAGAAGAACTGATCCTTGCCGGAATGGTGCCGACCCCCGCGCTGTAGTCGATGTTAGTACCGTTCTTTTTGAACCACAGCGTCACGTTATCCACTGCATTATCAAACGACAGTAGCTGGACACTAAACTGAATGTTGTAATACCCAGCCGTATCAAACACAATTTTGGACTTATCTGCTGGATCAAGTGCTACACCATTACTACTGGATGTCTCAGCCATAACAAGCGCATTTGAACCTGATGCTGCTTGCGCCTCGCCTACATAAACACCTGTCAAATGCGCGGCGTTGCTTGAGCCAAACTGCCCACGGACGCACCCAGTAAACGAAGTAGCTGTCTTGCCGGTGTATGTTATAAGTTCCGCCCCGATAAGCAACGCGCCCGCATTTTGAAACCCTGTTGTAGACACGACAGGGATAGTGGTGACTGCGTTGTTTATATTGGCAGAGAGTGTCGTAACACCGTCTTGGAAGAACGCACCTTGTGGTAGCGCCAGTGTGTTTAGATTGCCCACACGCAATTGACTTATCAACGCATCTATTGTGTTGAAGTACTGCCGCAGAATGTTGTTTAGCGTATCGTGGTACCCACGGTCGTACTGTACTGGCGCAAACGGCAGCGCGGGAGATTTAACCGTCGTAAGCGAGGTCGTCTCTGTAGTAACAACTTGAGTAAATGCGGTCATTAGTTTCTGCCGTCTGGTCGCACATCAATACGTGGGACGCCAAGCTGCCACTGAGTACCAATCGTGTTGGACTCAACCTTAAACGCCATCTGTCTGCCACGCACTCGGCTATACACAATCTCTGTAAACTGCTGCACGTTGTAGGTAGTTTGACCAGCATAGCTTTGCGCTGACGTAACAGTCGGCTGGTCTGCTATACCATAGTTGGAACCGGGATTCTGGCGTGGGCGCACAGTGAAGTTCACCACCGGCTTATCACTTGTGGCACCCGTAGTATCAGACCCGTCAAATGTAATGTCCGGGATGATACGCCAAACAAATCCATAGTTGTGGCCGTCACCAATATCAAAGTCGGAAGACTGCACGTAGCAGCTAATAGCACTAGGAGGATTGGTCTCGCCGTTGTCCACTGCCGCTTCGTGGAACACAATAATGTTGTTATCTGTAGCCGCTTGTGGGAAGTCTCGTAGTGGGGAATCTAACCAAGCGGTACGCCCCAGAGTGCCGTAATACCAGACCCGATCAAGGTAGTTAAAGATGACATAACGATCAACCACATCGCTGTTTGCGGAGCAGTAGAACCACCAGATTTCAGAGTAGCCTTCGTTAGTTCCAGCGAAGAACTGAGAAAACTGACCACGATTAATATCTTGGAACACAAACGTACGCACCGAACAAGGCAATGTCTCTACCCGACCAGAGTACATGTAGAACTTGTCCACACCCATCCAATACACAACACCGGCGGCAGTTGCCATAGCGTTGGGCGAGACGATTGAGATATTATCAGCAAGTAGGGTGAAGCCATACACAAACGGTGGGCCAAGGTACTGCATCGAGTAAATAGCCGCGTCCGTCCACACCACGATTTCTTGACGCGTTTGCAGAGCGCCAATAATTGTGGAGCCGTGGGATAGGCGATAACTGCCCGCTTGATTTGCCGCAGCTGGAGTCCAGTCGGTATAGCTCTCTTGCGCAGACCAGCGAATAAGCAGAGGGTCCAAAGCGGTTGTACCGTAAGAACCGTAGTCATTACACCCAAACGCAATAACAATACGTGAGGTGTCAGACACCATAATTTCATTAATAACCGCCGGAACATCTGTGCCAGTAACAGCAGTCCCACGAGTACCAAACGCAGGTGTTGCGCTTAAACCGGGTTGCCACAAGTAAAGAGCGCCACCACGTGGAGAAAATAGCAAGTCTTCGCCAAAGTTAGATTGACTCCAGAGGCGCAGCTCTACTGGAATGCTTGAACTGTTATAGGCTTCGCCCCAGCCGGGAAATGCTGTAGCTTGGGATACTACTGCACCGTTACTTTGAGATGCCGCTGTTGTACCGTCTGCACCGCGAGTGCAACCTGTAAAGTCGGTTGCAGTCTTACCACTGTACGTTATGTATTCGCCATTAATCCATATAGCACCAGAAGCAGTAAACGCAGAAGTGCTTACTACAACTATGGTGGTTGCAGAGTTATTGATTGCGCCATTTAATGTAGATGACGTAGAGCCGGGTATAAAACCACCCCATGGAGATACACCCCATCCGGTGCCAACTGTATTGATAGGGGGGCCGACACTAATTTGGTAAGCGGCATCGGTGTTAGCCCCACCATTTCCAACATCGGAAGCATTCGCCGCAACTGAGGAGGTTACGGTATATTGAGTGCCCGAAAGGATGGATTGGATTTGAAACTCTGAGTTAAGAACCGCCGCTGTAATAACCCCACCAAGACTAACTGCACCGGAAAAAGTAACGAAGTCACCCACTTGCAAACCAGATGCTGTGGTATCCGTTACTGTAATCGTAGTTGAACCGTTCGTTGCGGCAAACGTAGTAGTGTTAGTAGTGCTAAGTCGAAGAGGGGTAATGTCGTAATACGCACCGCCACTCTCTATGTAAAACTTTAAATTTGTACCAACCCCTAAAAGATTAGCTTGGTTTAGTGTTACCCAGTTCCATAGAGAGCGACATACACCTTGAAAAGTGTTATACGACAGAGCAGCCCAGCCGCCAATCTTTTCCGGAAAGCCAGAACGAAACCGTACCTTGTCGCAGTCATAGTAGCCGCCCTCGTTGGCGAGTGTGGTGCCTTCGCGGTTTACACCGGGGCGGAACTGTAGTTTCTGTAGAGGCACGGTCGTTCCTTATTAAGCCAGCATGGTTTCTGCGTGGGTCTTGGCCTCTGCCACCCGGCGCAGCCAGCCTTTACCGAACGTGCCAAACGTAGGCAGGCTGCGGTAAAACGCTTCCTTTTCTGCACTGAATTTTGCCACTAATTCGCTCTGATTGGCATCTTTTAATGCTTGCATGGTCTTGGGGCCGATAGCGCCGTCAGGCGTGGTGCCGATAGCTTTCTGCATGGTTTTGATCGCACGACCCGGACCTGCGTTGACCGCGAAGTCAAACATCAGATAGTCCAGACCATCAGGCATCTCGTCAGCCTTGACCGCATCCCAGTACTTCTTTTTGTACATAGGACTCACCACTTCAGGTGTCAATGCCCGCATTGCCTTTTCGTCAACAGGATGGCCTACCCACTCTTCCCAGACCTTTTTGGTCACACCCAAATTGGTCATGCCGCCGGGGTCTTTGGGATGGTTTACGAACCCACCCTCATGCTTCAGGATGGCTTTAAGGGCTTCGTTGAAGTTCTCTTTCATTTCTCAATATCTCCTGACAAGCTTTTAATTGGTGGGCGATTTCGTCGGCTTCTGCGGCGATGGCGATAAGAGCTTCCGCAGTCTCTCCTGAAAGTCGGGCTTTCGTTCCTCCATTATCGCTGCTGGCACTGGGGGCAGCACTGGGCACGGTGTTACTACTGTCTGGACACGCGGCGTCGATGAACAGCCCGTCAGTACGAGCAGTGTCAATAAACAACTTCTTCTCCACTTCAACGGTTCTAACCTTGTCAACATAGACCTTCTCCACTTTGGTTTGTGTGTTTGCCAGTAAATGCTCCAATTCCCGCACTTCCTCTTGCGCTTTAGCTAGAACTTTTCCTGCTTCGATTGCAGCAGTAGCCTTCTCCGCTTCCCACTCGGCTCTGGTTACTTTAACGCCTGTGTGATGCCCATAAAAATAAGTGCATATGGCAAAAACAAGCGCACCGATAATGACGTAGGGATTAGGCATTTTCTTCTTTCCCGGCTTTGATTGACTCGATCTTTTCCTGACCACGCGTCCAAGCAGAGATGCCCAAAATTGCCATAAACGT
>Ga0181352_1000827_pt1 | contig 12623 bp, 25 predicted proteins | sample Fa13VDMLBSN_FD_130103 | JGI IMG/M metagenome (GOLD analysis project Ga0181352, IMG submission 130103) | Freshwater viral communities from Lake Michigan, USA - Fa13.VD.MLB.S.N | ecosystem: Environmental > Aquatic > Freshwater > Lake | place: USA: Michigan | collected 2013-09-23 | reverse complement strand
CAGCCATGACCACCACCATAAGGCCTCGGCCGCCGAGCGCGTCTTGCCCGCTCCTCGCCCCGCCAGCATCATCCATACGTGGTAATCCATCTCCAGAGGCGGAGGGATCTGATACCGGTGGGCACTCTGAACCCACTTGGTATGAGCAAGTATTGCTATACGGTCGTGCTCAGTCTTGGAGTCGAACTCTTCAGCGAGTTCGGCGTCAAGAAAATCAGTCAGCCGCACGCTTCGACATTTCTAAGTTGCGGATCAACTCGAATAGTCGGCCAGAACTGGCATCCTCAGTCTTGATCGGAGCGCCATTGGCATCCCCGGTAATCACCGTCTTGTCGCTGTACTTGTTGCTCCACTTGGCTAAGAGCTTCAGGCGCGTCTCGATCCGGATCTTGGATCGCTGGACATGCTCCCCGTTCAGTTGCCAGCCAATCGGCTGCCCCTCTTGGTTCAGCTTCTCCATCCAGTCATTCGTGCCGTCATCCGCAATCTGCAGGCATTCCTCGGCAATCGCGTCATACCCGACCTCCCTTGCACGCGCGATGTGTGCAGCCAAATCAGGGTCACGCGCCATCCAGAAGTATATGTTCCGCCACGGAGGCATTCCTTCCATCCTGCAGATCTGACGCAACGGAATGCCCTCGCTGATCATCTCGCATATCTGGGCAGCCACTTCGGGATCGTAGTTTGTCTTCCTTCCCGTGATCTTGTTGACTGCCTTCTCGGCGTCCATGACTACCTTACGGACGGCGTTTCTGGTCTCAGTCTCTTGTGTGCGCGGCTTGCGGGGCTTTCGCGGCGACTTCGGGGTTTCGGGCATCATCCCTATTCCTCACCAAATTTTCTTCCTGATCGACTCTGGCTGAGGAACGAACTGCTTGCCGGCGCGGGTTCCTTCCCGCTTTGCCCTAGTAGTCGCAGCGTATTCCGCCGCGGTCAGCTTGTTCCTTGCCGCCTTGGGGAGATAGCGCTCCCCGGTTGCCTTCGGGCCTTGGGTCGAGGGTTTCCCGGATCGGGTTCCCCATTCTTCCTTCGTCCACTTAGACAGTGAGTTGTCGGATGATTTCGGGCCTTTGTATCCGCCGCCGGCTGACTTGTACCTCTGGGTGGCAAGCTGCGCCTTGCGGGCGCTCCACTGCCCCGGCTTGCCGCCCTTACCAGACGCTTTCACCGAAGCAACGATGCGCTTCCACTTTCCCGGATCGGATTTCTGGGCAACGCTCATCTCTAACCTCACAGGGTGAGTATACCAAAAAAAATGGCCCCGAAGGGCCATTGCCAGAGAGTAATCCGCTCTCAGAAGTTGTAATCGTAGAACTTGACAGGCTCGTCATCCAGAACGAACCTGCGACCATGCGCGTCCTTCCAGCCCTTCTTGCCGAGGCGGATGCGGGTGACGGGGTTTTCGGGATTGCTCTTGATGAACCACTTCTGATCACGCTGGTTCCGGCAGTGGGCGCTGAATCCACCCGGGATGAATTCCAGCTTGACGCTGTGGTCGCGCTCGGCATCCATCTCGCGGATCTCGATGGTCTTGTCACTGACCACGCGCACGACCTCGTAGGGGTCAACGTCGCTCCAGCCAATATGATTTGCGTATTTCATCTTCATCTCCTTGATTGTCTCGGTTAGGGGCCGAAGCCCCTGATCTTGGTATTAGACGGGGCAGCCAGCCATCCACCAACGGGCCACGGTAATTGCTTCGGAGCGATCTTCGGCGCTGTGAACGCGCTTGCCATCCACGAAGACATCGAATGCAACATCATATTCGCACCACGATTCAACAATCTTGACCTGCCCGCGAGAGCTGGTCATCCGGCCAATCACCCTGCTGCCCTGATCACGCTGTTGATTCTCGTCGCCGCGGTCGAAACCATCGAAACGGCTGCTGCAGGGGGCGCTGTGATCAAGATGCTCTTGGTATTTGTCGAACATTTTGTTTCTCCTTGGTTGTCTCGGTTTGTGCTACGGGTTCAATTCTACGCCTTTCCGAATGCCTGTCAACACTTTTTTCTTGACCTAGATCAATTTTTTGAAAATATTTTATGTTGCACTGCGTCAGAACGGGGAAGCCGGGATATTGGATAAATCGCGTTTTAGGCGTTTCTTCCGTTTCTTGGCTACCTTCCCCTCAACCGCCTGCTCCGGAGGCTTCTGCGGCCCTCCAGAGGGCGGGAATGGCCATTGCTCGGGTAGGTTATTCACGCCACCTCCAGAACGCGGGGCCGCTGGATGATGGTCTGCTTCACACCGTCGCGGATCTGATGCTCCTTAATGGTCGCCTTCAGGGTAACCGTCTCCCCCTTCTGACCGATATCGGACAAGCCGCGGTAGACCAGCAGATTGCCAGCACTGTCTCGCAGCAGGTTGATGTAGCTCACGCCGAATCCGTTGTCCGGGAGGGTGATGATCCGCTCAACCGTCACGGTCAGGGTGACTTTGTCGCCAGCATTGCCTACGAAGGCGCTGACTGCGTTGGCGGCCCGCTTGGCTATCTCACCCTCGACCAGACCGATCTGACGCACTGACGGGGCTACAGCGCGGCGCAGGAAGTCATCGCGGAAGGCAACCCAGAAGTCGCCGTCGAGGCTTTCGAGTTTCCGCAGGAACTCGGCGTTCTCGGCGCGGAAGGCGGCGTGCTTCTCAAGGCGGGCAGCCTCAGCCCGCTCGAGGGCAGCGCGATCCGCCTCGGCCTTGCGGGCAGCGCGGGTGGCCGCGGCCTTGTTGACCTTCGCCAGCTTCTCCGCGGTGTAGAGGCGCTCTTCACGCTCACCGCGGATGCCGGTGTTACCACAAGTCCAGCAGTCGAACCCGGTATGGCTGTATGGCTGACCGTTGTTCATGCCCATGATCCAGAGGCGCTGACCGTTGATTACATGGCAGCGGTCGCAATGGATAACCGCGATGTAGGTCATGCGACCTTTGTCGTCGGTGTTAACGGTGCCGGTGTAGAGGGTGCCATCGCGCTTAAACAGTTCCATGATTGTCTCCGGGGTCGTTGTTTGAAACAGCCTCCATTCTACGGGTTTCCGAATGCCTGTCAACCCCCAAAATCACCATTTTTTGGGATACCGTTTTGTTGATTTATAAGGGTTTTTTGGCAAGAAACCCGATAATATTATCGGGTTTTCATAATGTGAACTCGTCAGAAAAGTTCGCCCACCCGAATATAGTCGGAGGACTTCGACGGGGCATATCCCTCGATGCCCCCGTCCTTGTTTCTCCTGAACTTGATCTCCGGTCTAGCACACCAGCCTTTCTCCTTCATCTCGAGCTGGTACTGCGGAGTGCAGTCTGTGCAAAACCACGACTCGTATGGTGGAGGACTAAGCCTTGCGACTCGCCTCCATTCCTCGTATTGCTCCGGGGTCGCGCATAGATAATTCAGGTTGACGATGTGTGCGCGTTCTAATTTTTTGGATCGGCTCATGCTTTTTTCCTCACGACTTTGATTTTCGGTTCCGCCATCACTTCTTGCTTGTATGCCTCGACGGTCTTGGCGATGTCTGTATGAGTTGCATCGGTCGGCACGAACTTGCAGCCGACATCGGTGATGTACTTGCCGCGGGATCGCAGGTAGTCAATCGCTTTCACCAGTTTCTCGTTCATAGCCATTCCTTTCATATATCAATTCAGGGTTTTCTCTTTGAGCTTCGCTGCGCGAGCTTTTTTAGCTTTCTCAAGCGCCTTTCCATTTGTCCAGTATTCGCTTTGCTTGGTGTACTTCTTACGCCTTCGTTTTGTTGGGTTGATCCAGTAATTACTTCTCTTGACATACGGGCGCTTGCGGTTTGGATAAGGGTTCTCGGGAACGGCCAGATTGAGGGGAGGGTATCCATCGGGTCTCTCCAGTTTGTAAGGGGCTTCTTCTTCATCTCTCCTCTTGCGACTTGCCATAAACTCAAGCGCTGCGGCAACCAACGCCCGCGTAAGAAAAAGAACGCCGAGAGTTGAAAAGATTGTCAAAAGTACTTCTGTCAATTTAGCTTCTTCCATTATGTCCTCCAAATGTAATCACGCGGTTGAGTAACAGCTTTCTCCTTCTTGCAGCAATCGCAGGTGCCGGTAAAGAACTTGTCTCGGTGATTTTCCATCATCTTCCCACCGAGCAGCCCCGCGCAACCAAGGCAGATTTGGTCATACTTCATCGGGTCTTTCATCTCCCGAGGCTGATCGGGGTTATCGTAGAACGATCTCATAAACAGCTTCATGTGTTTTTCTCCTTGAGTTTGGCTTCGATGGCAAAAGCCCATGTTTTAAGGTCTAGGCACAACGCATCTTTCCATACATCCCATAGTTCTTTGATATCCTCATCAGTCAGCCCAACCCACTCACGCTGTGCTGCGGGTGGGGTGGTGTTTCTCTTGCCGCCAAGCCCGCCGCATTCGCGGCACAACGCTGGGCCAGTAACGTCGTTATCCGTTCCCGGCTCATAGCCTTCACCCTCGCAGTGCTGGCACTCAACCAGCGGCCCACCACAAGCGGGGCACGGTTTCTTCGCCACCGGCTCCTGCTGCGGTAATAAACCACCCTTTGCTGCCACGGTCTCGATGCCGCTGTCTTGAGACTGCGCTGCGGGTGGGGTGCAGTTGCAAGGAGCAGGCCGTGGCGGGTCAGAAAGTAAGAGTTGAGTGAGTGATGCGCACCATCTTTGATGCGAAACCCGATCCTGCTTCTCTGCCTGCTGTGATGCGGGTGGGGTGGTGTAGAAGGCGATGCCATTATTAGTTTTGCTTTTGATCCACGCATCTAGTTTTATATCGTATTGAAAATACCCGAACGGTTTGGCCTGCTTCTCTGCCTGCTCGATGGCGGTGCGGAGGGCGGTGATGGCTTTGTTCCATGCTTCCTCTGCCATTGGCGTCATGTTGCCGGGATGAATTTCTTCCAGCGCCTCCAGCGCCTGCTGCATTACTTCAATGCTCATTTGTTCCTCCATTCGCAGCTAATCCCCCTGCTTCCACGACCCCCCGCAACAACCACGCATTTCGTGCCGTCATCCATAACTACAGGGATAACGTAGGTTCTGTAGAACACCTTTTGGCCCTCGTGGCTTTTGTCATTTATCTCTTCTCTTTCGACAGGGAAAAATAGCTTCCCAATAATTATGATACATACAGCGATGATGGTAATGATCAAAAAATATTTCATGTTATTCATTTCTCTCCCCTTGCTCTGATTGCGGAGGCAAGATTTGTGCAGACGTTGCGCCCGGTTTGTTTGACAGGCTCAGGATGAAACTCAAAGATGCTGGAGATTGCGTTCTCACACATCTTCGCACAAGCCTCACGCTCGGCTGCGGCGACGAGGGCGGCGAAGCGCTCAAGTCGAGATTGGTAAGGCTTTAGACCTGCAACCCAAACGTCGGCTTCCATTGCCAGCTTGATGATGTCATCTTGGTTCATGCTGACCCTCCCCGACGTTGATTGTTGTTCTGTTGACAAGGCCACACTCGCTTCAAGGCAGCGGCCACAATGAGGTCTGCCGTCTGGTTCCGTACTTCAGGGTTATCGCGCAGGTAGGCGAATACGATGTCCCTGATCTGCCCTCTCGTGATCCCCTCTGAAGGGCAGAAGTGCCGCCACTGCGCTGCATCCGATGCTCCGGTCGTGTAGCCGAGACAATCGAAGATGTCCCCGTATTCGCTGCTGCTGCATATCCTGAAAAGAGTGTTGCCAGTGAAGAACTCTGCACGAGCAGGTGATGCGAATGCAGTACACACGATTGCCGCCATGATTAGCTTTTTCATTTTCTCAACCTCGGTAGTTTAAGTTTTGCTTCCCCATCAGCAGGGAACAATTCCTCTGCCATGTATTGGCGACTTTTAATGACGTAACTAAATCTTCCGTATTTGTTTTTCCTGACCTTCTCAACCACGCCAACGAAAGGGCTTTCAAAATTAAACGGGTAGACAGCAGCGTAATCACCGACCTGCAACCATTGCTTTTTGTAGTCGATATCGTGGCGGCTCATCCAAACCTCCGTTTAAATTCCTTTATTTGCCATTTACGTTCTGCTTGCCCCGCAGCAGCCCACGCAGCAGCACACGCATCAGCACACGGATCAGCACCTTCAGCAACCCACGCAGCTTCCGCCGCAGCAGCCCGCGCAGACTCCGCAGAAGACTCCGCAGCCAGACACGCAGATTCAAAAGTAGAAGACCACGCAGCATCCAAAGCAGCCCGCGCAGCACGCGCAGCAGCCCGCGCAGCAGCCCACGCAGCCTGAGCAGCCTCATACCCCGCCTTTAATTCCCTGTCTGTCGCCTGTCCGTATGCGTATCGTTCGGCAACATCGAGTGCATTAATGCTGCGACGGTCTTTCATCAGATGCTGTACTCTACGGGCGCAATCTACGGCATACAGCCTCATCTCACGGTCATGCCTGTCAACCGCCCGAAGACACCACAAGGCGTCGTCAAGGCCATTGCTCTTTAGTATGGTGACAAGAGGCAACGGCTTGTTATCGGCTTTTGTCTTTCCTAAATGCTTGAGCAGTTTTTTCCACCCTCTCTCGCAGGGGTCATGCTTACGGATTTTGTTAAGGGTTGTGGTTATCATCCAAACCTCCTTTTAAATTCATCCTCCTGCCAATTACGCTCGGAAAACTTCCCGGCAGCATCCCGCGCAGCATCCGCAGCGGCCCACGCAGCAGCCCTCGTAGCAGCCCTCGTAGCATCCGCAGCAGCCCACGCAGCAGCATCCCGCGCAGCATCCGCAGCAGCCCTCGCAGCAGCCCTCGTAGCAGCCCTCGCAGCAGCCCTCGCAGCCTCTAGTTCCTTGTCTGTCGCCTCACCGTTTGCGTATCGCTCGGCCACATCAACGGCATTAATGCTTCTGGGGTCGGTCATCAAGTGCTGCACCCTCCGGGCGCAAGCTACGGCATAAAGCCTCATCTCACGCTCATGCCCCTCAACGGTACGTAAGCACCACAGCGCGTTATCCAGACCATTGCTCTCAAGGATAGTAATTAACGGCAGCGGCGCGTCATCGGGCTTCGTTTTATTGAGATGCCGGAGCAGTTTCTCCCAGCCCCCTTGACAGGGTTTGTTCTCCCGGATTTTGTTAAGGGTTGTAGTAATCATTTCCACTCCCAACACACAGGTTTACCATCAAGCCGGGTGAACACCGTCATTTCTCCATCACCTTGCGGTAGCTTGCAAGCCTTGACGATGGCCGGCTCCTGCAGCAACTGCTGATCAAAACGGTACTCTGCGTACCGTATGAACATCGACAGAATGCTGCCCCCGAATACCATCCCAAAACCGAACCAGATGGCTCGGCTTTGGTTTATGGACTCTACGAACGTAGGCTTACTCATCCTCGGCCACCTCGTTGAACGCCGACAGGTCTGCCGCGAAGATCCAGACTTCGCTGCGGCTTCCCTTGCGATCTTCCACAACGATCTTGACGCTCTGGCCGGCAGCGCCGCCTTCAATTTTCTTGACCTGAACCACTTTGCCGCTGAGAGTTACTTCCATGATTGTCTCCAGTAAGGGGGCCGAAGCCCCCGGTTGATTACTTGCTCTTGACTTCGACTTTGTAGACCGCGGTGGTCTTGGTGTTAGCCGCGATCAGGTCAGCAGGGATTGCCAGAACCTTAGCGATATTCTTCCAATCGACCGTGTTGCGGTTCTGCTCAACGTAGGTTGCGCGGAACATCGCGCCATCCCAATACTTCTGGCCAGAGAGGCTGGCATCTTCCTTGATCTCATCCTTGATTGCATCAGCCTGCTTCTGCAGGTCAGCGATCTGCGCCAGCAGCGCACCGAGGTTGTCGATTTTGGTGAAGAGTTCGTTTTTCATGGCTGTCTCCTAGGTCGTTTGTAGCGATGTGCTACAGGACGGATAATACGCCGATGCGAACAGATGTCAACCTAAAAACTTGACCTAGGTCAAGAAAACGAAAAATAGTTGTAAGTTATTGATTTTCCATAAAAAAACCCCCTCAAAAGAGGGGGAAACGAGGAGAATCGGGCAGCGTTTATGCCCAAATCAAGTCTACAGAGCTTTGAGATTGACTACCAGCAGCTCCCTCTCGATCAGCGCCCGCATGGTTTTACGGTAGGCAGCGTCCCAGATTTCTTTCTTTTCTTCCCTGCTCAGGTCTTTTCCGTAGTCGATTTCATAGTGGCAAGGATGGCACAGGGCGGCCAGCATTGCGTCGGAAGTCTTATGCCCTACCCCACGGCCATCCCGTAGCTGATTGCTGTGTGAGGCCTGCGTAGAGTTTTCCAGACCGCAGTTCTGGCAGGGGAGGCTGGCCACTGCTCGGCGCAGGTTCTCGTTGCGGTACGGGGTTTCTTTTGGGAACATCATTTGAACATCTTATCGACGTTGCGATTCGTCGCCTCCTGACTGCGCCAGATCTCGATACGAGCCTGTGCAGCAATCATGTCCCAACGCAGCTTCTCCTCGACCTCTACGGCTTCCCTGATGCCCTTCAGAAGCTCCTGATAGTCCGGGTGGGCATAGGCCCAATGCTCTCGCTCCGCGACCGTTTTCTCAGGGCTTTCACGAAACAGGATCGCCTTCTTCGACTTCCTGAATTCCTCAAGATAAATCCGTTCCGCCTTCGCCTTCGCATACTTCGGCGCGTTCTTCAGGATGTAATTGACCGCATCATTCGGATCGATGTCCATCGTATCTCCTTGTCAGCATCATCGTCTCAATGTAGTGCATCGCCTGACCGCTTCTAACCATGTCTGTCGTGCATCGAAAGATCGTCCAGCCTAGCAGCGCAGCCTCGTTGTACTTGACGCAATCCTCAACGAAGCCCTTGCCCCTCGTATGCCTTCCACCACTCCATACGCCACCCTCCACTTCTACCGCAATCATCAGAGCAGGCCACGCAAAATCAAAGCGCCACTTCCTGCTCGGGTGAAACTGGTATTCCCTCTCGTATCCCTTGATCCTCTCGGCCCGGAGGAATACGTCGAGCAGGTTCTCCCCTACACTCCCCACTCGCCCCAATCGCCGCGGTTTCCCAGATTCCACTGGTTTCGGATGTCCTGCTCGAGCAGCTTTCTTCGCTGGCTTACCCTTGGATGCTGAAGAAAGTCTCTGAGCCACTGCGCCCCAGCCTTTCCTCGCTTTACTCTTTCGCTTAGTAGCCATCTCACCTCGCATCGATGTCGGAATTGTTCGGATGACCTGTCCATACTTTCTCTAGCATCAATACTTCTATTGTCTTGATCGCATACGCCTTGTGACCACTCTCATGTTCGCAGCGATAGCACTCTACCAAACCCTTCGAGATAAGTCTACGCAGATGCGTATAGACCTGCGGCTGCGGTATTCCGGTGATTTCAGCGATGGCGTGAGCGTAGCGGTAGCCCCTGCTTACCGCTCTCAGAACGGAATTCTGGGCGTGATTTTTCACATGAACCCGCTAAATACGCCATCCCAGTAAACGATACCAGCACACTTGTCGCTGCAAGCCCCGATTGACCGACATTCAATCCATGAAACAGGCTGAAACATCAATCCGCAATTTTTGCAGCGTTTCATCGTAAATTTTTTAACAGTCATAATTTCAGCATCCAGCCTTTGCGATAAAAAGCCCTGCATACCGAAAGCGTTTCCAAGAACCACAGCCTTCGCATCCCTCAAGTCCAAACCGTACCCACCATACGTCAGAATGACGGCTGTCAGCGGTATATCTAGACTCTCGCGCTTTAGTGGTCTGATCCACTCTAATCCGGCGCGATCCGGGGCGTCCTCTCGGTTCCCGGCTGCTGCCAACCCTCGCGGGCGGCAGTGGTCACGTTTATTGAGCTGCGACAGCAACAGTTCAGATCGATGCTCCGATCCGTTTTCAGGGCTGGGTAATGGCCCCCGCTGTCTGCAAAAAAGAAAAACCCTTACTACTGGGTTCAGGTCGCGGCGTAGATGGGCGCAAGGAAAGCAAAGTCGCACATCAAGACCGAAACCCATGAGTAAGGGTTCTAGCTTTCCTCACGCTCCGCCACAGAGCGACCCGCCTTTTTCGCGGACGGTTGAATCATACGACCATGTATCAGGCCGTGTCAATAGAAAAATGGGACTTGTCCGATTTTTTTAAAAGAGCGGAATAGAAGGGCTTAGTCAGCCGGGAGGATCCATGCCGGCAGCGGCTAGCCTATGCCAGCAGCAGCTAGTCTATGCCAGCAGCAGCTAGTCTATGCCAGCAGCAGCTAGCTTGTGCCTGTAACGGCTAGCCTGTGCCGGCAGCGGCTATCTAGGTTTTGGTCATAAGTCCCGGTTACTTATTGCCCGATCGGGTCATAAGTACGGGGAAGTTATGACCAAACCTTTCAGATTTCCCGATCAGGAAGACGTTATATTTTCGGAACTTTCGCATCGCACCAGCAAAAATCTGGCGCACGCGCTCTCTGGATATGCTCATTTCATCGCCGGCTTCACCAAACGTATAGTTGTCCAGCACGCACATAAAGACGACCTTCTCCTCCCTTTCAGTCAGGGGGGTGACAGCTATCAGGCGGCGGGCAAAATCTTGCCTGATGACCAAATCAGGATCAGTCTGAGTAGGGCAGTAAAAATCAATAAGCTCACATGGTTCCGGCTCAATATTCTTGCTATACCAAATTTTCCTGACATTACTCGGAATTGTGGCAATACTTAGCCTGCCATAATGTTCGCCCCTCATTTATGCGGCCTCCCTTTGAAGTAACCCACGAAGCAGCTTGACGCACCCCACAAGCCCCTCAGATTGATGCAGGTCGTTGAAATCCTGCCCGGTAATGGTAGGCATCGTCCAAGGCAGTCCCGTCGCCTCTGCGGCCTTCCTGCCCGTTTCTGACGCGTCATTATCGGCCACCACAAACCTAGCCCCGCCGATCTTGTCAGCCACGAAGACGATATTCAAGGCCGAGAAGCAGACCCAGACCTCATACGGCTGCCGGATGTAGTCCAGCGCCGCCCGGATAGACAGCCCGGTAGCATACCCTTCGCATAGGATCTTCCCGCGGCTCCGGCTGCTCTTCCCGATCACGAAGACTGATCCCTTCGTCCTGCCGCCAACCATGAACATCTTCCCCCCGTCCGGGGAAATCCGCTGGATGCTCGTCACGGCGTTCGTCCTGAAGTCCCGCATGGGGATCAGCAGGTCATTGTTCAGAACCAGTCCCTGATCATCCTTGAACCCCTTCCGCTCGAGATAGGGGTGAGTCTGCATGGCCGCAGCCCGCAGGTTGTGTTGAGCGACAACGGCGACCCGCTGGTGCTGCTCCTGCTGCTTCCTAGCGGCATCCTTGCGGGCCTGCTCGACCTTCAGAGGGTCTATCGGGCGAACCCGCTCCCCCTTCTCAGGCCATGGCGCGAAGCCGTCCATCGTCGCCCAATTCTTCACCACCCCCCTAACCCCATCAAACAGGTATGCCCCGTTCCGTTTCCGCGGCTTATCGGTGGTAGGCACTCGATGCCAGCAGTTGTCCATCCGCAAGTCTTGAATGATCAGGCCATGCGCCTGCGCGTGTTCAAGGAATGTCATGCTGCCCTCTTCGTCATGCGGTGACGGTAGGCGATCAGGTTCTTCCGTATCTGATTCCGAGTCTCCGACCGCGGCTTGACTCCGGCGTCAACGTGGTAGGTGGTCTGCGGCCACACCCCGTAGATGCTGCGGTACTGTGCAAGGGCGAACTTCTCCGCCTCAAACCTTCTCCCGCCCTTGATCTCGTTGGCGATGTTGCAGACCTCCTTCCAGACGAGGGATTTATCCTTCATCCAGTCGGGCTTCTTCGGCTTCCTCCCCCGCATGTCCACCTCGAGCATCTTGCCGGAGGCGGTGTCGATGGTGGTCTGGCGCTCAACTCTCTCAGCACCGCAGGCAGGGCAGATCTTCTTGAAATGCACGAACCCGCACGCATGACACTTCCGATCCTTCTTCTCCTTCTCGTTCATCTCCTTCCGCAGCTTGGAGTCCTTCGTAGAACCTTCCAGCAAGTCTTGCACCCCATTCTCGAAGACCTCCTGCGTGTCTTCCATGAAGCGGAGGATGTTGCCGGAATGATCCAGCCATAGGGCGAAATCCTTCCTCACATCATGCGAACGCATTACCCGGCCTAGCTGCTGGATATGACCCGACAGGGACTTCCGGTAAGGCCTCGCTCCAATCCCAATCTTGATGTCCGTTACGTCGAAACCCTTCGCCAGCGCCTCGCAGGAGATCAACCCGTCGATCACCGAGTCAGGCTTGCGGAACTCCTCGATTAACTTCCTGCGACGGTCGTCATTCCCGTCCTTGTAGCTGATCTGCTGGAAGTTGTAGCCGCGGGCTTGGAACTGCCGGCAAAGCTCATCGCCATGAGCAACGGTCGCGGAAAAGACAATCGTTTTCTCGGGCTTGTTGAAGTGAGCGAAGGTCTTGTCCTCCCACTCCTGAACAATATCCCCGACGATCTTCAGCCCCCGCTTCTCGATCTCCTCCTCGTCCCACTCTCCAGTGAACTTGACCTTCGCCCCGGTCATGTCAATCTCTTTAGCAGCGTAGGGCTTCAGAGGAACAAGCCAGCCTCGATCAATCAGGGCATTCGTCGTGGTCGAGTTCACCACGTTCGTGAAGATATCCGCCATGCCCTTTGTGAAAGGTGTCGCCGTCAAACCAATCACACGGATATCCGTATTCTT
>Ga0181352_1000826_pt1 | contig 12627 bp, 14 predicted proteins | sample Fa13VDMLBSN_FD_130103 | JGI IMG/M metagenome (GOLD analysis project Ga0181352, IMG submission 130103) | Freshwater viral communities from Lake Michigan, USA - Fa13.VD.MLB.S.N | ecosystem: Environmental > Aquatic > Freshwater > Lake | place: USA: Michigan | collected 2013-09-23 | reverse complement strand
GGCATTTCTAATTCTTGCTTTCCATATGTTTTACTTGTTTTATAAGAATTAAAAATTAATTTATTCTTATCTATATAATTGTCTTTAGATTTATCAATATTTTTTATTTTAAAATCTACATAGTCTTTACTTCTTCTAGGGGGAATATAAACACCTCCTAATAAACATAATATAATATAATTTTGAATAGTTTGATAATCAGTCATAGTCATATTTTCTTTTTTATAAATTAATTTAACTTCTTTTACAAACATATAAATTAACTTTTTTATTTCTTCTCCGTCTACCCAAGAATCATTTTGTTTTTCACTCTTTTCTTGTTTATGTTGGTCTTCGTTGTATTGTGTAATGTCTTCTAACATTTGGTCTCTATATTCTTTTTTATCAGTTAATATAACTAATGCTGATAAAATAGTTTTTCTTTTATTAGGTTCTAATTCTTTTAAAAACTTTAATATTTTAGAAGTTTCATTAAATTTTTCTATTTCTATTTTATCCGATTCAAAAACTTTAATATATAAATTTTTTAATATAGAACAATATGTAGCAATGCTTTGTTTGCTTAAATGAGGTCTTGCTTCAACTATAGCGTTTTTAATAGTTTCCATTTTAATATAAATAATAATATTAATATTAATTTAAATTACTTTTGAAATTTTTTTAAATTCTATAATAAATAGAGTTATTTTATTACTAATATTTTAAAAATAAAATACTAATATATAATATATAAAAATGGACGCATTAATCTTATTATTAAATAATGGACATAATCCCTTTATGGGTCAAGGTGGATTGGGTTATAATCCAAAACTTAAAATGTATGGTCATGGTGGATTAGGATATAAACCCCCTATTATAGGTGGACAATTAGAACTTGTTTCATATGAAGGAGATAGTCCTTCAATATTAACAAATTGGGAAGGTAAAGAATCAAATTATAAATTAGTTCCTTCGGTTCCTATTTCTTTTTTAGTGTCGGCTTATAATAATCCAAATGCTACGGAAGATGATAAACAAGTTATATTAAAAACTTATTTGGATAAAAAAGAATCAGATGATAAATTTAATTCTAAACAACAAAAATTTATTTCCACTATTATAGATAAAAAAGAAAAACAAAAAATAGAAAAACAATTATCAGAATGGAATAAAAAAAATTCTATTGAAATAGGAAAAAAAATTTCTCAATTAGGAAAGAAAAAACAACCTGAACCAGAAAGCGAAGAAGAGGAAGAAGAAATTGAAGCAGATGACCCAGAAGAGTTAGAAGCATTACTTTTAGGAACTGAAGAAAAAATAGGTTCTACTTCTTCTATTATTGTTTTGGAAAATCAAGTTAGAAATTTAAAAGAACAGCAAAATAAACAATATAATAAAATTAGATTATTTGAAAAGTCTAAACCACAAGAAGCAATAAATTTAAGAAAAGAAGTTAATTTATTACAAAAGGATATTATAGCAAGAGAACAAGCAATTGAAATAATTAAAAACCCACAACAATTTTTACAATATAAAGTTTCAGTTTCATTCACTCCCGAAGAATTACAATTATTAAATAATTTAGAATTTGATAAAAAAGATTTTGATAAATCTGATAAAAATTTAATAAAATATTTTAATGATAATAATTATTTAGTTGAAGATTTAAAAAATAATCCTTCATTGAATCAATTAGTATATATTCCTGCATATATGAAAAAGACTGTTCTAAAAGCAACAGGAGAAGAAGCGGGGAAAAGTTTAGAAAGTAATATTTCAGTTCCTATAAAAGATATTAAATCCCCTTCTGATATTCAAAAGAAAATAGGTTTTGAAATAACAAAAGAAAGAGGTTCATTAATTATTTCAAATGACGAATTATTGAAATCTAAAAAATATAAAGGTTTTAAACAATTCTGTTATGACAATGTAGATAATATAAATCATTTCTTTATTGAATGTAAAAAATATGACGGTAAAGAAAGTTTTAAAGATTTATATGACGAATATGTAGAACAATATAATAATTTTTATTTAAAATTTAGGGAACAAATAGATATGGATAAAAAATTATTAGATGAATTTGAAATTTATTTTGATAATTATAAAACAATTTCTAAAGAATCAAAATATGTAGAAATATTAAATAATTACGATATTAAAAGCAAATCTGAATTAAAAGAATATATTTCAACATTAAAAAAATCAATTAACGAAACATTAAATAGTGTTAAAACAAATGGAGATTTTGATGAAAATAAATTTAAACTTAAATTTTATAAAGAATGTTCTTATTCAGGTATTACAATTGGAATAAATAAATTTCCTAAACCTTCTAATTGGAAGGGTGTAGATAGTGCTAATGATGAAGAATGTTTTAATGAGATTAAAAAGAACAGAGGAACTCATTATGATGTTCAAGTAGATAAGACGGGTAATAATTTTGGATATATTAATAATATTGTTTATGAATCATTTGGAACAGGAACTAAAGCATCCAAAGCAGAAGCAGATAATAAAAATAAAATAATTCAAGAATGTTATGACTTTAAAAATAGTTATTATGGATTAATATTTAATATTGCTTGTGACGATTCAATGATAACATTTGACTATACAAATTTCATGAGAGATAAAGTTGGAAAATATGAAGACATAACAAATATATTCAGAGGTAATTTTTCATTTTATTCTATGGGTGGAAATACTTCAACTAAATATGATTCAGTAGTTATTCCTATTGATTGTTTTGTTCCTGTCAATCTTAAGAAAGTTTATGGTAATTTATAATATTAAAATATATAAAAAATTATGTATATTATATAATATATTAAATGCCTAAACGAGATTTAACAGTGAATACTAAGTTAACAGATACTTATACGGAAAAATCCGTTAAGTTAGATAAGGAGCGACAGAAAGACGATATTAAAAAACTATTATCAGAAAAAAAGAAAATTGAAAGTAGATTAGATGAATTAAAAAAACTTGGATTAAAAAAGAAAAGTAAAAAATACGAAAGTTCTGATTCAGAAAGTTCTTCAAGTTCTGAAAGTGAAGATGAAAAACCTAAAAGAAAAAAGACAACCAAAAAGAAGGGACAAGGAATTATGGATTATTTAAATCAATTCTAATATTTCTATTTAAACAAATATTATGTATATATAGATTATAGAGAATGAGTTTTAATTCAGATTTAGCATTTGGTAATATATATGAAAAAAAATTAGTGGAAATAATCCCCAATGATTCATATATAATAAAAAAAGGTTATTTTCCAGATTATGATATTGAAATAACTAATGGAGAAATAAAAACAACATATGAAGTTAAGGCGGACAGATATACATATAAAACCGGAAATGTCGCGATAGAGTTTGAATGTAATAATTCACCGTCTGGAATCACGACTACAAATGCGGATTATTATGCATACTTTGTTATTAAACCATATAACTTATTTGAACTTTATATTATACCGACTGATATAATAAAAAATAAAATTGAAATACAAGAATATAAGAAAATATTATTGGGTGGAGATAATAAAAAAAGTAAAATGTATATTATGGATTTAAATAACTTTATCCAATATAAATTTCAAAATAATTAATACATATAAAATAAACAAATTTAAAAATATAAATTTTTCACTCCTATTAAATTTATGTATATAACCTTTGAACATTGAAATCTCATTATAGATATTTTGTATATGTGTCATAGTATAATATAATATATAAACTATTATTTTAAATAGTTTATATATATTATTTTTTAAAATATATTTAGGTTATTATTCTTATTATATTTTTTTAATGCTTTATCAACAGCTCTCATATATGAGTCTGCCTCTCGTCCTTTCTTTCCTATTAGTCTAAAGTTTTTAATCATCCATGGATTATAAAACTCTATACTTAGTTTTAAATAGTCTATAATAAACTCATACATTTTTTTAATTCTATTATATAGCACTTGCACCTCTTCGGGACTAGCCCATGTGTCGTTGTTTATTAAATAAAAGAATGACGCTTGGACTAGGAAGTCGTCATATGTACTATAAATATGTTTTAAAAATTCTTTTACGTCTAGGCTACCGTCGGCATGGACTGGTGCGATGAGTTCGGGCATATGTGCTTGGGCTTCTGCGTCTGACATTGCGTTTATGCTATATGTAATCACCAAACTTTTAAATCCCTTTTCAAACCGAAATTTTGGTATTTTTGGTGTATATTATTTACGCCTATATATCAGAGCATTAAATAATATTATAATAAGTATAGGCTATAAACAGACTACATGGTCTTACTTCCATTAAATAAGGGGGCGTTAGACGAAAGTTAAGCATAAACATGTAAATATAATTAATTAAAAATTTTTAATTAATCAATATATGACTATTAATCTTAATATTTGATTAAAACCCCCTTTATTTCGTTATATAGCCTTAAAGAATACCCTTATTATATATATAATGGAAACATATAATGATATAATGGAAACATGTGGTGTCAATTTCAATGGATTAGATATATTAGATACTAAACCTATAGTAGTATATAGTAAAACAAGTGGTAGAAGAACAATGACTAAAGTTAGTGATTTACCATTTAGTAAATTTGAAATATTACAACAATTAAAATTATTAAAAAAAAAATTAAATTGTAATGGAACTTTTAAAAATAATGAATTATTATTTTTAGGAGAACATAAAAATTATTTATATGAGTATTATAAAAAATTAGGTCATGAAGTTATTATACTTCCTTAGACTTCTTAGCCTTTTTAGTTTTCTTTTTTTCTTCTTTTACCTCTTCAATTGCTTGAGTAATTATTTGACCTAATTCAGTCTTATCAGATATTGAATCAGATTTAATTTCTTCTTTTTCTTTCTTTTGTTTTCTAACCCTTTTAACTTTAACAGGTTCGGGAATTATTTCTTGAATATCTGGTTCAATTACTTGTTCCACTACTTCGGGAATAATTGGTTCTTCCATTAATACAGGTTCTTCTGCTTTTAATTCTTTTCTTTTCTGATAATACTCTTTTGCCTTTAGTCTTTTATATTCTAAGAATTGAGGGTCTTTCTCTTTTCTTAGTTGATAATATTTCTTTCTTTGTTCATTAACTTTTTCCTTATTATTTTGCCTATACTTTTGTGTTGCTCTTTTCTGAGCGGGTGTATAAGAAGAATATTTAATAATTACTTTCTCGTCTGGTTCTTTATTGTCCATTGTTATATTATATATATATAATTATTCCTTTAAATTATTATATATATATATTTTTATAAAAATTAAACATATTTAACATCAACTGGTAATTTAAAACCATCTATTTCTCCTGCTACATCATCGTCACTTAATACATCAATTTCTTTTCTTAGTTCTGGATTTTCTGCTCTAAAAAACATTTTTAATATATATTCATTCTTTTTAAAATCAGTTGATTTATTTAAATCTTCAAATAAAGATAAAAAAGTTTCAGCGTCTTCATATAATCTAGAAGTTCTAAATTTAGAAGAATTAATATAATGAGCAAATGCTAAACAATAATAACCACAAGCATTATTCATTAAGCTTTGTATATCTTTTTTTGTATAAGGTAATCCTTCTTTTTTAATTGTGTTCTTTACTACTCTTTTTACATTTTCAGGAGGAACTACACCATAAGGGTCAAAGTATATAGCATTGGATTCACCAGTTGGATATTTAACACATTCACAAAAAGTCCAATGTGTTCCTGGACTTGGTTTTCCATCTTGGTCAACTGAATCTTCTAGGTTTATGAAATAACCTTTATTAAATTCAAGTTCTTCTGGTAGTTCATCTTTAAAACAAATATCTCCAAGTGGTATATTCATTCTAGAACATAAATCTTTTATTTGAGAATCTGATAGGGACATTTTATTATATTATATATATAATATTATACTTTTAAATATAATATTATAAATTTCTTTATTTTAAAAAAGTGGAAAATAAAATTAAATATATAGTCCTGCTCCATTAAACTTTTGATAAGCAGGAGGAAGGAAATGTTGAAATTGAAAATTAGCACCTAATGGTTGAGACTCTAAAGCAGGGTTCATATAATTAGCAACCTGCATATTTCCTCTTCCCATTATGCTATCCATTGGTCTAACTCTTCCACCTCTCATACTTCTCATTCCTGCACCTAGTCCTACACCTAATCCATATCCGAAAAAAGGATTTGGAGATTGGTCTAATCTAGTATTAATAGAATCTTTATTCATTAAAGCAGAAGCTTGTGCAGCAGCAGCTTGTTCTAATCCAGCCCTTCCCATATAATCATAATTGGTTCCTAACTCTTCATTTAATGCTTGGTTTAATTTAGATTGAGCCATTTGACCAGCTAGTGTTCTTGCTTTTCTTGCTTGTCTTAATCCACTCTTTCCGTGATATTTATCGGGATTATCTAAATAGTCATAAGCGACATTAGTAATTCCTGCTACACCCATTGGTAAATAAGGAATGAGGGCAGGATTAGAAGCACCTAAAGCTGTAGCACCAGATGTTAAACCAGCAAGAATTCCTGCTTTAGCTAATGGTTTAATTTCATCTCCAAATTTATAAGCTAATTTTTTAACTCCTGCTTTACTAAGCATTTTGTCAAATTTAGAACCAAATATACCTTGACCAGCAATTTCGGGGTTTGCTTTTTTATAAGCTAAATGTTGTTCAGGAGATAATGCTCTATTCATTTCTAATTCATCAGGAGATAATGATATTTCCATACCTTTATTTTTAGCAAAAGCCCTACTTACTAAATTATAAGTTTCGGGGTGAACTATAAGATTAAAACCTGTTCCTTTTTTAATACGAACGGTATGACCATTTCTTAGCTTACTTAATTGTTTTGGACTTGCGTCTATAGTTAATATTTTATGCATTTATATTATAAATATAGTTATATTTTTTTAAATATTATTATATTTTTATGTCTTTTAATAATTAAATAAAGTAAATTAATTATTAGTTAAATAATCTTAACCAATAAATAAATGAAAAAAAATTAATAAATGTTTTATTTAACTGTTAATTTAAACTCTAGCACCTGTTAAAGCATCAATAGAAATTTCAACACCATATTCTACGAAACAATATAAGTCAAGAGGTCTAGTTGAAGAATTGGTTCCGAGAATTTGAATTGATTTAGGAACTGACATTTCAACTGGTAACATTCTTTCAACATTAACATAGTAATAAGAATATTCCATATCAAATGCTTGTCTATCAATTAAACCAGAAGTAATACCGTCAGTTAAACCACCATTAACAGCATTTTGTCCATAAAGTTGATTGTTGAATTGTTCGAATGGATATTTCTCCATATTGTAAATAGCATTTTGACCAGATACTTGAATATTGAAATTCTTAATAAGACAAAGAGGAGAAGTGGGACCGGTTCCTACGGGGTCAAATGGAGATTGGAATACAGGGACTCCAGATAAGAAACCAGAAGAGGGAGCAAGAGAAACACCAACAACACTAGTATTATAATCTGCAGTAACAGGAGCACCGGCTGAAGAATAAAATGGTAAAATAAGAACACTTTTAACATTAGCAATACCGTTAGTAAGTAAATTATTAAATTGTGCACCAGCTCCAACATTTAAAACTTGGTATTGGTAAATATCAGTATATTTGATTTGTTTAACAGGGCTTGAAAGATAAGCTTGTTCGAATACAGGATTAAAAGTATAAGAAGGAATATATAAATAAATGGATTTAGACATTGGATTTTCACCTGCTCCAGTAATTTGAGCATCTAGACATCTTGCACCAACTGACACATTGTATCTATAACTTCTAGCAGCATTTGCAGCAGCAGCAGGAAGAAGAGAAGTAGCACCGCTCTTATAAGAAATAATGGTTGAAGCAGAAGTGAGGGGACCGGATAATGAAACTCCTTGTCCAGCACTTAATGCTCCAGTAATTCCAACACCAAGACCACCAGCAGGAAGAGGACCAGTAGCAGGAGGACCGACAACAGCAACAGTTGCTAAAGCTTCGTCTCCTAAAGCAAGAGCACCAGCAGCACCAGAACCAGTAATAGTAAATGCAGGAATAACACCAGCAGAAGCACCAGTAGAATGAGTAGCACTAGAAGAAGAAACAATTAAATCTCTAATAGCAATAGGAGCAATAGAACTAATCATTGAAGGATTAATACCACCTAGAGGATTACCTACACTAGTTGCAGCAATAAAAGGAACAGTTCCTGCAGCATTCCATCCACATGAAAATGAAGTAGAAGTATTATTTAAATTCATTGTCATTTTCATAAATACACCCTTAAGAAGGGGACACATATTAAAGAAACTATGAATGTGTTTTAAATAAACAGTTGCAGTAACGCCAATTTGTAATGTTCCTTTAATTCCTGCAGCAGCATTTACTTTATTAAAAATATGAGACTTCCATAAAAGAGAACATTCTGCAGAAGTTAAAAGTTCGGAATAAGCAGTGGGGTAAGTGGTGGCGTCAAAAGCTAATGCAGAATCTAATCCAAGACCACAAGCGTCATAATTAATCCAAGAATTTCTTTTAAGATAACCAATATTACCAGCACCTGAAGTAAATTGATTAAATTGAGAAGAAATATTTTTAGCACCTACAGCACTAACGACATCAGTATTATTACAAATACCTTGTCCAAAAACTGCTCTAGAATCTAATGTAAAAGTTCCACCAGCTACAGCGGGAGTAGGAGTCCAAGTCCATGTTTGTGAATCATCAGGAAAGAAACCAATAGTAGCACCTTGAGTAGTAATATCGCTATATGATAAACTGGTCATAAGTTTGAATGAATTCCACATATTAACATATGGGGTTTGTTGAACAATAGTTGTTCCGTTATAATCTAAAGTAAAAGAATGGATTATTTGTCCAAACCAATTTTTTAAACCTACTGCATAATCTGCTGTTGTAGTTGCTGGAGCAAATCCTGCATCTGCTGTAGTTTGTTGTAAAGTTAAAGTCATAGGAATAAGGAAATATGATTCTCTATAACTCATATATTTATTACTATTGGATAACTGAGAAGTATCGACAATAGATTGATTGTTATTATAATTTTGATTTTGGTTATCTAGAATGTTCAACCAGTCCTTTCTAATGAAAACACTGGGACTACCTTCAACCTCTTGGGCTAAGTCAAAAACTAATTTATCAGACATTTTATATAATTAATAATATATATAAATTTTTAAATAGAATTTTAAAAATTTGAATATTTATAAAAAATAAGTAATTATTTTCAATAACTCCAAAGGAATTATTTTATTTACTTAGAAACTCATAGTAATATTTTTTCTTTTAACACCATCTGGAATGACAGATAGTTTGCTTAGTTTTTCACTAATCTTTTTTCCTAATCCAGAACCAGATGGTTTAGATACACCTGCTCTAGCATATGGATTAATTCCAGTTGTTGCCATATAATCATCTAAATCAGAATATGAAGAACCAGCACCTCCACCTCCTAATTGTAAAAGAACACCACCAGCACCTTCTCCTTTCATTAACATTCTACCTGAATGAGAGCGTATAGTAGCATTTCTCATAGGTAATTTAATATGTCTTGTTGTATTGAAAACCATTTTATATATATTTATATATTATTTTATTTTTAAAATGGTTATTAAAAAATTTTATTATAAATCTCCTTTTAATTTTTCTTTTGTATTAATATTTCTATATTTTAAAACATTCTTCATTAAATTATCTACACATTGAATTTTTTGATTTAATATTCTTTCTTTAGCACATTCTTTATCATTTTTTAAATCATTCATTAATGTATTTCTACAACTATTTAATTCGTCATATAATCTATTAATATAATTTGTATCTTCTAAATTATTCATTATATATTATATATAAAGTATTTATTTTTTATATAATATAAATTTTATTTTATTTTTTATTTAGAACCAAGGAATGCTTCTATTTAGAACCAAGGAATGCCTCGTCTTTATCTCTAATGGTTAATAATATAGTCATATTAGGGTCGTTAATAATTAATGGTCTTAAATCAGTTCCTAAAAATGATAATCTTAATTCATTATATGTTCCGTCAATCATTTTATTCCACATAAAATTTGGAGGAGTTTCATAGATTTGTTCACCAATTCCAACATTAGGATTTAGTGAATATATAATACTTGAAGGTTGAGAATAAGGATTATTAATATTGGAAATTGAAAATAGAACATTATTATTTGGTTGAACTTGTGGTGCTCTATTAGATAAATAACTTATAGTTCCAGCTCCATTTTTAGAAACAAAGTTTTGTTCTTTTGAACTTGGAGAAGGTGGAACATATGCATTACTAATATTAGAATTTGAAGAAAAATTTTCATAATATCCAACAATTAAATTAAATAATGAAGGAAATGTAACAACACTATTTTGTGTAGTAGTAGGCCACCCTGCAAAGTTAGCAGGAATAGTTGTTCCTACAGGAGCAGAAGTAGGAATTAAGTATGTATTTAATTGAACAGCATATCTATTTGAATTAACCAATATTTCAAAAGGATAGTAATAATCCCCATTAGTTGAATCAATCCAATATGTGCCGTTTTGAATCATTGTAAATTGACAAAAGTTATTTATTGCCGTAATTTCATATAAGCCATCAGGGATAAGAATGGTATATGTTGTTGTTGTTGCCCCTGAAGTCCAAGTATATGTGAGAGTATTATTTCTTGAAGTCTGGGTAATATTAAACCAACTATAGAACATAGAAATATTGGAAACTGCTATGTATTTATCTTTAAGAACTACAGACCCTGGAAATCTATATACTAATTTGTTATTTTGTCCGTCGGGAACAATATTTGTTTCATTTAACACTAGAACGTACATTTTATATATTAATATATATTATTTTATTTTTAAAATGTTATATAAAAATTTTTATCTATTTTTTATAAAATTGAATAATTATATAAAAATAAAAAAGAAAAAATCCATTAAATAGATTTCATATGTTTTGGTAAATAAATTTTATGATGTTTTTGCATAGTTGTTTTAATTCCTCGTCCAGATGCTTCTAGACCAGCTTGTTCTCTTCTATGACTTAAATATGGGGTTTTAAATCCTGAACCAGTATGTATTCCTAAATTAACAGGAACTTGTGAGCCTCCGAAAAAGAAAGCTGGTTGTAATGTATCAGAAGCCATTTGTGGGAATATAGCACTAGCATGTGCTACTTTAGGGTGGTAGTTATATGTTCCAGATGTTGACATTTTATATATTATATTATATTATTAAGTTTTTAAAATGGTTAAATAACTTTTTAATTCCCTAATTCTATTAAATCCTCAAGAATTTCTTGAACCTCTCTTTTTGGTAAAGTTCCATTTTTAGAAAGTTTTAAAATATGTAATTTAAATTTTTTTAATAATTCTTTATTATCATTACCAGCCATTATTTCTCCTCTCATAACTTCAAATTGATGAATGTCTTTTTCTATATTATCTTTACTTGGTGCTGGAATATCAAATTTATCTAATATATTACTTTTTTGTGAAATTTTATGAAGGTATGCTTTTTCTGGTTCGGATAATTTGGAAATATCAGAATATGTAGGAATAGCCCCGCCTAACATTTTCTTAATAACTCCTGATAAATTCTTGGAAACTTTAATACTAGGAATTTCTACAATATTTCCACCACTTGGTCGTTTAAGAGCAAATATATCCTCATTATGTAATTTATGATTATTAACTAAATATTTCCCAAATTTTAAAAATCTCGGAGTTTCCATTATTCCTTTGTCTAATACAGCATGTGCTTTAACGCTATCTTTATATTTAGTTGTATGTTTAACAATTCCACAACCTCTTGGTCGTCCTCTTCTTTTATGAATTCCTTTTCCGCTTTTTTCTTCTTCTGTTCTAAAATCTATTATGTCTTCATTTGAAATGGGACTTCTTGAACTTGAAGAGTTTGAAAATAATACTGATTCTTCTTCATCTTGAGGTAATGGTGGATTAACTTTAACAATACTAACGGGCATAGGAGGAACTACTTGTTCAGGTGCTTCAAATCTTCTCCCTTTTTCTTTTTCTATTCTATCTATTTCTCTTTTTAATAATTCTAATCTAGGAATAGTCCAATAATCATTTGGACTTAATGTAGATAAAATATTTTCTAAAATAGAAATGAAAGTTTCTATACAACTAATAAATGAAACATAAGCCGGTAAATCTGTTAATTTATAATTTGGATGATATCTTTCTGCTTCTATTCCTAATGTATCATCTGCTTTATCGAAATTTTTCCAAGCATCAATTAATTGAACTGTTAATGACATTAATAATGAATCATTTGGTAATCCTCCATTTAAAAAATCTAAATATTGAATTAATATATTTGATTCGTCTTCAAATACTTCTCCGAATTCTTCTTCTGAATATGGAGTAAACTTTTCTATTCTTGATTTTCTTTGTTCTTTTGTTGGTTCTTTTCCTGCTACTAATTCTTCTGATGGGGATAATATTGTTGCTCTTGGATATATTTTTCTTTCAAAAGTTTGTGAAGTATTTAAAACTGTTTGTTCTATTGCAGATATTCTATTTGGGTCTGTAGGAACTAATTTTAATAATGTAGAAAT